>Ga0179593_1339435_pt1 | contig 24207 bp, 24 predicted proteins | sample CZODoug2_1_08_16_FD_185931 | JGI IMG/M metagenome (GOLD analysis project Ga0179593, IMG submission 185931) | Vadose zone soil fungal communities from Angelo Coast Range Reserve, California, USA - CZODoug2_1_08_16fungal (PacBio error correction) | ecosystem: Environmental > Terrestrial > Soil >... | reverse complement strand
TATCGCTTCAAGAGTATGAATTTGGTTTCCCCCTTTTTTTTTTCCCCTTTTCTGCTCTGGTTGCGTTGCCTTTCCTTTCTCCTTCCTTTTTTTCAAATCAGTGCATCAAGTTGGTCTCTGGGGGGAACAAGTCTGACTTCCTTCCTTCATCATTTTGTTTTTGCCGTTTCAAGAGAGAACGTAAAACCCCCTCCCGTTTCCCTTATATTGAGTGAGCGTCCCCTCTTTCCAACTGTCCAACTATCTTAGTCCCCATCATCCCCCTTCTCAGTGGTCGAGTCTTCCAAATGCACCTCGTCTTTTCTTGTCCTGACGGGGCATATTTGATTTCCCCGTCCATTTTTTGAAGATTTGACCCAACTTCTCTTCCCCCTACCCGATCATCTTTGCATTGCGGGGTGCACAAGGATTATTCTTCGTTAGTTTTTTTCATACGAAATCCACTAGTGTCTTCTTTTTTTTCTTCTCCCGACCTCATTTATGCACACATTCCTTGCCTTTCCCTTCCGGTCCTCCCCTTTTCATTAGGTTTTTGTAGCAGCCCTTTCAGCCCTTGATGGATGAGGTGTGCCATCATTTGCGCCCTCTCCCTCACGACAGTTTCTTCCCTCTTTTCATGATTAAATCGCGTTTTCCCTGGTCCCCTCCTAGCTCTTTCGTGCTGCCGTTTTCGCTCTGCGATACAATCCTGGCAAGCCCGCTGGATTGGCCAGAATGATTCTCCCCGCCCTGCTTTTTTCACACTTTTTTTTACGCCTTTGCGAATTCGTTCGCTAGTAATGTCCACTGACGCTGCATCTTCGTCCCTGTTGAGACGAACTTCTCGACTGCCTTGCCTCCACCGCCCTGTTGTTGGAAGTTGATCTCTCGGAAACCTTCGTCCCATGGCCCTTTCTATAAAGAATTATCTTATCCCTCCTTTCCCCATGTGATTTGCCAACTAAGAATTTCTTTTTCCCTTCCCAATCAGTGACTAGTCAGCTGGGGTAGAGTGTCGCCCGCTTTGAAGGAGCGCTTCTTTTTTCCCTCGACCCATCTTGTCTGCGACTCTAGATCCTCCTGAATAACGGCGCCCTCCCGTGGGTATCCATGGACCCACGCCCTTTGATGAAGGTACTGGCTTCGCGCAGCCTGTTTTTGTACCTTCTGACAAGTTACCTTTCGCTCCTCTGAGATGACCGTGATATTTCTCGCCAGACCCAAGAGGTTTATACAAATTTCTTTCGCCTTTTCCTTTTTTGAAAGTTTGCCCAGCCGCGCCACTGACCTTGTTGATTTTTCCGCATCGCTTATTTTTCTCTTTTTTTTTGGAAAGCCACCACTGTTCTCACCCGAACGTTGCCCCCAAAGGTCGTCTCTTTCCATCTCTTATTCAGCATGATACCGGTGTTCCCTCCTTTTTTTCCCCCTCCCCCCATATCTCCCTACAGGCTTCCTATTTTTTTGCCAGTGTGCATTTCCCCGAAACTTTGCCCCCCCAAAAAGACACCCGCATTGTTCTTCCCTCTTTTTTTTTTTATTAACTGACTCCCTTTCTCTTTTTTTCCTCTGCGTCGCTTGCGAAAGTTTTTCTCCCCCTTCTCGCCCCCCTTAGGTTTGCGCTACAGCTGACTTCATTGTCTTGAATCATTCTTATTCCCATCTTTTTTTTCCCTTCCCTCCATTTCCGGTCATTTCGTTTCCGTCCCGTCGGTCCGGCTATCATTCTTTCTCCTTTTGTTGAGAGAGACTATCTCCGGCGACCTGCGATCAGCGATGCTTTTTTGGACCCCAAATGGAAGGGGACTTTCTTTTTTTTTCTTTTTTTTTTTTTTTTTTTTTATAACCCCCCCACAACACTATGTTCCTCCCCCCCTGGACGTCAAATTATTTCTGTCGGATCCACCACAGAGGATTGCTCTTTTTTTTCCATCGAATTTCGACGCGATGACTCCCCTTTCTGATGACCTCGTACAGCAAGTGTTAAGACTTTCTTCCCACCAAGATGACCGAACAATTAGGACCCGATTCTTTGGTTTCAGTTTCGGTTTTTTTAAGAGGTTGCCAATGTCGCGTCCCTCCTCCGATTTTCCTTTCCCCCCCTATTTTTTCGGACTTGTACGTTCCATGCTTCTTCCCTCCGACCGCAAAATTTTCCCTCCGCCTTGTACTACAAACTCGGGTTTCCGGCTTGTACAGCTATCCACCGTTCCTCCTCTTTGCTTCCCCCCCCCCTTAAGCGGCATTGGCGCCGGCTGGTTTCAGCTTCCCCCCTCTCATAGCGAAGCCTGGTTTTAACATGTGTTATGATTTAACTCAATCCGGTCCCTGCGTCTGCAGACGGAGCGTTTCCTGTCCCAAAAAAAACCGGAGGCTCGCGAGTCCCGGCTCTTTCTATTTGCGGATGAGGCCATGCAGCTAAACGCTGGCGGCTTTCCTGATGGTGGCAAGATCCTCTGTCTGCCGAGAAGCTCCCTCAAACTCCCTTACCTCTGATACTGCTGTTTGGGCCAATCCATCCCAATACAGCTTCCTTTCCCTTCGGGTTAACCCTACTCTCGGGGTGAAGAGCCCTGTTGACCCCTTTGCGTTCCTGATAACCCCCGCCGATTTCTTTCAAGCGGCTATCTTCGTTCTCCCCCTTCCTCCCTTCAAGTCAGTTAGTCCTTTTCCTCGCGAACTTCCCTCGACAGTGACGCGATCACCACCCAAGGGTTGGAATTCAGCCCCCGTGTTTTGTTTGCATTTCTTCTTCATGAAAGTTGCTTGCCAGTTCCTTTCTGCTCGACCCTGACGCGAGCATTCAATATAGTTGGTTGAAATTTTCCAACATGCAAATCTTTGCGATAATTTGCTTGCGGCTGATGGCTTCATGGCCTCATGATGCGGAAAAATCTGACTCAAGCTGTGCCCCCCCGTTCGTCTTTCCCTCCCCCTCCCCAGATTTCATGCAGGAGAAATATGTTCACGACTTTCCTTATTAAATCTTCCAAATGTGAATCCTCTTCGTAAAAATGAACGCGCCTATTAGTTCTTTCAGTCTTCCAGAAAGTATTCTAACCTTTCTACGGGGTATCCCTCTATTTTCCTTTTTTTCCTCTTGTACCTGCAAAACACTTTTCCCCTGTCCCCCCCCCCGCGCAAGTTAGCGGATGTTAGTTCCCATTTTCCCGAGGCATTTCCTCAAAGACCTGGCCACTTAGAAGTATTCGTTTTTTGTTGACGAAGAGGTGGCCCACCTTGGTCCTAAGGAAGACTTTTTTTTTTTCCCTTTTTTTTTTTTTCCAATATTCAAAGGAACCGTAAAGGTTAGTTTCGCTACTGGTTTCCTATTTCTTCAGCCTTCGGGTGGTTTTGCCCCCTAGAGGTATCCAGACCCCCTTTTCCTTCCCTGAGTGGATTTAAATTTTTTTCAGACGCAAGTCACGTTTTTTGGGTTAGACCACGCAATGTACAGTAAAGAGTTTTCCCTCCAGTGCACCGCTGGCTCGATCCCTTCTTTTTCCACGTTCCCTAGTCACCCGTCACAGCCAAGGAATTTGCTTTTTTGCTCTCGCCGGCATCGTATTGTGATCCTCTTTTCTTGCTAATCGTACTAGACGAGGTTCCGACCTTTGTCGCCTTCTGTAATCCCCGCGATTTTCCTTCTTTTCGATCTGTCATACAACGGTGGTTCCCCTGTTGTCCGCTGAAGTTCCCATACCACATCTCTCGGACTTTTTAACTTAGCAACCGTCAATGTTTTTCCTTTCTTGATCGTGACACTTGGATTTTTTTTTTTTTTTTGGGTGGTTTTTCCAATCAACTTTTCCTCCCCAAGACCGATCGTTGGTTGTTCACCTTGGTTGCTTTCCTTCTTTTGGGTGGCGAGTGCCACACAATCGGTTTTACTCTCTTTCCCCCTCTGTGATAGTCGCGGTTGTTACTATCCACCTTGTTTCGCCACCCCCGGCCCCTACTTTTTGCTATAGAACCCCCATTTCCTTCCCCTCCCCCAATACACGATCAAGTGCTCCTTGCGGTTTCCCTCCTTCTTTGATTTTTCTTGAGCCGATTCTCGGACCAACCTCCTCTCCGGCGGCGGCAGACTTTGTGTGCCCTGTCAATTGGTACCTGCTTCTTACCATGACCGTCCGAACCCTTTTTTTCTTTCTCTTGAATGGCCGCGTTTTGACTGTTTTGGTTTTGTCTCATCTTATTTCCCCCAATCCCCCTCCTTTTTTTTTTTCGAGAGAGTTAGCCACGTCCCCCCCTCCCCCAGCACAGACATCTTTTGACGCACCAAGCCTCTTGTTCGGGCACGTATTCGTCTGGCCGTAAATACGGCTCATTCTTGTCAAATTTCTGCTCCGGGTTCCCTCAAATTCTTCTCTTTTTATCGAGTTTTCTGGATGAGAAAAGCTAGAACCCCCAGAAAACAACAAATACGATAATGCCCAACCGCAAGGCCCAGCGACTCTCTGGTATTTGGTTCCTTGCTCCCTTAGTCAGTTTGTTCATCCAATTTGTAGTCCTCCCTTGTGCATATTACAACCTGACGTTACTAAACCTATAGTGCAGCGCGCGACGATTGCGTTTTTCTTCTCCAAAATCCGAGCAACAATTTTCCCCCCCCACTCTTCCCAACTCGGGAGGTTGACACAACTCTCTTTTTCAGCACCCCAGACCTACATCTGGTCCCCCGGGTTTTGCACACTTCAGTTTTCAGCATTCGCCTCATCATAAGAATCCCTCCTCATAAAATATACAGGCTCGTGGCTCTTTTAAGCCCCTCTAAGTCCGAAGTACGACTTCCTGTCCCCTTTAATGCCCGTGGTATGCACATATCCCAGCCCACGTGAGAATGATGTGACTAGACGTACAGTTCGTCCCCCGAATGCGGACCTATAATCGCGAGTTCCTCTCTAGAAACACGTGTCCGTCCAGGCTTCCCAAATTCCCTTCCCCAAATTTTGGAGTAGGGTACTTTGCTTTTTGAAGTCCCCTCTGAAGATTTTTTTCCGAAATCGAACATTTTTTGACTGGATTCCCCTCCGTACCTCATTTTTTGTTCCTTGATTTCTTTCCTTTCCATTAAACTCATTGCGTAGTAGGTGCTGCAGCCGTACCTGATGAGAAAAAAACAGTCTTTTTTCCTTCTCAAGCTTTCTTCGGCGTCCCTTTCGTCCACCACCCTTTTCGTCCCCTATTCAATCTCTCAATTTCCCATTTGACCCACTCTCCCCGACAGAACTCTCAGTTTTCCATCTCTTTCGAGAGTTCCTTCCCCCCCTCACAATCTGTGTGCGGCTACTTTTTTCTGGGGATTTCTTACTCAATTTTTTGCGCTCGGACCAACGGGATGTCTAAATGACCTCTCTGAGCAGTGCCCACTCGTCTTTTTTTTTTTCCTACTCCTCCCCCCGTTACTAGGGTCGGCTTTCTTTGCTTACCCCCTGATATTCCGTTTTTTTTTCCTTAAAGAATTCATTGCAGCCTCCGTTTCTGTTTTTCCCCTCCTCCATTTTTCAGTTTGATTTTGTCCTGCCTTACTTCAGCAGCATCAGCGCTGTATCAAAAGTTTTTATTACCCCTACAGGTTCTTTAACGGGAACTCATAGCTTCTTTCTCTCTATGTGTCGAAGCGCTGATCACTCTTTTTTTCCCCCCTCCATTATCGTAATTGGCCACTGTGCAGTCAAGGACCTTCCCCCTCTGCTCGTACCTTGTTTGGAAAGAGGTTTCCCGTCCTTTTAGCTTTAATTTCCCTTTACTACTTTATTTCTCTATTGGTGGAAATCGACCTTTCTCTGCCTTGTCCCCTCGCTGGTATTTTCTTGATCCCCTTTTTACCCGCCCCTAGCTCAAGCGTAAGAAAGAATTCCATGATCTTTCCCCCTCTGTATGGGTCTGTTATGGCCTCCCTTTTTGTTCCTTTACACCAATCATGATCAGCGCTATGCGCGTGTCTAGGCGAGCGTTTTAGCGTTTTCTGCGGTTTTCCGTCCTTCTCAGCTTGCGTCTTTTCTGCTCCTCCTTTCCCCCGTCCGCCATCTTTGCCTCTGACCTGCAGCTTACGCGTTGCGCGCCGCAGTGGTACTTCGGTCCGCCTGCCTCATGCTATGACTTTTTCTCTCCCCCTGGAACGAGTGCCACCCATGGCTGTCTTATCGTTTGAAGCGTGGTCCCAGGCTTGCTGTTTCCGCCTCGCGCGTCGTTACCGTGGACCCCCCGGTGTTTTGCCAGACATAACGAGGAACGTCACCATCGGTTTTCCCCTGTTTCTCGAAGTAGACTTTCTCTCCATGAGCGGACCCTTCAGAAGGTCCCGAAAGCCCCCCCACCTGTGAGATTTTTTTGCCCAAACCGAGGCAAACTGAAAACCCCCTCCCCCTAATCTTATTCGGTCTTTTTGTGTCGCCCTGTCTGCTCTTCCCGATGACCCTAACAGTTTTATGAGTAGAACGACCCCTTCGTTGACTTCTCTGATCCTTCTTCGCGCGTCATTCCTTTCTTTTCGCCGTCCAGATCAGTGCGTCGGGCTTCCAGGTTTTTTCGACCACATCTTTGTTTTTCTTATCTTCAGGTCCCCTTCTTTCCGGCCGCTAAACCTCAGCCAGTTTTTTGATTTCTCCTTGATTTTAACTCATCCCCTCTTTTGGTGCTCGTCTCATCTATCTTCTCGGCCGTCTGTTAGCGAATGGGCTCACTTTATCTGTTCTTCCTCAGAACCCAATTTTTTTATGTTTGAATCCCCCCCTTTTGAAGACCCTTCTTTTTTGATTATTCTAAACCTCGGATGCTCCGCATCACCCACTCTCCTTTAGAAGCGAGTAAGTGCCCCCCCCCCCAGGCGCACTTGGGCTTCCAGTTTTCCCCCCCTTGGTCAAGACCGAGATTAAACCCACCCCGTTGGGAAGAAAAATGTTCGATTCTTTTGTGATTTTGTTTTTTCAGTTTTCGCCTGCACTTTCTTCCCCCTCTAGCCTGGTTTTCTTCTTGACCTCTCTTCTTTCGCTCTTTTCTGGGAAATCTCTTGAACCTTGGTGACGACGCCTTTTTTACGCCCCCCATGCGTGTGGTTTCCTGTTTCTCTGTTTTAAACCCGTCTTTCCCGTTCCTCTCGATTTCAGGCCATTTCCTTGCCTGCGGCTGGGTCGCTTTCAAACGTTATTGCGTTCAGATGGATCTTTTTTTTTTGTAGAGAGAGATTAATCGGTCATGCTCCAGTCTTTTTTTTTCTTCCTTTCTGAGATTACCGCCGTCCACCAATTTTTCCCCCGTCTCTTCTAATTCTATTGCTCTCCACTTCCCTATTTCTTATTCATGATGCTCTAGCGGTCCTAAAGTCTAAACTTTTCCATTAAAGCTGTCGACCTCTTTTCCACCCGTTCAACCCCTGCGCCTTGTTTTTTCCCCCCCATCAACCAACTGTCCTCTCCAATTCCCATTGTGCGGATTCTCATGGAAGGAGGTGCAGATTTGTCCCATTCTTGCGTGGGAGTGACTCCCATCCATCCGCGGGTGGCTGCCAAGGACGGCTTTTGTAGTAGTATAACCTCCGCAGCTCGTTCCAGAGGCCTCGAAGTTCTCCCCTACCCCCTCATGTTGGAGAGCAACTTGTTTATTTTCTTGGGGAAATGCCGACATGTGTCCTCTTTTCCCTTTCTTTCGCTCCAGAGCCGGCCCACAACTCTCTTCTTCCGTTCCCAAAGTTTTTTCAATAAGGCCCCTTTTTTTAGCTATGCTTGTTTTTTCTCTTTACCGCCTTTTATTAATCTTGCCCTTGCTAACTCCCCTCGATGAATGGATTCTGCTTCTCCTTCCCCTATTGTATAGTTCCTTCTCTCGGTAAAAAAATTTAACGCAACCCTACTGTCAGGTTTGTCGTCATGAGACCCCCCTGCTAAACGTCCTGATTCCTTTGGCCAATCTCGACCTCTTTCAGTCCTCTCCGATTCCACCAATTTCTTTTACCCAGCGCAAAGTTCGCGGTTTGAAGTCCAAGTCCGAGGGCATTTCGTCTTTCTCCACGAAAGCGACACCCTGATGTTCTCTTTCTTTTTTCCCTAAGAGGGCACTGTTGAACCTATATCTCAAGGACCGGACGAGGGTTGTACGAGTGGCCTATCTAGGGGGACCTCCGCTTACATTGTGGTTTTGACCTCTCAGGTATACCACGGAGTGGAAATTTCCCCCCCTTTTCCTACTCCGTCTTTCACGGACTCCCCTCCCTTCTACCCAGAGTTTTTCATCAGTCATCAGTATGGCTCGCTAGTAGGATACCTATCTTCACTTTACCCCCTAGAGTGACAAGAATTACCGACGCCGTTTTCTCATTTGACTATCTTGGCTTTTTTTTCTCTGCTCCCCCCAGGATTTGTGATCGTGACCGGCATGTTTCTTTCTGATCATTATGTGGGGCTTTCCCCAAGCTTTCCGGCGCGACGTGAATTATGGTTTCTGATTTCCGACGCCCCGTCTCCAGATGTTTTTCGATACCTTTTGGGTCCTTCTGACCGTGCACCGTCATGCTCTGGTCCTTTGCTTGTAAATTCTGATTGCGCCCCTCGTTCTCTTTCCCAGCCTTGGGCCAGATGAGCTTCTTTTGTTACACCTTATTTTAAGCCCATTACCCTTTGTTTGTGACCTTTGTCCCCTTTTTCTGGGTTTCACTTCCTATTTTTTCTCTCGTTTACTCATACTTGTTCTCCTTTTGAAGAATGAAAATTGTCCTGCAATCTTTTCGGATCCAACCCAATCGTTCTTCCATCCCCCTATTCCTTACACCCCCCCCCTTTTCCTCCCAGATCAAGGATTGTCTTAGGTTTCTCTGCTTCTGTCCTTTCATGGCTCGAGTGCTTTTATCTTTATCATTTTGGCGTGAATCTTAGAAATTTCCGTTTTTCCCTTTAGAGTATTACGCCATCAACCGTTTTTTTCTCCCCCTTTTTCCCCAGGGCGTATATGGCTTGTTTCTTTCTCTTCTTGGTGCCGTGGATTTCCTAGCCTCGTGGTTGTGGTTGGGTTTTGCACTCAACACCCGACTTATCCCTTCGTCTTTTTCCATGCGGATTGCCAAGCATGCTCTTTTTTCCCCCTTCCCCTGCTTTCATTTTTTTCTAATGCATCCTTTTACCATTAAGGGCACCACTTCTGCCCGTAATTTTTTCGCCGGATTGGGCGTCTTTATTTTGTTCGGGATGAGCAAAGAACTCGGCTAATATCCCCTCACCATACTACGCTCTGGACCCCCCATCCCCTCGAGATCCTATCGTTTAGTAGGATTGCAAGTCCGTCTTTTTCATTTTAATCTTTCCTTCTTTGTTTTTGAGCGAACCTCTTTTCGACAATTCCCGCATTATCCACAACCGCTCTATCCACGATTCGCGATTCTTTCCTTTCGTAGGAAACCGATTGAGTGTTCCTTTGACCCAAACTTACCAGGTTACTTACACTACACGATAGGGGGCACCAAAACTCTATTTCCCGTGTAGAACCACTCCCTTTTTTCCCCAAGGTGCAAGTGTAGCCCCGAACGCTGTTACGTCCCTTAGACGACACTATAGAGTTCTTTCTTCTCCTTTCGTAATAAAGCCCCGAGGGTTTCTCTTTCCCCTCGAAGAAAACTCCCGCCGTTTCTTGCACCGATGTGATACATCCACCATAACACGTTCTCATGATGTGATCGATGAATTGAAGGTTCCTTCCTTTTCTTCTTAATCATCGATAGCCTTTACATTCCACCCCTCCGAGCCGGCGAGCCCTCCCCCATCCCCCTCTTTTCACTTCTGCGTGTTACTCGTGCAGCTTGGTGACAAGAAAAGCCGTCCTCTTTGTCCTCTTGTTTCCGACCACTCTTTTCTTTTCTGTATTAGTGCCTTGCGTTTTACCCTTCACCTCAGTGCCCCCTCAGTTGGTTCTATGGAGAATACTCTGCACACCCCCCCCCTTTTCTTCTTCTTCTCAATGCGGTCCCCCTAGAGTGACATACTCGCTGTTCCAATTCCCTTCAAGTTAGTCCTTCTAGAATTGCCATCTTATTCCCCATCGATACTTTTTCCCTTGTGCCATTTTCATCGGTTCTAGACGTGGTTTTGGGGTTTCTCCTTTTTACATGCACCTCGTCGTGAGCTGAATGAGTCCCGAGATTTTCTTATCAGTTTTTGCGATTCAGAGGAAATGGCACCTTCTCCCTAGATAAGCTCGGTTACATTTTATTCTGTTAGCTTTTCTCATGTGAAATCTCAGAATCGTTCCCCCTGCGAGTACTTTTCTTTTTTTACCGCACCAGAATTTTTTTTTTAATGCACCTTTGTGGTTGGGATTGGTCCAGTCTTCCTTTTTTCTCATTCAGGCTCGTCTGTACGCAGCTCTTGCAGCTGGCTTTTGAAGATAATTTGAGCAACCCTCCAGCAAGGCATCATCAGGTTTCTCTGAAACGATTTTTCCAAAATTTCATATCTGTTGTCTTTCGTTGTGTTTTTGGACCCACCCGCTTTCTTCTCGCCGTCTGTCGAGCTCGTCCGAGCCCCACCTCAATGGAAAGATTATGCGTCCTTCATTGGACCTCCCAGGTGAACATCTCTTTCTTTCCCCGTGGGGACCGTCTCGATCCTCTCGTCCCTTATTGACCTGACCCCCTGGATCCCTTTCGTCTTTTGTGAGAAAGAAATTCGAGGTCTGACTTGAAGCAACAGGTTTCTTTGAAGTTGATACTCTTTTTCCACGAAAATCATCCCCCCCTTTCCTCTGCATCCCACCTTCCATGATAGGAAACGAGAGGGGCCACCATTTTTTGTAGCCATTGGTTTCCCCCCCTCACTTGATCTCGAGACGTGTTGTCGAGAGTCTACCCCATGGGGGGGTTTATGCGGATGGCATGCAGCGGAAGTCTGCTTTTTTCCCGCTTTAGAGCATCAGATGCTCCCTTTTTCCTTTCCTGGTTCCCTCAAAATACTGAAGTTTCTGCGGGCTCCTCGCAGCAGGTGGTTTTTTCTGCGTTTTTATCTCAAGACGCCCTCTTTTGCAGTTCTTCGACCGGATGATCCGCTCTCCCCCTCGTCCCCTAGGTCGCCACATGGCTTCGCCCTCTCCTTTTTACCTGACTCGAACCAGCCGCCTGCTCAAATTTCTCCTTTTTCCGCCATCGAGCTCCCCCGGTTCTTTGGGATTTAAGCCATCAACCGATGCACGTCACAGCACTGCAGTTTTTCCCCCCAGGCGTCGTCGAATCCAAGTCCCCTCTCCTCCCATTGATTTAATGAACGAGTTTCCAGCCCCCTCTTTGGCTTTCGGTTTCCATTTTGCAACGCATCTCAAACTTAAACAAATACCGCTACCGCTCCTCTGGTTTTTGTTTGACGTTTCTTGTGTCAGGTTCCTCCTCTCCCCCTGACTTTATGTTATCGACGCGGTAATTCTTCCTTTTCTCATTCGCGCTTCATTATTGCGAGGACATGTAATCTTTGGAGACTAAAGGGTTGGGTTTTCCCCTTTTTGTTGTTCTGGATTTTCCCACTTTCATTACCTTCTGTTCATCGCTACATCCGATGATTAGAAGCTCCCTCCTCCCCTGGTGTGGTTGAGAGATTTAGCTCTCCTCCTTCTTCACTCTTTTTCTCAAATGGAGGCCTGGAACAATCCTCCCCCCCAATTGTCTTTTTCGATCCACCTTCTGCTTCCTCCGATTTCAGGCGCAAAACAAGCTCTGGTCCGATCAAAGGATCAGAGTCTAGCCCAGGTCGTAACCCCGAGCGCCCCTACTTTCTTCCCCCGATGACAAAAGAATGTGCTCTCCCCCCCCCCCTTAGGGATTACACGAGTTTTTCTTTTTTTCCTTTGGTCAGTTTCGCGGCCTCGGACCAGCGCGACCTCCGCTCAATGGCAAGAGTTTGTCTGTAACTTTCTTTTCGATCGAACGAGCAACCTTTTTCCTCCGTCGAATTGGTTTCAGAAAACAGGCAGTTGAGTGATTCCATGGCATTTCACCGCCTTCACCCCGTTCCTCCTCTGAGGGAGGAGGTTGGAGCCCTTCGGCCGTGTCCTCCTTCCACACCGATGCATAGCGACCCCTGGTATGTTTCCTCCCCTGTTTTTTGGAGAGCGAGATCAATCCTTGAATTGCCCCAAGATGGATTTGGTTTCTTGCGCTTACCCGCTTCACAACATCTCGTCTCTCCTTCTCTTATAATGCATGCGGACTTTTCCTGGCTGAACCCGGCAACTCTTCCTTTATTCATGATTGGCTCTAGCGGTTACCAAGTTCTGCCTGGCGATTGGCCGATAAGATCCCACCCTCGACCTCGACCCTCGCTGCTCCTGTTACATTCCCCCCCCAGCTTTAGTCCCTCATGCTTTTTATCCTCTCATGAAGGCGTCTTGCATGATTGACCAGGTGGCCTCCCCCCTTTTCGTTTTCCATCGACTTCTTCCGAAGGGTGGCGGCCCAAAACTTAGGATATTACCGGCGATTTTTTCTCCCCCTTTCTCCTTTTTTCCATCCCGTGTCAGGGGACATACTTAGTCCCTCTCCCTTCCGGGGCCAGCGGTCCATCCCCCTGGTTGTAAGCACCAACCCGTGATGTTTCGTGTTTTCAAAGGACGCATGATTGCCAAGGTATTTTCTTATCTGAAAGACCCGATTTCTCTTCTTTTCCCACGCCATTTTTCCTTCCTCCCATCTTTTGGATACGTGCTGATGCTTTTAGGGCTAATGGAGCAATCTCCATTTCATCCCGTGTTCCAAGTTATTCTTTTTTTCCTGGAGCATGAGCGTGACCTCCCTTTGCCCTTCCTCCCAAATGTTTTCTCGGTAAACTGAACGCCGCCCCTGACTGATGTAGTCATGAGTCCGCTAACAGGAAGGATATCCCGTTCCGTTGTGGTCTCCCTCTTTCCTCCTGTTTAGAACAGATTGCCGCGACCCTTCGCACAACCCTTTAGGTTTTTTCAGCCAATCCTTCGCCCCCACTCATGGCCCTCTCACAGAGAGGTGCATTGCATTCCCGCCTCACGACCTCTTTGCAATGTCTCCCCTTTCCTTGGACGCGAATTCCCCCCCCTTTTCCCTTAGTCGCCTGGACGAATGATTTCCCTTAACCTTACCGGGTTGTAAGAAGTCGATCTCGGGCGACCTTCTCTGGAAGACTGTTTTTTGGGCCACGACTTTTCTTTCCAATACACATGAGTGGACGTGTAATCCGACGCAAGGCCCGGTCGAGCTTCGCCCTAGTTGTCCCTGAATCCATCCGTGGCTTCGCCTCTTCTACCTATCTTTCACCCCCCCGCGCTGTCACCAGTAACCGACGCTTTTTATTTGTTCTCTCTTTTTTCCTTTGTCTCTCTGCCTGCATCGACTTTGTGATCATTCTTCCGTATACTATCGCGATGAATATTCCTAGGGTTGGCTTCATTCCGTCTGTCCCATCTCCTTCTCAGTATTATGGGTGGTTCCCCGCTACTTTTTCCAGTCTGCGCCTCTTTGCCTCACCCCACTTTTGGACTTCTTACGGGTCTTACAATTTCCGATACCTGACTCTGGATAATGGCGTTTCAGGATTCTTTGATGATGGCGATCTTTGTCCACCCTTGTTTGGCCAGTCGAGTTCTGGGGTGCCGTATAAACCTTCTTTTTTTCTCCACCCGATATTTTTTGTTCACCTTTTCTTGGGTCGGCTCCCCACTCAATTTCCCGGTTCTGCGCTGCACTATATTCCTTTTGGTTAGTAGCGGTGTACCTCTTGTCTCCCTTACCTTTTCTCTCCAACCCTACGGTCAAGATTCGAAGTCCCCCCCCCCCTTTCCCCCTCCCGATCTTTTTTTTTTTTTGGATTTTTCATAGCGTTTTCCTTTCTAGGCGCAGAGTGCTTTGCTCTCCCCGACCACACTCGATCCCCGCAACAGGTTTTCGTCTCCAGAACTTTTTCACTCCTTTTGGTACCTTCTGCGACGCCCCTCTTTTCAATCTTCCGGAAACAAGCTGTGGCTTCCCTCAATTGCCGCGTTCCTTTTGATACTGTTTTTTTGTCTTCCTTGGTCCTCCTTTTTTCCGCATACTAAGTGTGTGTTTCGAGATGATCCCCGCCCCCTCACCTGTATCAATGGCGTCCCTCCCTTCTTGTTTTTCACGGACTTTAGATGGTCTACGGCAGCTTTACCATTTCACACCTTCTGCCCTTTTGCGTAACGTCCTCTAGGGGTATAGAGTGGGATTTCGCCCCAACACTCGGAAACGACCCCCTTTCCCCCCTTCTCCTTGAAGACCGCTTTTTTTCCCTGGCGTTGTTAGTATGATGGAAACGCCTGTCACTTTAGAGATCGCCTGATTTTTTTTCGAACTTTGGAGTTGCTCCGTGCCTTCCCCTTACCCCCAAATATGAAATTCCCTTTTCTCTTTCTTGCCGCTCGTAGAACCGTTTTTTTTGTTTTAACCCTCCCATTTCCAGGTGACCCTCCTTTCCCCCCGATCGGGATGGCGTGAAAAACAGCTTTTTTTTTCCTCTTTTCCCCTTCGCACCCCAGTTCGGACCGTCCAGGTTTATTTCCCACGGTCGCCCATCAGAAAGAATCATGTCCCTGACCGCCCATATACCCTACTTTTCGTGATGCTAAGGTCCCTTCACCACTTCCCCCGACCGATGTGGATGTAAGACCGTAAACCCCTTCTCTGTCCGTGGTACTTTTTGCACAATAGGCTCCCCCCCCCATAATTCCTCTCGCGCATTCCGCCAGTCCCCTTGAAGCACCCCGAATGTCTTAACATTCCTTCATCCGCGAGTACGATGCCGGCGCATCATGATCACCAATACTCTGACGGCTTTTCGCGATCCAAAAACACCTCCCACTTGGCGTCGGTACTAGTATCGTGGTGCCCTCTTTTTTTGCTCTTTTCTCCCTCCCCGCTCCGGAGATGAGTCTGACCACTCTGTTACTGTCATTCTTGGTTACTTGAGTTAGTCAATTGACTTCCACTCAGTGGCGATCCGTTCTTTCTCGTCTTTACTAAAGTCTTTTATTCAAACCCCCCCCCCCTTCCCGGTCCATCTGAGTGAACCCTCTCCGCTGAGCTTAACCCACCCCTCGTTCCGGTTCCTTGAATATGAAGAGTTTTGTCTCCCTACGTTATAAAATTCTTCGTCACTAATCACTTCTCCTTTTTCCTTTCCCTTTGCGTCATTAAATTTTTTGCTCTCTAAGGGCGACCTTTTTTTTCTTTGTCCCTCATGAATTTTGCGATTCGCGCCAATCGGTCTGTTTACCCTAGTCGAGATTGCGCGGCGTCCACAGTCCTATTTCTCGTTTTAGTTCTAACACTCAATTCCCCCTCCTTCTTTCGGCGTCTTTTCCGCCGATTCATGAATTTGATCCGAATGGCAGGCTCATCAATTTCGGACCTTACGTGCTGTTAGCTACTGTGTTTTTCCTTTTTCTCTTTTTTGAGCATCATGGCAAGCTCCCTCCCAAAGGCATGTATCAGCAGCGTTTATCTTTTCATGAAAATTTCTTGGTTGACGGGAACTTATCCTTCTTTTTGCCCCGATGAGGTCCTCCTCCCTTGTCAAGATTCCGCGTTAGAGGGTTCCAGACAAGCAGGTTTAAGACACTCACGAGGTTGCCCCCAACATGTGGTGACCGCTTTTCCTTCCTTTTTTTCCTTTCTCTTCTAATGCCCTGACTCGGATTACTTTTCTCCCCTTTTTTTTCTAGTTTTTCCCGCCTGTCATAGGCCCCTTTGCGCCCACCCGTCGGGGGGTTGGACCTTTCCTCCCTCCCTCGCCACGGGGTCCCCCCCAGGGTTTTTAATCCAGATTCCATTCGGATCCCGCCGCGGCCGGCCTGGAGCCTTTGGTGTCCATTGACACAAGCAGTGATCGAGCTTCTCCCTTTTCTTTTAGACAGCTCCAGTCTTTCTTCTTTTTTATAGCCACGCTTTTGAAGTTATGCTCGCTAGCTTAAGCCCCCTCTTTGCCGTTCCCCATGTTTCCCGCCGACATTATTTTGGGTCCGTTTTTCCTTCCCCTTTTTTAATCTCAATTCGTAAGTTCCCTTCCTTCTTGATCTCTGCAGACCGGTCCATAACCAGGGATTCGCTATTTTCTCGGTTTAAAAGTCGACCCAAGCCGCCTCCCCTTCATGGCTTGATTTTGGAATCGATTTTCCCGTTTCCTTTTTTGTTACGCCATACCACGTAAAACCTCCCCCCTTCCTGTCGACCCAAGCTCGTCGACCTTTAGGCATTGGGTCGCAGCCGTCGGAAACTGACGTGTTTTCCTAAACAAAATATGACATTATTCCCAACCGGATGCGCGTCGCCCCTTTTCCCCCTCGGACTGCCAAATCCCCCAAGCCTTTTACGCCTTGTTTCGGTCATTTTTTTTGTTATCTCCCCGGTTCTTTCTTTGTCAGCGTGAAGATGTAATCGTTCGCTCTCTTTCTCCGACGCGTCGAAGGATCCTATGCGCTCTCTCTCTTTTTTCTCTTCACAACTCACATTCTGTTGCTCAGGGTGGATTCCTCAAGCTGTTTTGTTGGATTTTTAGTCTTCCATCTTCCAATTTCCTCGCTAACGAGTACGCTTTTTCTTTTGGAGATAGATATTATCTCTCTTTTCCTCTCCCGTTTTGTTTTTTTTTTTCTCTCCGGACAGAAGCGTCGTTCTCATGTCCCTTTGCCTCAAGGCGGGTTTTTTTTTCTTCCCACCCCCAATGTATGTCGAATCCCCCCTGGACTCCTGACTGCAATGAAGTCTGGCTGTCCTCTACTCTAGGAAGAAGGATCAATGTCGGAACCTTTTCCTCTGAATCTAGTGAACATCACGCTCCCCTATCCTTCTCAACCGGGCGTTTTCTCCCCCACCAAGGCTTTGACGAAACAATGTCAGATTTGGATTTTGGTTTTCAGTTTTCGCTGATTGTTTGTCCCTAATTTTGTTACTGGATTTTTCGAAACCGTTCTCCTTTCTTTTTTTCGGCATCGAATGGAAATTCACTCCCCTCCGCCTGTTGAAATTTTTTTTAAGTGTATATACCATAACAGATCTCCAGTTAGATTTGACTCAACCTCAAGCCATTTTCCTTTTCTTGGACGGCTTTCACTCTCTTCTTGCCTCCCCTTGTAGGGCGACCTCTGATGGATTATAGCTCTCCATTTTTGCTCAATTTTTCGTCCCCTTTAGGTATGGAGTTTTATCCACAACCCTCTGAGCCAGACGGCGTCCTTTTCCTTGCATGTTTGAGGCCAATGGCGACCAGATTTTCTCCTTTCTTCCGCTTATGCGCACCACCCGCTTTCCTCCACTCTTTGACGCATTAAACGCGGTCTCCTAGCACCGCGCAGCTCGATCACGTGTGATTTGTAAAATCCCTTCCCCCCCCGTTTGAGGTTCCTACCCATATTCTTTTCTTACTCCTGGGCCTGCCCTCACTGAATTTTTAGCAGGATTTCTTTGGGGACGATGGCGTCTAGGAATTCCCTCTCCTTTTTTGGCGGCCCCTTTTTTCACTGACGTCCAGGGTTCTCACCAATGACGAAGTAAACTCCCCTTCAAGGCTTGAGTCACGCATCGGTCCCTCTTTTCCAAGTGTTTGACACCCGATTTTTTTTCTTTCTTCTTTTTTTCCCAATCAGAAGCATTGAGGCAAGGATGGCTCGTCGCTTCACAAGACCAGGCCCTAGAGAGGGGAGGTTCCGTTACAGTGAGGAAATTTTCCTAAGATACGTTTTTTGCCCTATGGCCGCAAGATGACAATTCATCCCCTTCCCCCTCTGCACTGCGGCGACCTCGCTAATTCCGGTTTTGAAATTGGGAGCGTGCCAGTCAGGTCTACTTTTGACCCTTGCGTAAAAATCTACCTTCCCCTATTTCGAGTCTGAGACCCTCTTCCTCCAGCTTTTAATCACTTGGCCGCGTGGTTTCAATTCGCTATTCCCTTATTGCTCTGAACATTCAAACCCCCCCCAAATGGTGATATAGGCAAATTTTTTCTCCCCTTCTTCCTGATAAGGATTTCTATCCCGCGATGGCAATTTTACGTCTTCTATCTGTCCGAAGAGATTGGAAAAATGGGACGTCCTTCGAAGGCCAGCTTTCACTATATTCAAGGAAGGCAGAGTTTTGTTTACGAATTTCGCTATATGGTTGGGACCGCCATTAGATACGGTGGGTTTTACCTTCCCTTTCTTTCTCGAGACCAACTTGCGCACTGTCTTTCATTTAACTTCCGACGGTCAATGCACGTTTTACATTAGCAGTACAAGAGTTTTGTCGCGGGTCTTTCTCTCGGCCCTCTAACTTCACTTTCTCCACCACTTTGCTTCTAGTACCCGACGAAAAGTCCTTTCCCTTTCTTTAAGTTGTGAATAGATTTTCTCCTCTTCTTCCTGCATTCGTACTCCCGAGTTTTTTTTTCAGGTTCCCCCGAACTCGGGGGCGCCTTCAATTCAGTCGAGCACATCTGCCGACTTCCAGCTTTTTTGACCCGTTAGAAGGAGGTTTTTCGTGCGTATACCTCCCCTTTCTTTTTTTTTTTGGTTTTCTTTTTTTTTTTTTTTTTTTTTTTTTTTCATTTTTCTTTTACTCTTTCTTAAAAAGCGGTCCATGCCATTTTCTTCATGGGTCTATTATGATTACTTCTACCTTGGTTTGGGTGTTTTTCTTCTGGTTTTTTTCTTTGATTGGATAATTGCCCGTCTTTTGTTTGCTTCCCCCCTTCATATGTTTAATCCTCCCTATCTTTTTTTCAGTATTGTACCTTTTCTCTTGTGGGGGGTCCAACACACTCCCCCTTTTGGTTCCGAGATGCAACCTCTACTTTTTCTCTGAGTTTTAATTTAACTTGTTGACATCCCTTTCTTTTTCCCAGCTACCATCGATACCATCTAAGTCACCACCATACCGTTCAATCCTTTAGTTCCCAGTGCTGGCCTTTTTACTGATCTTATTGGATGGAGTTTCCTCTCGACTTTTTGCTTTGTCACATAAGAAAATTTCTCTCTTTTTTCTCCTTCCTGCGATGGTACTTCAGTCCTTATTTCCTCCTGAAATCGTTACGTTCCCACCGAGGTGAGTATCCGCCATGCAGCGTTACTTTAAGTTCGTGGTGCCTGCTATCTATTCTCTTTCCTCCTTTTTTTGAGAGATGAGCCACACCCCACTCCCCCTTTCCCCCCCTCCTCCGAGGCCATGGCGGAGCAAGAAGCTTGTCCTTCCCGTATCCAGGATGTTTTTGGCTTTACTGACCTTGGGAACATTGCACCCTCCCAGTCCCGCCCGGATTAGCTTTTTTTTTTCTGAGTGGTCGGGCTCTGGCAAAGCCGCTCATAGACCCCACTCCCAAATCACGATGAAGGAAAATCCTTTCCCCAGAGATCTTGATGTAAGTAGGGTCATCCCTATTGTGTCTCTTCCGTCCTTGGTATCATGCTCCGATTGTTGTCTCCCCGGTGGTTGTGCTCCTTTAGGTCTGTACACCCCTCGACTAATCACTAGAAGTCTCTTCTTTTCGGTAGAACCGATTGGTGAGAGACCCCAACTCCGTCCCACACCCCCCCCTTTTGCCCCAATCCTGTCCACCAAACATCGGGCTGGTCGGACCCAGGCCACCCAGCTTGGTCATGTTCGTTTTTAGCACAGAGAATCTGTCCCCCTTCTTTTCTGCCAAAGAACGCGGCGCACTCATCTAAGACAAGAATGACGGCCCCCATTTCTGATGCAGATTGTGCGTCCGTTTTCCCAAAATAGTCCGAACGCTTTTCTTCTCCTCGAGAAAACATGCGTGTGGTGCCACCCCCATATTGCCTCCGTACAAACCAATTCACGTATGTGTGCTCCTTATTACCTGCCTCTGTCGGCAACATAGCCTCTCCTTCCTTTCCTGTTCACTTTTAGCAACCCCACTCCGCTTCGTTGCGATGCTTCCATTCCCGATATGAAAACTTGGGTGTTAATAGTGCCTCTCGTGGTGCTGCAGAAACTGTGACAGAAGTAGCCTTTCTTCCCCTCGGATGACGGATTCGATGTATTCCCCTGCGTGTTGTTCTTCGATGCTTGCGTGTCATTACAATCCCCTCAGTTCCTCTGTCTCTGGGGCCATTTTTGAAAAACCCCCCCCAACCGGAAGGCTTCTCATGCGGCCCCCGAGAAATAATTTCTCCCCCCCGTTTTTCCCCCCGGGTCCTTGTTTAATTGACCTCTTCTTTTTTCTAGAGGACCGAAAAATCCTCTTCTTCCCCATAGAATACCCCTCCGTGTTAAGAGCGGTCCTATGTATCTAAAATTTTTCTTCTTGAGGCTTTCCCCTTTTCCTGCGTTTCACGAAAGTTTTTGTTTCTTTCATGGAATTCGGACCTCGATCTTCTTTGAGATGAAGTCCCTTCGTCCCCCCTGTATTATCTTTACTTTGACGTCCCTCACTCCAATAATCAGTAATGCCCGGCCCAAGATTTCATGCACATTTTTCGGTGCACGTCGTCATAAGTCTACTTGCAGGATCTGATTCTAAGCATTACTGTTTCTTCCCTTTAGCTTGTGCCCCGATCCTTCCTCCCCCCCCTAGAGCAGCAAATAGCTGATCTTCGTTCCCCTCTTTCTTTGAAAATTTCCTCTTTTGTTCCTGAACGGGAATCACTCCATGCTTCTCGCCTTTTTTTCTGCTCGGTCCCTCCTCACCGTTTAAGGGAAATCGTCTTCATTGCCCAGAAATGCAGAAGAATGCTTTTTGTTTTTCCCCAATTGGGTCTCTCCCGCTGGGTCAACGTCTTTTGTGTCTAGTCTGCCTGACTCTTTGATGTAATTAGTCCATGGTGTCTCTCCGTCCCCGGTTCATGCGCTTGCCGCCAAACGTCTTCCCGTAGATATGGAAGCCTATTCCACATTTTTCTTTCCGCGTAAATGATCGGTTCTCTTCCCCCCTTTCATGGTAGACGCCGATTGGCTGTACTTTGTTTATTCCACCCCCAATCAATCTGATCGAGCTGCGCGTGTGGCTCGTCCGCGGGGACTGAGATGTTTTTGGAGGGATAGCCCGATTCTTCCCTTTCCCCTCCGACTGAATACGGAGCAACTCTTTGGGGTTCGCAATGGCTCCGACATCCCCTGCATCTCGAATGTCGCACGCGCAGCATTTGGTTGTTGACGTATGGGGTTAATAAGCCGCCTTAGCGTGTCTTCACTGACTGTTCCCTCTTCCCGAATACAGCGGAGGTTACCATAACCTTGTTTTCCCTCTCTGTCGGTTTGAGTAAAAAGCCGCCGAGGCGCCCATGCGGCGATGGTGACTCGACGTCCAGGTTTTCGTTAAAGCAACGATTGCACAGTCACGACACTTTTTTTTTTTTCTTTTTTGGAAAAGGTGTGCTTTCTCCCTTTTCCCCTTCGTCTTTGGCGCAACGGATTTTAGTGGGACGCCGAACGGCCTCACCACCCAAAACTTTATGCCAACCGGTATGGCCTTTCTCTCCCCAAGGGCCCACGTTCCTCCTGACAAATGAACCCATCCCCCCTCCTTCTCCTTCCCTTTTCCTATTGTTGGGTTGAATGGGTTCTTGCTCTTGTCAGCGTGAAGCCGTAATTTCTTCTTCTCTCTATCTTCTCACGACCGCGTAGCACGCTTCCCTGATCAGTCGTTTATGTTTGCTTTCCAACACTCTTCCTGCTTTTTCTCCAGTTTTTTTATTAGTTGTGGTCATTTCCTTTTTTCCCCTCCGTCCATTTATCATCAAGTACGAGTAGTTGATTTTATCTCTTATCTTTCTTTTTCCCTCTTTGTTTTGATTTAGAGCGCTACTCCCGGAACTCCTGTCTTACCGTTACCAGTACATTTTCCGGACCTCCTTTGAACCATTCTGAGTCCTCCTTCCCCCTTTGAGTATCCCCGACTTTTTTATGAAGTTATTATTTCCGGCGCAATAAGGCTGTTCCTGATTTTCCAGAGCCTGGACTACGGCGGTCGTCGAAAATAGATCTACCCTAGTCAGTTTCCGTTTTCCCTCTCACGAACCGGGCGTCAACACCCCTTCTTAACCCGTTGGACCCCAATTTTGAGTCTTTATACTTTGGATTGTTTCAAGTTCTCTCCCCCTTCGGTAATGGCCGCTCACGCTCTACGGGTGACTGAAATTAGTCCTTTTCTCTTTCGTTGTGCGGACTTTTTTATGGTCCCCCAAATGTCGAAGAAGTGGGGTCTTTCCCTGAAGTGTCGGGTGACTCGTTAGGGCTCAACTCACGTCACTCCTTGATGCCCTTCCCAAATAAAGACGGCATTGTAGGAGGGTTTTCCCTCTTTTTTTTTCCCCCACCTCATTCAACCATGCGGGGCAGTCCCTTTGCTTGCTAGAGCTCGCCCCGACTGTTTAAGGCTCAAGCGAAGGACTTTTTCTTTGAGATACCTCTCCCCCCCCCTTTTGAGTGCGAAATTTTCTCTTCTTCCTGGTTCCAATGCCGATTTGAGGAATTTTATCATTATGATCTATGGCAGCAAGCCCAGTGCGATCCAGCTCAGACGCTCCCCCCTCGTCAATATTCCCCCTTCTCCTAGCTGTTGTCCCCTTTTCCCCACGCCCAATGGTGCGGCTTTCCCAAAATTCAATGGCGCTTGATTCTCCTTGAGGGGGATCATTTTCCCCCTTTGAAGATGGGAGTTTTAGCCCTCTTCCCCCCCTTCAAGCGACTTGTTTAAAGGATTGCTATTCCCGGCGGTCCCGTCTCACCCGACGTAAATCCTTTTCGGTTTGATTCCTCCTCTCCCGGTCGTCCCTTCTCCGAGTCCCCACCAATGGGGGCGCGGCCACGCGGCTGTTCTTCGGATTTGTACACGGACGGACGAATTTAAGTCTTCCCGTTGATGCTTCCGCCTTTCCCTCCCCTCCCCCTTCTCTAAAAGCTAGGTTCCAGTCCACCGATCTCACTTTTAATCATTTTGCGGATAACGCTGCTGATGGTGATTTTATGTCGCACTTTGATGCCACATCCATCAAGTAGTAGTCTTCACAGCAAAGAATTTCCCCCCTTCTTTCCTCTGTGCAAGTCGGATATCAAGTGAATTCTTTTTTTCCCCCTCTTCCGCCGACCTATTGGGGCGTTTCGTCATGATAAATATACGAAGTAATCCCTTGGAAGTAAGTGGCTTCAATCACCTTTCTATTTTAGCCCATTGCGATTACCAATTTCCCCCCCTTTCTTTTCATAAAATCCGCCAAATCTTTCTTCCCCCTCTCCCCAGATGAGGCTCGTACGAACGCGGCTGGCACACAGAAGTTATTCGTGGGGACTCTTATTTGGTGGGCCGTAAGGCCGAACTTGTCATATTTTCTTCACCCCTTCCCCAGTGAGGGTTATCCTTTTCCGCCTCTGGGGGAAGCATTGAGATCGCCTTCCGGGTGGGTTTCCCCTTTCTGCTGGTCAGAGAACGAACTGTCTTTGTCAGTTAAATGTGACGATTCACTGGTTACTTCCCTTCACTTTCCCTACAGAGTTTCGCCAGTAATCCTTTTCTCCCGTTCCCTCTTCAATTAGAGATTCAGTTTCTTTACCCGACGCCAATTTGAACTACCTTCAATTTTGTCCGATCTCGACATCTTGATAGTGAACTTTTTCTTTTCCTTTCGCGGAGGATTCTCCCTTTCTTGTCCCTCTTTTCCCCTTTCTAACATCGGAGAGTCCTTCCTCCTTTTTTTCTCTCGATATATTATGAGGTTTTCTTGCGTTACAACATCTTTCGGGAATCTTGACAAAGCCACATAACTGCTTTATATGTGCGTCTCCCTTCGATGATGGAGAACCGTTTTTGCCCCTCCTTTCAGTGGCTTTTGGATGGTGCTAATTTACCAATCTTCCCTCACATCTTGGTTTTCCCTTGTCACAGGTTTTCTGGTCTTTTTGTTCTTCCCGATGAACCTCAATCCTTTTCCCTTTTTCTCTTGCCCTTATACTTGTGATCGTCGCGGTTGATCTTACCATGGGCGCCACTCGGTTCGCTCCAACCCTCTTGAATGGACGATTTTACCCCTTCCTCTTCCGGCCCCTTCGTCCATCCCTACTCACGATCAAGGATATGCTTTTTCCTTTCGGTTTTCTTTTTATTTGATGGTCGTTTTTTTTTCTTAGAGTGGTTTGCTCAATCCGACATCGCATCTCTTTCCAGGTCTTGATAAGGAGAAATTGGCCGAATGTCTTCTGCGATTTAGGCCCTTGACCTTCCCCTTTTCGAAAAGCTGATTGCCGTTCCTTCCTTTTTTCTCCCCTGTCGTTGG
>Ga0179593_1488220_pt1 | contig 24209 bp, 19 predicted proteins | sample CZODoug2_1_08_16_FD_185931 | JGI IMG/M metagenome (GOLD analysis project Ga0179593, IMG submission 185931) | Vadose zone soil fungal communities from Angelo Coast Range Reserve, California, USA - CZODoug2_1_08_16fungal (PacBio error correction) | ecosystem: Environmental > Terrestrial > Soil >... | reverse complement strand
ACCCCATTCCTCCTCGTGCTGGTGTCCTTTTATGAGCGGTCACCTCTTGGGTCCGGAGACTCCCTGATCGGTCCTTCCGGCTGGAGGTGAATCCAACTCCGTTTCCTTGTTGTTTCCCGGTGCGGTTTAGTCCCCCCTCTGCTCACCCATCACAGTCCCGTGATTGAGGAGCATTACCCCCAAACCTTAATCATGTCCCTGGAAGTTTAGCTTGCGAGCGTTGTATTGATACCGTTTCCGCACCCCCAACTGGTGCTGGCCTTTTTCTCCGTTAGAAATGTTCCTTCCTTCAACTCATTTGCTCCCCCGTGAGTCTTTTTTTTGTCGATCTTGCTTTCCGTCACTTCCCTGGGTGTTGCGTCCCTGCATGCCGGCCTTTTTTTTCATGAGGCTCCGTGAGGACCTTTCCAGCCGGTCAATCTTTTTTCCTATCCCGTTTCCCGCTTGTCCCAACTCCCCTATAAGGGCCCTTGCTCCCCAAACCCAGTGATAACCCCGTCTCCGTTTCCTTTTCCACTCTTTTTTTTCGTCTAGCATGTTCTTAAGCGGTAACACAGGCTGCGCGGCGCCTCCTTCGGCTTTTCCTCTCGATATTCGTACGAGTTTTTTCCCGCACCTTTGTTTAGATCACCCTTCCCCCTTTCCCGGGGAGGATATGTTTGTCCAGGTGGCCCACCCTGACTGCTTTTCTTAATAAAGCTACAGGGCCTGAAGTTCCATAGACTTTACGCTTTTCTTAGCGTGGCCCTCCCCACCGTTGCCCCCAGGATTCGATCGTGCTACCCATTGTTAACATTATTGTCTTTCTGTTTTTTAGAGGTAAAGCTCCTCCGACCCCCTCCCCCCTAATAAGAACCCCCCCCCCCAAACCCTATATCCCGTAGTGGATTTGTAGTCTTGGAGGTCCCCCCCCAACTTGCTCGCTCCTATTCTTTCCTTTGACTCCTTTCCTCCTTCCAAGAGTATTAGCCCCGTTCCGCTCGTACAGAGTTCTCACCCCCCGCTTTAGACAATAGTTTTTTAATTACCTTTTCCAGCCACCCCCCCACTAGCTTTTCAGCTATTAGTAACTGGCCCAATCAAAGACTTTAGGGTGGGAGGGCCCACTGATGTTCCCCTCTCCCCCCACCCAAGCCTCCTCATCACACCATCAAGAGCCCCCCCCCCCCCACTCAGAAATGATGCTAAACACACTTCTTCTCTGACCCCCAACGCGTCAGGAAGACAACCCAGCCCCCACCTGAATTCAAGCCTTTTCCCGGCATCCCAAACGACTTCTCTGAGCAACGCCCATCGTTGCCTTTGCCTGACTGTCCTGTCTCCCCCGGATACCGCACCCCTGCGCCGAAAAAGAGACTGTAACCCGTACGGTTTCCTTTTTAGTCCCTCGTATATCCCCCGATAAATCCCCCATTTTTAAGCCACCTAACGGCCCTTGAGCTTCATAGATTTGGGTCCCCCCCAGATCGCAGCGATGAAGCGTTTTGATCCTTAAAGTCCCTCAAAGACTCCTCTACTTCTCACCATTCACCTTTGAATCTCTAGTTCCTTCGGATGGAAATGTATCGGGCCTAAGAGTGACTGTTCCCTCGAGGATTGTTATCCCGCTAACACGCATTGTGTTGATTAATCCCGTTCCTGATTAGACAGGTTTTTTCTTGTGCTTCATTGGCCATCCCCCTGTTTAGGACGGGGTCCCGGTAATTTTAGGTATTTCCTTGCCCTTCCCTTTCTTTTCGCTTTTTAACAGGGCTCCCCCAAGCTTTCGTGATCACGCTGCGTTAGCGTGAAAAAGCACTTGAATTTTCCTTGTTTGTGATGTATTTAGACCTGCCCATACTTCCTTCTGTTGCTCCTCTTGCCTAATGCAAGAATCTCAACTGATGAGTGGGTAACTTTTTTCGTTTTGTTTATCTTTTCGAACATCGGGTTTTCCTGGTATAGTCCCTTACGTTTTTGATAGAGTTCCCAAAGCCGGCTGCATAGTCCACGAGTATGGTTTCTGCTCAAAGTCACCAACCGGGATTTCCCTTGATTTATTTCTCCCGTGCGTCCTCTTTCTTTCCAGGTCACAAATGGCTGGTGGGTCCCTCCGAGTTTGTCAATTTCAGAGAAACTATTTTTCCCTCTAACTCTTTTTGATTTACCAAAGGCCTTTTTTTGCTTGAAGAACTCTGCGCGATCCCAAGTACCCTGCTGACCCCCGTTCTCGCTATGTCTTCGCTATAAGACACCCTTTTTCTATGTCTGATTCCTCCGGCCCTTTGGATTCTCCGCCTCTGGGCCTGTTTTTAATACCATAATATTCGTTTCCTCCACCCCCGCACCGGTCGTTCCCCTTAAGTTTCCCCCCACAACTTCGCCCAGGGCTCCCCTCCTTCCCTTTCCCTTTCCTTCCCTTCCGTTGTTTTGATCCTTGATAAGGTGGCGGAGGCCCGAGTGCTAATTTTGTTCCTTGGGAAAGACACTCTATGAGGAACCAGAATCCGTCGTTTTTTTCTTTATGACCATACTTCCGCGACCTTAGCCCAGGGTTGAACACCAGATCAATACCTGCTTGTCCGCGCTCCGTTAGGCCATTTTCATTGATCCCCCACCTTCCAGCGCCTGCCCCTTTTTTCCACACCGAGTTTCTGTTCCCAGCTTCCGGTCATTTTATTTCCCAAGGTGTATTCAATCCTTCTTCTAACACGCTGAAGGCGAGGGTGACAGTTTGACAGTCTCCCAGCTATACCCACCTCACTTTCTCAATGTTTTCATTCCGGATCTTGCCACAACGAGAATCTTGGATAGAAGTCCCTTGTGCTTTTCAAAGATGTTTTCCCCCAACGACCTTTTCTCTCAACATCCCCCCCCCTCCGGTTTGCCTCTTTCTTCCAGATGATAAATTTCACGGATTTTTTTAAGATTTTTATAAGTTGGCTCCCTCTGACTCATCCTCATTGGGTCCCTTTTACCTTGAGTAATTTCCTCCCCTAAGCAAAAACCTGGTCGGGTACCTATTCACTCGCGTGCAGAAACTCACTCCGTAGTTTTTTTGTTAACGTACGGAGCCAACAATATCACCCTTCCCCGAGTCCTTCCTAAAGAATATAACCCCCATATTCTACCTGTCCGACCCACTACGCCCGTTTCCCTTTAACCCACAAGAAAGTTTCAAGGCCCCATGGAATAGTTAATTCCTGCAAACCCCAGTTCTTTTCGTCGAAGACAATCCCCCCCTTCATATTGACCTCTTTTTAGAGCGTCCGGCTACTTTCCATTCCTTTCATACTATCTTCTTATTATTAACTATTTCTTCGAGTTTTTTGCCTTAATAGTGGGAGCGCGTGGGTCCCTTTTTCGTACCCGTGGCAACTTAAGCAAACCTAGGACGCAACTTCTCACACCTTAACCTTCTGGGCCCACAGAGTTCCTGCCTCTCAATTGTGGACCCCTAGTTAAGGGAGCCCTTTTTCGTGTTGTTGTTTTGGCTCTCCTATAAAAACCTGGAATAGGTCTCAGGTTCTTTCCCAGGATACTCAGGAGATAGCCCCCTCTGGTCCTTCGCTTGTTCAGGCGGTGTTGAGATGCTCGGCTTCCCTTGATTTGGTCTGGCGGTTTGTTGTTCCTTCTCCCTTTTTTTTGCGGTTTTTCGGGGTTTGTGACCATTTGTATCTTTTTTTCGGGCGTGCCTCTCTTCGTTATGCCTTCGTTGGCGTTTCTCCTGGATTCCCCCCCCTCCCCCCCCCTTACTTCTCGTTTTTGCAGGCCGCTGCTTCTATCAATAGACAGGTGGTTTTCCCCATGTTTCTCCCTTGGCTTTCTTTTTCTTTTGTGTCCTCTCCCTTTCCAGACGTTAAGACTCGGCCCTTATCACCCTCTGAGATCCTTTGCCGAAGACAGGCTTTGCCGCCGCGGTACTGTTTCACCGCGACCTTTGGTCTCTCACTGCGATGCTTTCTTGAGTTTTTTCCTTCTTCTGTCTTATGTTCCTGGCTTCGGTCTTTTTTTCCCTCTAAGATAAAGACCCGTTATTTCCCCTTTTCTTGGAAACTCTCGCACTACTTGGGTTCTTTTTGCCTGCCAATCGCGCCACCCATCGACTTCAATCCCCATTGCACCGGTTCTAAGGTGCTAAGTAACGCACTTCCTTGTTCTTCCACTCTTTCCCCATTATTTCTACACTTTTTCCCCAGAACTTTGATCAACATGGACTTCTCCCGGCTATTCCCTTTCTCCCTGAGCCTACATGATCGCCCCCCTTCTTCTCCTCTCAGGTGTTCCGCTTAATCCCTCTTCTTATCCCCACACAAACCCACATCCTGAGTCACTTTTTCTACCGTCTCTCAGCTTAACTCTTTGTTATTATCTGTGCGGTGGACCAGAGGCCTTTCCTGACAACCCGTCGCCGGTTTCCCGAAGCGCTAAACACGTTCATCCCCTCCCCCCCTTTACCATTTTCCCCCTTTTTCCCACAAAACGGTTGAGAGTTTAACGGCCCCCTCCTCTCTAAAATGACTCCCGCCCCGCTCTGCAAGGAGTGCACCCCTTGTTTTCCTCCCGGCTCCCCATACTACGTCCTTCATAACCGAACCGGCGGTTCTTCCTTTTACACGGGTCCTGCTCCGCCGTTTAAGGCAAACGTTTTTTCCCCCTACCTTCCTGGCCTGCCCCCTCTCCGCTCACAGTGCGTCTTCCAGGCTTACCGCCCGGTCCCAAGAAAGAAGTTTAGCAACCTGTTGTTGTCTCCACGACCTTTTTCTGCTCGCGACGTAGAAGGCCCCATCAACTATTTGAGCCTCTCACGAACACCTTCGCCCCCCTCTTCACGCTTATTTTTCTATATTTTTTTTCCAGAATATTTCCTTCGTCGAGCCCTCTGTCTTTTTTTTGTAACGAGATTTTGACGCGAGGTTTTTGGCGGGGCTACTAAGATTCCCGAAGTTGAGCGTTCCCCCCCGATGCTCTTTTGGAGAAGGACTGTAAATCCCCCGTGCCACATGCGGCTTCACATCGTCACTTGAGTTTCTGGAGAGTTAGACAAGGTCCCCGCTGAGTCCTTTTAAGACCTTGAGTTTTGTTTCGCTCTTTTTTCTCAGCAAAGTACCCCCTCTGGTTTCCTGCTTGATTTTCTTTCCCTTTCCGTTAAGATGTCTTCTCCCTTCCGGAGACGAGCCTTATTCTGTCCGATATGATTGTAAGTTCACAACCTTACACGTTTTTTTTTTCTCAAATTCCGGCCCTTTTCATTCTTCTTTTTGATCTGTATCAAGCATGCTCAAAAGTTTTTAGACGTCAGGCTGTGAAATTTCCCCTTTTCCTCCCAGGACTCGTCTGAACAACCGCTTTTTCTCTCCTTAGCTTGATTTCTCCTTCGGGGTGTCCGAGCTCTTGATCCGCCTTTAAAAAAATCTAGAGGCGAAGAGGAGGCCGTTATTTTCCCTAGTACTCCTCGTGGCTTCCCCCCCTGAACTCCACCGTATATCACCTTCCGGTCTTTATTGCCGTTTTTTCTTTTGCTCCTTTCCTTCTAAAGGCTAATTTCCCCCCTTTTTCCCAGTAAAGGTCTTTTTAGATTTTTTTTTCTTCGTTTGTACTGACCGGCAAAGTAGGTCTATCAGCCTTTTGTCCTTCCAGAGAAGGTATTTTTTCTTGAGAGTTATCCCGAACGACGATTTTCCCTAACATCAGCCACCCACCAAAACGCCTATGTCTAAGTGGTAAGGTCCCTTGTTTCCTGTCCACTTAAAGATGGTTTCCCCTTTATTTTTCCAATAGGAAGTTATTTTTGTCTCTTTCCACCGATCTTCCCTTCGCGTCTCACAAGCCCAACCCCTCACCTCATCCCTTTTTTCATGGAATAAGCACATTCGTTCTATGATAGTCCCTTCAGACAGACGTATGGGGCGTTGTGCTCCATTTCTCTCCCAAGCCCCCTCCTAAGCCCTACCATTATTCTTTCCTCCCTCCTCCCCCCAAGATCTCTTTCCAGTTAAAAACCCTCATCTCCTGAGGAAAAAACCCCCCCCCCCCCCCCCCCCCCCCCCCCCCCCCCCACCCCCCCCCCACCAACCCCCCCCCCCCCCCCCCCCCCCCCCCCCCCCCACCCCCCCCCACATCTCCTTCCCCTCAACAAATCACCAGAGGCCGGCCTTTCCATAGAAGATAAAGTTAGCCGGCCTTCGAAAATATGTGAGTCTGCTTATCCGTATTCACCTCCCGGTCCGAGCCCCTCCCATTTTTCTGGTATGCTAGGAGCGACTACCCCCTACGCCAATTTACAAACAGTCCCTGTTTTGTAAGAAAGATAAAGAATGTCGGTTTAGACTGATCTCCTGGTTATTTATCCATTTTTCCTGATTATCTTAGTTTCTTCAGTTCTCGTGTAGCAAACCCCCTCCTTCCCCCGATATACTTTTCCCTACCTATCGCCGTTTCTTTGGCCGAATACTTCGTTCTGTAGGCACTGTTAGTTTACTTCTAGAAGACCCCAGTCTACCACCGTGCTGTTCTGTTTACTACACAGAGATTATTTTTTCCTGGCATCCGGTATCCGCCCCCTTGTCCAGTTGTGGATTGTGGTAGGAGAGCGATCGATTTACCTTCTGGTTTGGTGTTTCTTGTTGCCCTGGCCCTCTTTTTTTTTTACATTTTTTTTTCTTGCATTCCCCAATCTTCTGGAAATGTTTTTCAGATTTTCTTTATCTGTCCCCACCTGAAAACTGCTTTTTTTTCTGGTCTTTTTCCACTGACGTCATTACCGTCCCTGAATGCGTCTCCTTGTCTTTCTCCTAATGATCCTCCCTTTCTTTTGCTTGGTAATGCAACGGCTGTCTCTCTTCCCCTCCGTTGTCTACTTTATGACTCTCGTTTTTCCCGTTCCGAGATTTTACATCAACGGATTGATAGAAATGAGTTCTTTCCCCTTTCAACCCCACCTCTTGACTAGTCTTTGCTATACTCCCGTTCGGCCTTTGCTGGCTTTTACCGCCGTAAGGATTTTGTTCCGTCGAAGGAGTAAGAAGCAACTGTGTCCAGCTCCCGACAATCTCTCGCCCTGGACGTTACGGCGCTGTTCACCCCTTTTTCTAGACTTTCTCTTCTTACCCTTCCCCCTGCCTGACCCCCCTGTTCGCGTATTTGAGGGAGTGCTCCCGCCTTTGATCCGTCGCGTGAGTTTGCTCACTCACTGATGTGTAATAACGAGTCCAGAAAAAGTCCCTAGTTCGAACCATGCTCACCTCAAGGGGCGCCAGGTTTTCTTCCTCTAGCTAATTTTCTCTACTAAGTTTGGCGTGATCTCTATGTATCAAAAACTGCCCCACGTAGTTCCATCGTCGAGCCCTTGCGTTTTGAGGAAAATTTGTCTCACAGTCTCAGACCTTTTGTTCCCACTATTCCCCTCCCCCTCCCAGGGAGACCCCTTTTTTCGGTCTTGCCCTCCTCCTCGCTTTAAGCTCTCCCCCAAGTTTTATAGGTTTTCCATTGGACGACTAACTCCTTCGACATCTCGTCCAAAGGTCCGGTTCATTAGTTACTCGGAGCTTGTGGTACGCCTTTGGTTCAACTCAATTTATCTCCCCCTTTATATGTCTATCTAAAAAGAAGGCAGGACGATTTCAGTTTTCAGCATTTCTAAGATCCCTCGATATCCCAATCATGCTGTTTTTTAAGTTTGAATCATCCTTTAACTCTCCTGGAGCCTTTTAAGTTTCCTGATTCTTCCAACATTGAGGGCAGGTCCCACGCCCCATCGTCAAATTCCCCAAACCGCTTTGTCGCACCCCAAATCTTGCCTGTCAGTAACCCGTTCGACTACCATTATCCCTAATTCCTTTAGGTTCTTATTTTCCGTGAACACCAACGCGTCTCGCTGGAAAATTTAATCTACTTTATCAACAGACTCCAACCGACCCTCTTTCTTGTTCAAACGCTTCCCTACGTAGTTTAAGTGTTAACTTCTCTTCTGCGCTAACTGCACTAACCTCCCCCCAGAACCTGTAATTTCCTCCGCGTATCACCACCTAATTTCTCCTTAGTACGCTCCCCTCTACTTGTAAGAAACCCCCTTCAACTTTCCAGAAATGTTTTTGAGTCCCTCCTGCTCCTGCCACCCCATTTTCCGTGGTTCTGCAATTCCCCCCTCATAGTTCCTTGTGATAGTTCTTACTTTTTTCCAGACATTGCCCTCATCATTACTATATTTCCCCGCATTCGTCCCTTGTATTTTCTGGCCCTTCCTCTGGAGAGATTTTTCTCAGAACCTTTCTTTTGTAAGCCACCCCCCCTGAATTTAGTTCTTCCATTGGCCTACCGTGTTTTGAACCCCACCCTCTTTTCTTCCCGGAATTATCTTCTTTTAATCTGAAGGCTCGGTTACCTTTTCTTTATCTTCTCTTCATTCCCCCCTCTTTTCCAAAAACTACCCTATACTTTGATTGAGTGTGACCCCCTTCTATCTTTAATTCTTCTTTCCCTCCTAACATCTTCTTCTAGGGGTAATACCTCCCTCTTTTTGATATCCTTAGAGTTCCTTCTAGGGTGTTTTTTTTGTTCTTTCACGATTAGTTCTTTTTTCCTCAGATTTTTTTTTCTGGTTTTACATCACTTCATTCAGGAGTTTGTGATGTTCTTCTAGAATTTGGTTTTCCTTTGTGGGGAGAGGGAAGATGAAATCCCAAACCCTTCCCGATTGCTCTACCATTGGCAGAAGACAGATGATCTCACCTCCCTTTTCTTCTGCGGGTTTACGAGGGATTCTTTTTTTTTCTTGTTTTGTTTCTCCTCGTCAGGTGACCGTTTTTCTTCTTTCTCTCATTAATCTTTCAGCCCTCCTGAGGAATCCCTATGTTATTAATAGGACGGCTGCCCCCCCGACGTCTTTTTGTTAAGAACAAAAGTGGTGTCCGTAAAATTTGGATCCTGGTTTTTTTTTTTCTTTTCTCCGGAGGCTGATAGTTTTTCCCCCGATCCCATCCACTAAAGGCTACAGGCTTTTCCGGCACAAAGATAGAATCCTTTGGTTAGGTGGTTCTTGCCACCCCCTGAGAAGAAAACCTAGACCTGGAATTCCTTTTCACCTTTTTCCTTACCTAACAGTCCTCCAATGAAAATGCCCTCCTCTCCACCTTTTTCCGCCCTGATTTCTTCCCAACCGTTGTAACTTCCCTTTCTCTCACTTTATAATATTAGAATTCATTTTCCTCCTCCGGCGTTAGAATGAGAAGGAGCTGTTTTTTTGAAGTAAATCTCCAGATTATCTCTGACCCCCCAACCCCCCCCCCGTCTTCACTGTTCCACGTTTACCTTAGTTTTTATCGTTGGTTCGCGGACCCGGAGCGGGTGCCTTCCCAGTTTTTCCTTGAAAAAATTTTCCTTCTGTTGACCCTTCCCTCCCTCCCGCTCCCATACCAGCCTGTCCTACTCCCCCCCAAAGGTTTGCCAGGTTCCCTTCATTCTGATAGAAAACAGCGTACGCCCTTTTTTTTTGGCGGCCTTTCTACTTTCCATGTCCCGCATCCAGAAGGCCTTAATAAGAAGCACGTCAGCCTCCCTAACCGGAGGTCTCTTATTCCCTTTTTCGCCATCTAAAGCGCCCTTCCTTAAGTACGACCCCTTAGAAATTTTTAATGAACTAACGCCCCACTCCGTAGCTGGTGCCCTTTTTTTCGACTCCCAACTTCGTCCCTCCGGGGTTCCCCAAAGTGACATTTTTGAGTCCCCTCCCCAAGTTTAGGCTACTTCCGTATCCCCCCTTCCCCCCAGACCCCCCTCTCGTTTTATCCTCCCTCGCCCCCCATCGTCCTCCGATTCTAAGAAGGGATCATACTATCTACCCTCCCCCCTTTTCTGTTGTTGAGTGCCCCTTCGAGAGACGCCCTTCTGGTGTAGCCCTGTCGAGCTCACCGTCTTTTTTGGGTGTTGACTTTCTACGTTTCACACTACTTTCTTCATTTGAACACCACTGACTTTTTTTTCTTTTAGTAGTCTTTTGTTTCCCCCCATTTTCTTTAATTTTAAAAGGCCTGTCCCATCAATGGGTTTCCTATCTTTTTCCTGCAAATTCCCTTCCGAGTGAAGCGGGCCGTTCCCTTCTGTTCTTTCCCTTTTGTTGACTTTCCTCCAATTCCTAACTAATTTTACCTCCCTTCGGGGGACCGGACTTCTCCTTCTCACGGGTGCTGAAAAGAATTTCTTTTTCCTTTTTCGGCGTATCTTTTGCCTTTTATTTCCTTTTCACCTGGCAACCCCTTTTTTTGTCTTAGATCCTTCCCCTTGGATCTTTTTTGATGAGAGTTCCCTCCGTCTTACTTGTTTCCGAGACTCTTAAACTCCCCCACGAGCCTTCCTTCCACACCCCCTCTCTTAAGTGTAGTTTTCCTCCGTTTGGTTTGCGAGGAAGTTTATTTCCCTTTTTCCCCACCCCCGCCCCTTTGCATCCGGAGGTCCTCTTCTGATCGTCGATACCCCTTAGAGGATAACCCCTTCCAACAGAACGGTGTGTTTATAACCTGATGGTACATTGGTCATACTTTTTTCCCATTGTTGGGCCTTCCTTTCTTTTTCTACCCTTAAAAGGCCCTTAGCCAGGTCGGCCCCCCCCTTATGGTTCTCTAGTGTCCTCCCACCGTCACCCCGTCTGATTTCTTTTTTAGGAACCAGACTTTTTAACATGTGGTTTTTCTTCCCTCCCTTCAAACCTCCTCCGCCCGTTCAATCCCCTGCGAACAGAATCCCACCAAAACTCCTCTTATTTCATACTTGCAGGTAAAGCTTTTCCAAGGCTATGACTTTCGAGGTCTTTCTTTGCACCCTTTTACTTTATATCTTCTTTGCGCCGTATTATATAATGAGCTCGTCCTCCCTTTTGATCCCCAAAGATACCCTCCCCTCCACCCCCAATGACTTAACCCCTTTTTCCACATCCCTCCCCTTCTCTTTAGCTCTCCGTTTGTTCCCCTTAAGACCTCTTCGGGGTCGTTTTGATGCCCTCCCCCTAACCCTGACTTTTTCCCCTTTTTTATATGCCCTCTATTACACCCCCCGGAGAAGATGACGCCTCTACCCCACCCTTCTCGATTTTGTCAAAAAACGCTCCTTCCCCGAACCAGGAACCCTGCCATTTCAAGCCCGCAGTCTAAAAGTAAGGCTCCTGTAATTTACCCATTTTTTCCCTTTGGAAGATCCCTGTAGTGGTCATTCCCTCGCGTACTTTCTCCCTTCTGTTGATTCTTTTCCAGACTTAGGATCCACTGACTCCCACCAGACCCCCCCCTCCAGGGAAGCCACTCTTCCGGAGTGAGTAGTTGTTTGTTCCCACTTTATCCCTTGTTTTCCCTTCATGTTTAGTGGTGGATTAAGGGTAGACCTTTTCCAAGACTCGCCCCCTGGACTGTCTCAGAACCCCCCTTCCCCTTTCTCCATGAATATGATCGTTTTTTTTCCTCTTGATGGACTTCGGTTTCGAGACCGGTCGTCTGGATTTTGGCTCCTAACAGAGTGATGGTGTTGGCCTTCCGCACCTTCGAGACCTCCATTTAGTTCATTGTTATTTTTTCTTATAGTCTATCTTGGGAGATTTGCTAGAGTCTTGCCTTTTCTGGGTCTTTCCAGATTGCATGACTATTCTCATTCAGGGTCTCCCTCGCACTTTACCTTTCTCCGCACCTTTTTGAGGTTTTCTCAACCATCAGTTTTTTTCTTTCCTGTTCCCTAAACTTACGGTACTTACATTTTTAACTTCTGATAAGAGTGTTCGGATCCTTCTCCAAATGCAGAATCCTCGAGTCTGAGATTCCCCTGCCTCGGATCGTGAGTCACAAGGGCGTTACTGTTTAGACGAGGGTTGTTCAGGAAGAGAGGAAACTCAGTCCCTTTTTTTCGACACCGATTTATTTAAATTTCTCCCTTCAAGCTTACCCACTTGTATTATTTTCCCTTTTTCTTCGATCTCTTTCTCCCTTTTTTTCCATTCGCGGCTTCTGTTGGCATAGATCCTTTTGATCATCAAACTGCTTTCCCTCTCAAGCCAATCTTTGACCTCAGGACCGGCGCGTGTTCCCCCAGGCGAGAGTAGTTATAACAATGTGACCGACTCAGGGCACCTCTCCTTCTGACTTTTCTGAACATCCCTTTTGAATTTTTGGTTCGAACGGCGTGGTAGTACCTCACTGATTCTTTAATTCATCTCTTCGCCACGCCCCTCGGGTAAGAAGAGTGGACTACTTTGCCCATGTTACTGCATAAGAGAAGGTCACTCGGGTTGTTTTTCGGTAGTCTTTGAAAACATTCCCAACCCTTTCTGTTCATAGTTCTTCTCCCATTTTTGGCTTCTGATCCCTCCTGATATGCGCCTTTCCTTTTTGCTTCCCCCCCCGACCATCCCAGTACCCCCCGGGTCTCCAGCCTATCCTGACTGTCTCCGCGAAACCCGGTGTTAAGTCCACTTGCATTGACGATCACTTCTCTGCATCTCAGATAGGGAACCCGCGCCTTTAAGGTTAGTTCAACTCAGATTGCAGTTTTTTTATACGGACCCCTTAAGTTGTCTTCTAACTTTTTCTCTTTTAGCCTTGGCCAAACGACTAGCTTCCGGTTTTCTCCTTCCTCTATCAGAGATGAGTATCCCCTTCTCCCTTTCAGAATGAAGTTGACCTTCCAACCTATATTATCCGTTTCTCGGCTTTCCAAACATCCTTCCGTCCACCCACCAGTCTTTTGCTTTGCAAAAGGGTCCTCCCTTTTTTCCAACTCTTCGTAAAAGCCCCTCTGCTTCTTTTCTTTGAAGCTTTCGAAGGATTCTCCATCTCTGCGCAGGCAATCACCCGATCGTCCGTATTACGACCCCTACCCATCCACTCCCCCCCCCCCGAGGTGAGGTCTTTAATTACTAGTCGTTTACCGGGTAACTGTTTGCGGAATTAATGATCTCCAATGAACCCCCGTCCCGTGATTTCCGCAAGGAGACACAGATGATCCCTTCCAAACCTATCGCCTCTAAAAACCAACCGCCCAGGTCAGTTGCGATTAACTTTTCTTTCCTGTCAACCACTCCCGTCTGTCGTAACCATCAAACTCACTCCGAGGGCTTTTTAGCGTTTAGCGCGAAAGAAAAAGTGCCCATCCTCACCTGGCCCCTCTGTCTATTACCATGACATGCTCCGAGCTGTTTTTCTTTCCCATTAATAGGTTTAGCGGTTTCACAAACTTCCCATGTCTGACACCCGACTTACCACGATATTTAATTCTTTACCTTTTAAAACCAGAACCCAGACCCCTCGATGGGTTCTTTTACTTAACCCTAGGGAACGATATTACTTTCCCTTTTTGGCTTCCGTAGATGGCTCTGAAATACTGAATGACCGTTTTCTCTCTTTGTTAGTATTGCCTACCGATACTCCTGGAGATCTTTCTAATAGTCTTTCATTTACTTCTTGTGAGGAAGTAGACCTTATTCTTTGCCTTTCCTTTTCTTTTCCTCCTGTTGGTAAGACAGCCCGCTATTTTTTTTTTTTAACATGCTAGCACACTTCCTTCGGGTGTGCGGTTTCCGCCGATAGGAAGTGTTCTTCCTTACCCTTTTTTCCCTCTTGTCGCTTAAGTCCCCGCCCCCATATCTGCCGACTCCGGGAGACTTGACTGGCGGTCTTGCTGCATTATTCTGCGGGATGCTTGACTTTGTCTCGTTTTTCTCGCCTTTCCCCTTTTGCTGATCGTGGCGAGACCGCCGTCTCCCCCTACTAGGTTCGAAAGATGATATGCCAAGAGTTTACTTTCCGAGGTATTTGACCTCCTGTTTTTGTCCCTAAACTCTCCCCGATTTCAATCATTCTGTTGGTGGTTCTTTCTTTTGTATTCCGCTTTACATCCCCAGCACAAGAAATTCAAGTTCGCGCGTTTTTCCTTCCAACAAAGCTTCCTCCTCCCCTTTTTTCAGGCTCCCCAGGCCACCTCTGCCGAACCACCTGCCCTTTTTCCTTAGCCTATTACCCTCAAAAGCATCGGTGCACCCCTCTTCACCCATTATTTTTACGCCCCCCCAGAAGTTTCTACCCCCCCTTTTTAATGGTACTCTACTTTCTCCCCCCCCGGTACTCGATCAGCTAATACCCTTCCTCCCTTCTACGCCGTTCATTCCTGGGTTTCACTCCCCAGTAATCAAGAGTCTCTACTGACAACCAACCGCCGGAGAAATTTCCCCTTTGTCTAACGGACTCCCTATATTTGGTTTCCGTTAGGCGGCTTGTCGGTTGACCCTTTGCCTCTTGTCTCCTTGCAAAACTCTGAATGGCTGGACCGCAGTCTACAGTCAGCCGCATCACATTAAAACCTGTTCCCCCCTTCAAGCAGATCGCCCAAATTAACCTCTCTCGTGCAGTTTTGAGGTCCGCCTCACCTCCTTGCCGGATCAACCTGCTGGCATGATCCAACGGCTGTTAGGACTTGTCACACTTCTCCAAGTCCGGCTGGCCTCGTCCACCCTTGCACCGCTCCGATAAGAAGTGAGATGTGTCTCTCTTTCCGTTGCGTGGAACCGCTTTCGCAAAGCAGCCAGCGCGTTTTATTCTCAAGTGTAGGCTAGCCATTTTCGCCCTGCCACATCACCCTCTTCTTAGAACGTAGCGGTCCCATCATCAGACTGTTCCTCTTCTTTTACTTCCCTACTTTTTTTTTGACTCGGTCCCTTCTTTGTTCGCCGAGTGTTCTTTTTTTTCTCGCGTTGCAGACTATCGTGTCGTTGCAAGGTGCTTTCCTAGGATTGATGGCCTTTTCCTCTTCTTGTTGGCCTTTTTTGCCCAGTATTTTCTGCAACGGGGCGGAACAGCGCCCTGATTTATTTCGTTTTTCAGTCACCGGACTTTCCTGCGCCCTGGGGCTTGGACGGTCGGGCTCGTTGGGCTCGATCGAAAAGATAACTTTACGGGTGTCTCCCTTCGTCTTTTTCTTCAGACCGTTTCCTTTAAACTTGCTGCGGCGCAGCGAGGCGTCCTTTTTTTCGTCCTCTTCTTGCCGTTTCCCTTCATTGGTTTTCTCTCTGCCGTTCCTGGAGTCGTTTTAGACTTCAGTCCCCAGCCTCTTTTTTCCTATACCTTCAAAAACCCCCCCCCCCCCTACGCCCTTTCTGAACCCAACGATATCAGCTGGCTAGTTATCCCGTTCCTTTAACCGGCGGTGTGTAGGTTGTTTTTTGGTGTTTTTTTTTCGGAGTCAGGACGGTGAAAACCCCGCCTCTCGGCGCCTCCCCTTTGATTACTTTTTTCCATCTGTATTGTTCACTCAGTCCGGCTGAAATACAGTTAACGCCACCGTTTTTCGAAACCCCTTGTTGTCCCGGTTGCTTATCCATCATGGACAGAATGCCCGAAATGGTTTCCTCCTTGAAGTACCCGGCTATGTCGATTGGTTTTCCTTTCCGTTCTGCCCCCTTCCCGGGGCCCTCCTCGTTTGGCCGGACCCCCACGTTTCCGGTACGCGTCTGTTGATGGGAGCGGTACACCTCGCGCCGACTCCCCAGTAGATTTCACACACCATCCGATGATAATTCGAAGGACTTTACAAAGTGCGGTCACCTCGACGCGGGCGGCCATGGATATTGGCCATAATCGTTTGATTTTTCCTCTCGTCTTTTGCACCAGCGAATGATCGCAAACTATTCACCTCATGCAGACCCCTAAATTCCTGCACCGTAGTGCCGAGAGCGGTCTCTCCTTGCATAAACAAGTAGTTGTGCAACCAGCCGCCTCCGAAGCCAAATTTTTCGAAGCCCCGCTCCCCCCCAAGCCGAGCCGCCTTTGACCTCCTTTACACCCTCATGTCAAACACTCTCAGGTCCCTCCCCTGAAAACACAGCATTCTCTTTCGAGCAGCAGCTCCCTAGGTATCCCGGCGCGAAGATCCGGGCTTATTCTGGTTCTTTAACCCTGCAAAGCAGTAACGGCTTTATCTTGTCAGTCCGCGATAAACCCTTGACGCCAGCACAAGCCGTCACGTGCCCTCCCAGCTCCAGGTTTTTAGATTATCGTAGACAGGTAGCCCCTTGTAAGAGATGTTATCCTTCTTTTTTCTTCCAGGTTACCTTGACCTACCTCGCTGAAGTCTGACTTTAGAACCCCCCTCGGGAAGGATATGTTCTTTTCATGTCTAGGAAGGTCTCTCTACAACCGGGACGAGCTGATTGTTTTGCAACTACCCAAAGACGATGGTTTGTCCCGGACCGCAAGAGTTAGCACCCTTTGGGAAAGTCGTTTGTTGTGGAGGGGATTCTCCGTTAAATCCTTTGTTTTCTTCCTGGCTACTGCTTTTGTGGCCCTCTGTGCCGCCCTCAGGTCCAAGGGATTGACCCTGGGGCATGCACTAGTCCAGGCAACGCAGTTTCTGATTTAGGGCCCTACTACGGCTCCTTACGTTTCCGTGTCGCGCTGTCACCTCCGGCCACCTCCTGCAGATCACTCCTTTTCCGATTGTTGGTAAGGTGCTCACCGGGGTGAAGGTGATCCGAAGCCTTAGGTCCGCGTTTTTCAAAAAGCAATAACCCCGGGTGCAGGAGAAGATTGTACGCGCCCCGACCCCAGGGACTGTTCGGTGATTAGCTTCCGTCTAAGGCGTCCAAACCCTTGATAAGTGGTAGAATGAGTTTGAAGAGTCCCCACCTAAACATAAGAGTTCTCGGTTCAAGACAGGAAGTCGCGGTGCCACGCGTTGCCGAGAGGGATTTTCCCATCCTAAACGGTCGGCTGCTCGGCCATTTTTCGCTTAGTAACCTTTATGTCTACGAGCTTTTTACGAAAGAAATGAAGATGCTGTTCAACCAGAGCAGCAAAAGTTAAGGTATATCCAGTGACGTTCAAGGCTGCTTTTAGATAACTTCCCCCTATTCAGTGTTGTTTTTGAAGAGATTTGATTCAAGTACCTTCTGTCCCATAGGACGCCTAGTGGGCAGTCGGAGACCCCCCTTCTTAGCGCCACCCGAAGTCGTCCCTACCTTCTCTAAAAATTCGACCTTTTTTATCCGACCGAGCGAGCCCTCCTCTCCACCAGTTTTCAGGCATTTAAGATAAACTTCGTAGGCTCGCGGTGGCAAAAGTCCTGTCCCCTAGTTTCCCCTATCCTCGTCCGTAGCGGACGCCTTTGATCCCGCTGTCTTCTCTACCACATCATTGAGTCTTAGTAGGTTGGCAATAACCCCCTTTGAGACGATCATCGTGCGACAACTCCCTCTCCCCTTTGGGTCCCTGGAAGTTTAATGATCGTCCCTTCAAGAAACCCATAGGTGCTTCTGCCTCCGGTGTGCAAACTCGCGGCCTTAAACTCCTCCCTTCTCAACCCTCAATAGTTTACCATCCCGTACCATCTCTAGATGATTCTTTTCCTTCAGTAGCTGTGTCTCCGCGCTGCAGAGTTACCCTCCCTTCTTCGTTTCGTAGCGGACAGCAATGTTGGTAGACGAGGCAAAAGTCCAGGCCCCCTGCTTTCGATGCCGTCTCCCATCCCCATCCACTATTTCCTGAACCTATCACCCCACCTTTGAGAGTACCGAAAGAAACCAGCTTTTCCCTCCTTTTCGAGCTACTTTATGCACCACCATTCCTTTTTTCTTCGACAGCACAATTCCGAGTTCGTTCCTCTTCCCCAGAAGCCCCAAGTCTCTCTTTCTGCATCTTCCCCTTTCTTTATATTTGTTTTAGTAGGGTTAGCGATTCTGTTCCCTTTCAACCGGACTAAAGAGGGAAATGATAAAGTTGGTAACCCCCGCGATCTCTCCCTATCTTGACTTCCCTTCTGTAACGGCTGGACTGTCTCTTTTCTCGTCGCGTTTCCGCGCAAGATACCACCTAAATGGACTTCGCTAGGGCTCGAGTTGAGACACCTTCTTTCCGTCTCGCGAACATTCTGGTTCTCCTTTTCCCGGTTTGATCTAGGCGAATGGGGTTTCCTTGTCTAAGTATGTGGTTGTACTGGTGTAATCATTCCTTCCTGCTCGGTGTGGTTTTTTTCTTTCTTGACTTCGCTGTCCCGAGTGTTTGGGCCCCCTGCTTTTTAACCGTCCCCCCCTCTTCTGGTGAGCTGACCAGGTTCGAAGATTCCTCCCACTCGAGTTGCTGCTGGCTGTGCCAGTTTCGTGCTAGCAGGAATTCTGGCGTCCTGGCTCCTCGTTTCAAAGAGATCAACGTACCCCCTCTCGTCATAAGGCGGCAGACGACCCCCCCTTTCTTACCTCCAGTTTGCAAAATCATCCTGCTTGGTTGGCCTTCGGTCGCCGTGGCCGGTGCTTACCTTTTTGTGTACTCCTTTTCCCCCCTCCCACTGTACCGGCGCGGTTCCTTTCCCCCCTCCAATCGCTTTGTGTTGCTGGGGCAGGACCACGTTCGAACAGAACCTTACCTTGACTTCCAGTGACCCTTTATGCGTACGACCCTCCCCCCCCCTTTCTCTCACACGTTCCCCAAACATTCTCCCCCCTTTCCCGCAAGTGACTACCACGTTGAGGTTTACTGAAGGTTATAATCCCGGCTTACTCGAGCACCTTAACCCGCGGTCCTCCGGTGCGTTGCATTCCGGGGGTTCCGCTCCCTTTCCACATTTGAACGAAAACCAACCTTGGAGGTCCCCCTTTCTCCCCTGCCCTTTTGGAGTCATGGGTCTTGACCGAACAGTCGGCGGACCTGCTCCTGTGACGAGCCAAGTCCACCGGCTTGCCTCCCCCCCCCCACGTAGCGTGAAGGCCCTCCTCGAAACTCTCCCTCCTCCCCCTCTCCGTCCAGGCTTCTGTCCTTTAGAACATCGACGGCTCCGCCACATACGCAGTTAACGGTTTTCTTGACCTTGTACGATCACTTTGGCCGCCACCCAGAGGTAACCATGCCACGATGGCCGCAGTCTTCTTTTTAACCTGCCCCTCTACGCTAACTCCTTTTTTTCTCCCCTTGTGTCCTTGGACCGTTAAACAGCACCTGAAGCGCTTCGCACCATCAGTCTTCCCCCCCAATCACTAGTGAGATCGATCGCCCCCAACAGCCTTCCTCCTCTTCTCTTCCTATCTATTTTACTTAACCTCCTTTTTTGGAGCGGATTGAGGTTCGGAGAGCTCCGTATTTGGGAGTGGCCGTTCTGACCCTGTCGATTGCTGTTTTGTAACTTCCCTGTCCCTTTTTTCCTTCGTTGGGACAGTGCCCTTCCCTCTTCTCCTCTACGGCTGAGCGCTTTTTTTTCTTCCATGGCCTACTTGGTCCTGGTTGCAAAAGTGCTCCTACAAAGTCCCCCACCCCGGCGGTGAGGCTTCCCTTTTCTTCCTCGTTTCAATGGATACAGGGCGGTCGACACCTCTTTCTCTCTCCTTATTAGTGTTTGTCGATAAGTAGCATTTTGGTTTCGTAGATGAAGGAATTGGATTCTTCTTTTTGGCGCGGACTTCCCCCTCCGGCTTGAGTCCTGCAGTGCACCTTATTCCCCCTCCCTTCCCTCCTTACCAAACGAGTCCTGTTTTCTTCTCCTTTCTTCTACGGGGGTTTTTTAGTAGGGAGCTTGCGGGGACCCCCCCCGGAGCCGGAGGCGGGATGATCTGTCCTATCCTGGAGAAACCGGCCAGCCCCCGCCACCTTTTTTTCTCTCCCCCCTTCTGTCAGGTGGAGATAATTTCCCAGTTTGTCCCTTCCTCTTTCGTACTCACCCGGCCAAAGGCGTCCAGGTTGAGGAGATGTGTTCGGTGTCCACAAGAACCCGTTCGTTCTCTTCGTTCCCCTTTTTCCCCCCCCTCTAAGTAACGGTATTGCCTTTTCTCTTTCCACCTCAGAATCTCCCCGTAAGCACACCCCCCCCCGCCGTAGAACTTTCCCCCTCCCGGCGGGCGTTCCACGGGGATGCCGTGTTTTGCCCCATTTTCGGAAGTTATCCCTCTTTTTCCCCCTCTTTTTCTGACCGAGCTGCTTCCCCTCCGTAAAACTTAATTGGCCAACCTTGCCAGAATCCCCTCTGAGTTAGAGAAGATTTGTTCCTGTCCTCTTTTTTCCATCCTAGGTGGGGAGTTGACCCCTAGGCCAGGCCCCCTCCCCCCCCCCTAAGCCACACCGGCGATTGCTTTCTGATGCACCCAAGTTTTTCAGATTGATCATCCCACCACCATTCGGCGGACAAAATCTCCTTCGCCCCCCCCAAAGAAGAAGCTTCGAGCCTCTCTCCAAGAATTCTCACCTTTCGCGCATTTTCTAGTTTAGGAAAATCCCTTGCCACCGCTAGAGATCTTTGCTCCCTGCGCTTCCCCCACTGAAGAAAAGTACACGCCCTTCCGCGTGTCCCTCCTCCTTTCCTTCGAGGAGACTCCTTCCCCGGACCTCATTGTCCTTTGCGTCGTCTTTTTCTTTCCGGTTCCGTTTCCCGCTCCTCTTTATGTTTCCTCCCCCATTCATCTGGGCTAATCTCATCGTCCTGTTGATGTCCTTTTCCCTCCCCCCCTTAGTTGACTCTACCGGTTTTATCTTATTGTCTTATGTCTACAAACGAGATGGTTTGATGTCCATTCGAGGCTCCCCTGGGCCCGGGTGTTTTTTTGGCGCTTCTCCCCCCCTGTCTCCCTCTGCTTTTGCGCATCTTCTTGGCTGTGATGCTATTTGCGACATTGGCCCCCCTCTTGTGCCCGCCAAATGAGGATCCTGCCCCTTTTAGGGTTGCTGCTTTCTGTCTCTTTTGAACTGCACATGTCAGGCTCATTCGCCCAGACGACTCCTAACCCACTTAAGACCCCTATAAGAAATCCCCTGGAGCTGCCCCGGGCGGAGTTGGTTGCACCGCTTTTTTGGTGTGCGGTGATCGACTAGGAGACGAGTCCGGTTAACAAAGACATTCTGTGCTCTTTTCTTTGGCCTTGGCCAATTGCAGGCATGACATTAGAGTGAGGTTCTCGCTTATCTTCTCCGTGAACAGCTCCCGGAATCTTTTGTCATCTCCTTTGAGAACTTGAAGTCGCCCCCCCGCTTAAATATCCCAGAAGATAGCAGTACGAAGGAACGCCCTCCCTTTGCCGCTATTCGTGTCTTCACATGAAAAAGCCTTAAACAAGGTTTAGCATTCTATCGGAGAATCCTCCCTGTTCTAGTTTCTTTGTTTCCGAGTGGCGGAGCACTTACTCGGTCCCGATTTTAAAACGGCCCCCCTATTTTCTATGAGAATAGTTTCCTCCTACATCTTTTATTTCCTCCTTTGATTTCGATTTTGCTCAACCGGGCAAATTCTTTCGAGTATCCCATCGGGGCCTTTCTTCTACCCGCTCCTCTTCCCCTCCATAGTTCCTTTCTCCCACCGGCGCCGAAAAGACCCTCACCCTTTTGTCCATAGCGAGAAGCGATAAATGGGTAGCCCGGTTCTTATATATTCTAGCAGACGGCTCCAAAGCAGCCGGTCTCTCCTCCACATCTCTAGCTTGCGGGATGTACCGCTTTTTCCTTCCCTTCCTCCCTTTCTCACCCCCCCCGCTGCTCTCTTGCCCTGGTTGGAAACCCTTTTAGGACGATTCTCTTCGTCACCTCCACCATCCAGGTGGGTAAGGAGTGCCCTTTCTTTCCAGAATCAGTTTCTCTGCATCTTTCTTGTCCGCTCCTGCCAGCCTAGTAGTTAACTAACCTGTGCCACCACAGCTTAGTACTAATAGTGCTTTGATTCTTTAGTTAAGGTAGGCGCCCTCTCCGCCCCCCCCCCCCCTCACTGTGTTTCCAGTTACTTTGTTCTTAGCCTCCAGCAGCACCCCCTGTGTCTGGGTCCCATCAGCGTCGCGCCAAATTCTTCCCCTATGCGCACATCCTCCACACCCCCGATCCTTCTAGAAGTTTCCCACCGCCGAGTCTTTCAGAAAAGACCACGCCCCAAGCCTTTTTACCGAGTTGGCCTTGTCTGACATCTCGGACCCACACCATCTCTTTCTTTTCTGCCTCACACAAGGTGACGGTGATAGTGATGAGAGTTCTCCTCCCCTTAATCCTTCCGGACGATCTAGGCATTCTCCAGGCTCGGTTCTTCCCAGTCGTCCTCGGTTGCCCAGTCCCTTTAAACCTTCCTCCCACCCGACTGACGACATCTCGAGCCAATGGCAGTCACCTGTCGACCCCTAGCCCCACGGCTGGAGCTGAAACTGATTTCCCTGATCTGGGTAGTACGTTTGGGATAGTCGCTTCCTGTCTGATCCCACGACTAGGATCCGGTGCGCGGTGAGTGACTTACAGTATGCAAGCGGATGGTCGGAGAGGGATTACTTCGGTGTATGATAGTCCCCTCTTTTGCTCTTTTTTTTCGGTTTGGGTTCCTTTTGTTTTCCCGCCCGAATGTATGGTGGTACACGTGATCCCTCTCCAGTATAGTGTGGGAGCGTTCCCCGTCATCTAATTTATTACCGGTGTTTGTTGGACGAGGAGAACCCGCCCCCCCTACGATGCAAGGGAAGCGTCTGCAATAGATGTTATGGCCCGTGGCGGACGGTTCTTTCTTTTGCTTTTGCGGGCGAGTGGGATGAGACCTCACTCTTAGCAAGTCCGATTAGTCAAAGATCCTTCTGTCCTCCCCTTGTCCTTTTAAGGGGACCGTACATTTTCTTTCTATGTTCATCTTCTTGTTGGGGCTTCTCGCAAGTTGGTTTTAGGCGTAGCTCACAAGCCCCCTCCAAGGCTTAACGGCCGTTCACCAGCGATCTTGGCCCGTGTTCCTTGGGGGCCAACCGACACCCCCTTCGGGAAATTGGAGTGCGTATGGCCGTTCTCCGTGACCAATACCGCCGGTCCACGCTGTGACAACATTTCCTATCCCTGTTGACCGCCAATTTCAACGGTTGCGTCTGTTAAACTTCCCCGACGGATTACTACGCCTCATTTCCGACAGGATTCTCCGCGCGGCCGGTTCCCTATCCCTCATCCTCCAACAACCTATTTTTTGAACTTAACGGGATACTTTTTAGTGCAGCTGCTCTTGTTTCCCTCCTTCCTTGCGGTCTTTTCCTTTCAGTTCCGTTCTCGGCCAACCTTTCTCATGGCCTCAGCAGCATCCCCGGCCTTCATCTACTGCCCCCACTTGGAACCCTATCGACAAAAGATGATGCTGCGCAGTCTGTGTCTGCCCGGTCTCCACCCCTCCTGCGGAATCACCGCCGCTTCCTGACCCCGGCGTTCTGCAAGATTCTGTGTGCGCGCTTCCTTGTCCAAGTCCAAGTAAGTCAAATCCCTCTCGTACAGTGCGATGGCCGCTTCCTGTCCCTTTCGGCCGCGGAGGCCCCCCCCTGCCCACGTGCCTGTCTTTTGTCTAACAGACAGCAATGTTCGGACTCATGTGCAAGTTCTCCCTTCACTCCAAGAGGGAGCTCGTTTCTTCACCCATCCCAGGGAAGAGCTATCGAATACTCTATTTAATAATCCCTTTCTTTGTGATACTTTACGAGATAAGGACGCCCCTTTATATCAGAAGGAGGGTGTCTCCTCTTCGTCTATAACTTAGAGTTTCTTTTCTTTGACCAGATTCCTTCTTGTGTTGGAATACCCTTTTTCTCTTTCGGACTTGAGGAAAGTGCCGTTCCAAGGCAAAGGCGTCGCCCAGAGACTTGTTTTCGTATCTGGGAGTCCCCAAATGTCAGTAGCTTTTCCCTTCTTCGTTTTTGGGTCTTTTCCGATCAGACCCCTTACACAGCAGGTTTAGCTTCCTTCAGTCTTCGGAATTCGTAATTTACTGGCGGTTCTGAACATTCGTAGTGTCCTTGTTTTCCTTTTCCCCACTGAACGTGGGGTTGTTAGCCCTCCTTCCTTGATTCGGTGGTTTCTTCTTCCCCTCTTCCTCCGTTGCTCCCATCGAACTGGAAAACCCCGTCCGCGACTGCCTGAGTGTTTTTTGGTTGGGTGGTGGGGTTTGTCTTTTTTTAGGTTAGTCCGTTCCTCTCTTGTTTTGTTGGGTGCAGCTCTACTGAGAACCCCACGGACTTGATTGAGCACTTTGGCTGCTACTCTTTACTCGTGATTATAAAGAGTAAACGCCCGTTTAGATCCACCTTGGCTTTCCAGGTTCTTCCCTTTAAAGCGTAATTTTCTTTTCGTCTCCCCTTCACCGGGAAGGTGTCGTTCGTTTTCTCTTTGTCCCTCCCCACCGGCCCCTGAGGAGATCGGTCCGCACCGCGAAGGTACCCGTCGGAGAGTTAAACCTCAATTTCCTTTAGACCGGAGCCTCCAAACCTTCTTCTGGCTAGACTTGTTCGATTTAAAAACTGA
>Ga0179593_1275811_pt1 | contig 24212 bp, 24 predicted proteins | sample CZODoug2_1_08_16_FD_185931 | JGI IMG/M metagenome (GOLD analysis project Ga0179593, IMG submission 185931) | Vadose zone soil fungal communities from Angelo Coast Range Reserve, California, USA - CZODoug2_1_08_16fungal (PacBio error correction) | ecosystem: Environmental > Terrestrial > Soil >... | reverse complement strand
GCTGCGGCCCCTATTTGTGCCGAGTCTGTGTTAGGTTCTTCCTGGCGGTAGTTTTACGGGTGGTCGTTGTGGAACGGTCCCATCCAGAGGTGCCCGCAAATTGTGACGACCGTTTTTTTTGGGTGTTCTTTTTTACAACCGGCATCCGCAGATCTGCCGGTCAGGTTTTCCAACATTGACCCCCTTCTGCCTGGAGGGGACGTTTGATGCCGTTCGGGTAGGACGAAACTTCGGGTCGCTGGCAAAGCCTTATTCTTTTCCCCCCCCTTTTCCATTTTGTCCCTCATTTTCTCCTCTTTTCTACCCTTGATTTTTGCTGCGGCAGCTCCCAGGCCAGCAAACGACACAGTCTTTACAGCGTCAGGGACAGTGGTCCCGCCTGCGGGCCCTTGTTCAAGTTAACACGTACTCAGCTCTTCCTATGCGCGTTTTCCTGGATTCCCCTGACGATAAACGGACCGGCACTTTCGTTTTCACGTCGGCGCAATGCAGGGCCCTGGAGCACGCGTACCGGGGGTCCGATTACCCTTCCGGTGACTCTTGGTCCTTGTTGTCCGTGTCCCGTTTTTTTTTCAAGATTCCGAAAGCTCTTGGTTGGGCCTGCTGTCGACCTGTGTTGTTGCCTGATGTCTTTATTTGATTTCAAAGCCTTTCCTGTTGTTCACTTCCTCCCCTTTGGGCACCGTTGAGATCCTGTAGGTTGGGCGTTGATTGGGTAGGCGTTGTTCATGGAATGCTTGAAATAATGGAGGTTTGAGCGCTTTTCCCTTTCTGGCCTTCACCTCTTTTTTCCTCCCCTTTTTTTCAGGCATCGCGGAATGTTTTGTTTTTTATCAGAGGAGTTTTCCGGTCCCCCTTTCCTTTACGACAAGTTCCGCGGCCACGCTTTGAGTCGGCCCCCAACACGCTATTTCCTCTTATATTCCTGAGTTTACAACTCGCCACAATGGGCTCTTTTTCCCGTGGACCCGGCTCTTCGGCGTGGCGCACACTGGGTGGGGCGCGCTTGGGCGGTAGCCAGTTCCCTTTTTTCGCATTTGTCTTTGTCCTTCCAGTTTGGCTCGTACGAGGCCTTTTAGCCCGCCCACAAGCGGTTCTTTTGTCTGAGAATAAGGTGTATTTCTGATCTGCCCCTGACCTTGCTCTATCCCTTTTGGTGCCCCCTCCTTCTTCCATGGTGTTTCGTGTACAGTTTTCCAGTGGCTGCTCGGCGCACACGCCTCGCCCCGCCACGTCTGTACACTCTGCTGTTTGTTGCCCCTGAGTCACGAATACCCGCCTCCCCCCCCCCTGGCTTTTTTTTTCTTCTGGTTGAGCATTGGCGGGAGTTGCAGTGGGTACGAAAACTTTTCGACCTTCCTCCCGCACCCGCCGCGCCGTGCTGAAGTAACGGATAGATCCCGCCCATTCTCTCCTTGTCCCCCTTTTTTTTTTTCTACATGTCGTGCGACGGGTTCGCACCCTCTGTCTCCCTGTCCTTCGTGCCGGCGCGTTGACCCTTGCCCGCGTGACGTAGCCATAAGAGAGAAGTTAGCCTGACTTGCCTTTTACCTTTTTTTCTTTCCTGCTTTTCCCCTCAACTGATCCCTTCTGTGAGGCTTCCCCCCATTCAGCTTCCGCTGCACCTTGTTCGGAAGCCAGCGGACTGCAGCCCAGCTCTTCCTTTGTTTTTTTTGTTTCGTGCCCCCCTCCCACCAATGTTTTTCGTCGAACGACTACCTTTCCCCGGGCGGTTGCCCCCCCTGCATCCAGAGGTTGCGGGACAACGTGACCCAATCCCAAACCAGACCCGGATAGGACCCTTTTGTTTGTTCTTTTGACAACTCTCACCTCCTTTTTTAGGCAGTACGGGACACTTATTATTGCAGATAATGATTTTGGGTTTCAGGCGGTTTGTGTGAAATAAACTAATTTTTTTAGCGACCATCTCCCTCCCCTGCGTTTCTCCCACTTTCTCTCATGGTTTGACCCTATGGATTTTGTTCTGGTCTCCCACATAGTTAGGGCAGCGTCATCGCCTTCAAAATATGGCATGGCCGTGTGGAAAGGTAGCTCGTTGAGTTTTCCCTTTCCCCCGTGAGCATTTCGCCTCCTTTTCTCCAGCTTTCCTTTGGGGGTGGCATGCGTTTTCCCGTTTAGTTGTTGCTGTTTGTTTGTCACATGTCCCTTGTTAGTATATAACTTCCCTTTCCCTTCCTTCTTTTTGTATTGAGGTATGATGTTACACAACGGGACACTGTCCCCACACCCGCACCCGGCACAGCACTAGTAAGGAGCATGTGTAAGAAAGCCGCACCCGATTCCTTTGTGGTCGGTCTCTATCGTTCTTAACTGAGCTCTCGTTCCAGGGACTACCGCGTGGATCGACCCCCTGGACACACCAGCAACCAGGACACGAGGTGTAGGTTTGCTATCAGGGACGGCTCCGCATACCGTTAGTTTGACACCCCAGGCCCCAGACCAGCTCAACACTAACTTGTGTATTACCCCCAACCCGTCATTGGCCCCGTATTTGGTAGTGCTAGTTAAGTGCCTAGGGACAGAGTTACCTGCCTTAAAGTCCTTTGTCGACTCCTGGATTTTTTAATTACTGACGGCCTTGTGGTGTAGTTTTAACAATTCGGCCACTTTGGTGTGTGTTACTAGTTTTTTTTTTCCCCAGCAATTGCGGGGCCCGGTTTTGCCACTTCTAGTCGTTTTTCCGTTTGGGGGAAACTTTTGTGTTTCTCTGCCTCCCCCCACAGAAATGACGGTCATTGTTCATGGCATTCCAGTCCTCGGCCTTTCCTGCCTGCTTCCGGCCCGAAGGAGAGTGTACAGTCAGCGGTCAATTGCCGACCTCATCGGCCACGCCGGGGATTTCCGAAGAGAACCCTTGCATGTCCCCCTTCGTTTTTTTCTTTTCCCTCCCCGCCCGCGCAGTCGTTTTTTTCGCGCGCGTTTAGTAGGCCGACAGGCGGTCTTGCCTCCTCCCGTTCTCCTCCCGCGCACTTTGTCTTCCTTTGGGTTTTGTTCACCTGTTTTTATACGTCCTTTCCGTCGAGCACATAGGGGAGGATTGACCCCCTTCGTTCTTCTTTCTCCGTCGGCAGCTTTTTCTCGGCGGGGTTTCCGTGGCCGTATTCCCCGGTTATGTCCCGCTTTCCCCCTTCGTCTCCGGTTAAAACAGACGCGCATGCCCCCCTTTTTGGTTGTATTCCCTTTTTGCCCTTAAACTCGACGCCACACGTACCCTTGCCGTGCTTTTTCACTCCCTCCCCCGCTTAGACAGGGGGGGCCTGTTTTCGGAGTATTTCTTCTCTAGTCGACCAGCCCTTTGTACCCCGGCATGGATCGTGTCCCTGCCTTCTTTTTTTTCCCCCCCCTGCGGTGCCCTTCCCTGGGTTCTTCGTACACCTCTTTGCATGCGTTTCACGTCGAGACAGCCTTTTTGCTTCGTGTCCGTTATACGGAAACCCTGTCGTTTCCTCTCCCCTGACCCCCCCCTGATTTTGTACCAAACTGGGCCCCTCATGCCTCCACCAAAATGTCCCCCAAGCAGTGGCTACACGCCCCGCTTCGGACGGGGCACTCCCCCGCCTTTTTTTTCCGTCGCCGACCACTTTTTCGGGCACCCACCAGTCCCCGGTAGGCTTCATTTGTTTTTTTTGGGGCAGTTCGCCCCTGCTTAGTTCATTTTGTTGGTCCTCCCTTCACCTGCCGCGGTTGGGGCACCACCCAGTTTTGTTCACCGCGGCGCCTGCTTTTGATCCCCCTTCCCCCCGCCATTTTTCCTCTTTGTTTTTCGAGGCGATTTACGTGTTGTGGTGGACTTGGCATCGCCCCCGACACTTGTCAAAGTGCACTTTTCCCCCCCTTCTCCCGTAGTTTCGCCCGCCCCCAGAAATAGGAATGTCCCCCGGTTGGCTTAAGACCCGCTTAATGCCCTAGCCGCCCCAGATGGGGGCGAGCGTTTTTTCTCGCCCTTTTCCTAGAACCCCATTTTTCATTGATGACGGCCGGGTGATTCCGGGATAAGGATACCTTGACGTCCCCCCCACCCCACCCCCCCCCTGGCGGGGACACGCAAGTTTTCCCAGCACACTTTCGCCCGGTGAGCACTGTTGTAATATCCGGCCACTTGACTTCCCTCGCTGGCTGTAGGGCAGACAGACTCATCCACCTTTTCCTCCCCCCCCTAAGGCCCGACGTGTCGGAGGGTGCTCACGACCCGCAAGGTCAATTTCAATTGTAATCTGGCCGTCGTTGGTCCCTTCTAGCGGTGGTATCGTTGTCGAAGTGTAGGTGTTGTTGGTCACCGTTGTGAAACCTGCTTGGCTCGCGGTCGTTTTTCCCAGCGTTCCCATCCTTGGTGCCCTCCTTTTCCGTTCTTTTTGTATGGGAATGCGTTTGCCCGCCGCGCCCATGTGAAATGCGTGTGGTTAGTCACATGACTGGGCAGGGATATATTTGCCGAAGTCCCTTCCCGAGGTGGTTTCCCCCTCCCCCCCCCTTTATTGGCTTCCCCGTCCCCCGTTGCGCCCCCGGTGCGCGCACCTTTTCATTTCTGTCGTGGGGTCATTTTGGTTCAACAGACTTGCCGTTATGGCCCCGCTCTTTCTTTTCACCACCCCTGCCCCCCCGTTCCAAAGCAACCTGCCACCTCGGCGGTGGGCGCGGCAGTTTGATTGGACCACTGCGACCTTCGCCGCGTCACCGCCTCGGATTCCTCCACCCCAGCCGCTGGATTCCGCTCTGGAGCTCTATCCTCCCTCCTTCCCGTTTTCCTCTCTTTTTTTTGCTTTGTTTTGTTGAGTGAGACTTTCTGATTCTGCGCAGCCGCTGCCGTCCACTTCAGTGGTCTGGTTAGTGGCCGAGCTTCTTCCTCGGCGCCTTTGGAAGGAAATCAACCGGCCCAGAAATCTTTCCGTTTTTTTTGGCCCCGTTTGTGTGTCCTTCTTTCCCCTTTTAGCCCGTCTGGTTTTGTTTTGCAGGTGAAAAACCTGCCCCCACGGCCGAATGGATTTCTGCCGTTTTGTCTCCGCCGCCGTGTCGGGTAGGTCTAAATTCGTATGCTTACATCTAAATGTTCTAACTTCCCCCTTGTTTTCCTGATTCCCTCTCTCCCCCCCCTCTGACCGCATGAGTGGCTTGCAGCTCATTACGCCGTACGCCCCCAGGGTCGGAGGCCCCTTCCCCGCCCCTTTTTTTGCCCAGTGTCCCCTTTCCCCCCCCTGTCTTAACAGACTACGACTCTCGGAGCCGCTCCCCCCCTGTCCGTTCGGCCGCAGGTTAAAGTACGCCTTAACCACCTGGAGCGATGGGTTTTTCTTTTGCTGCCTATTCGCCTCTGTCTGGCGCCGAGCCGGGGTTTTTGGCGGAGCGTCCCCTGTGCCACTCTATTGCCTGGTTTGGGCCTTGTGCCTGTTCGCAGGTTTGTGCTTGAACTGCTTTTCTCCCCGTCCGTCATCCTGGTTTCTGCTCGTCCTTCGGGCGTCCTGTCCGCTCCATTTTTGGGAGGCTATTGGAGGCGTGGTTTGGGCCCCTGTTCCCTGCCCCTTTTTTTTTCGTTCGTGCATCCCCTTTTTTGCGTGTGGTCTGGCCGTTCCCCGCGCCTTCACTGATGGCGAAGGTTCGTACATTTGGCGGAACGGTTCCCTTCTTGCCTGTCCCCCCCTTTCCCACGGTCGCTTCCAGACCCCCTGAGCGGATTTTTTTGGGCGATGCCAACACCCTGCAGCGCCGCCCAGTTGTATGTCCGGTCGGTGGGGACATCGGTTGTTTCCCTCCCTTTCCGGAGCTGGTGTTACTTTGGTCCCTGATTTTCCTTTTTTTGGATACAGCCCAGCATTTTTTACTGTCTCCTTCCTCAACTTGCTCCCCGCTGGGACGGCCCGCCGCCACCCTGGTTGCGCTTTGGGTATGTCCGAATGTTTGTTACGCGCCTGGTCCCCGCCCCTTCTCGAAAGGAACTAGAGGAAGGGCTACCACAAAAATTTTTTTTTTTTCCCCGGTGCTTTTTTTTTTTTTCCGTTACCCCGCCTTAGAATTTTTTGCCGACTTTCTGGACTTTTACGTAACAATTTCGGTTTGGTGGCTGTGGCGGAGTTCCCCTACTTTTAGCTCATCACCTTGGGTTGGAGGTTCTCTTTCCTTGGTGTCGTTTTGTCCCGTAAATGTGATTCCCCCTTGCCGCTTTTTAACCCCGCACGTGACGGTGCCGCCGTATGTTTTTGCCCCCGCGGCGGTCAACTATCATAGACTGTTGCCGTCGGAGGTCCCCATTTCTACTTTCCTTTTTTCTTTTTCAGATGCTGGGCCCTTCCCACGTGCGGTTCGGCGCGACTGAATCGTGTTCGCCGTGATGGGTGCACTCCCTGGTTCCCTCCCTGTAGGACGGAAATGATCCCTCCCTGCCGTACTTTTCCCCCCTTTTCCCAGTCTTCCCTCTCCCTTTTTTTTCCACAGTTTGCTTCTTTCTTTTATAGACGGTTGTGTCCGGGACACCCTTTGACACCATGTGTCGTTTTACTCCCGACCGTGGCGGTTCAACCTTTCCCCAAGCGCTGTTTTGGGGGTTTCCCTTTTCCCCCATCCCCCCCCCCTGCGTTCCTCCTTGTGACAGTCCTCGCTCTTCGTGGCAGTACGGAATCCGTGCATTTGCTTTTTCCCCGCCGCGCGGGATTGCGCGGGCCCCTTTAATCGGTCCCTTTCCCCCCGACATCCCCCCTTTCCTTTTTTCCCCCTCACTTCTTGATTGGGCCATCGTGCTTGTGTTCTGGAGATGCCTTCGGCCGGCCTGTTCCTTGCCGCCTCGTCTGTGTCGTGTGTGGCAGTTAAGATATCGCGGTAGTTCCGGGCCCCTGTATTCCCGTGGTAGCGCTTGTCTCCCTCTCGCTCTTGGTGGCCTGCTCCGGTCTTGTGCTGATGTTCGTCCTTTTTCCTGTTAGATTTTATCCTCTTTTCTTTTTACTCTTCTTCCTTTGTTTGTTGTGTTGTCCCTTCTGGTTCTATCCGGTAGTGGACACTAACCTGCAGTGCGTCGAAGTCCTGAGCAGGCCCAGGCGCCACGCGGGGTGGCAACTCCTTTCCCCTGTCCCCCTTTCCCTTTGATTCCAGGTGCGAGATCGCGCTTGTCCCCCCCACAAAGCCATTTGGCGGAAGACTTGCGGCCTTTAACGGAACGCGCGCCGTTATGAAGCCGAGGAAAGCACAGAACGCCATCCCCTCCTCCTTCCCCATTTCCCTTCATCTTCTCTTTCACAAACGTTTCCGGAGTGTCGTTGCCTATCTTATTGGACCGACGACAGGGCGGCAACCTAATTAAAACAGCTTGGGATCGATTTTCCCGCGTAAGGCTGTCCCCGTGGCCCTCTTTTTTCCCCAACCCCCGAAGTTGTGTTGAGTTGTTGACCTGACGTTTTTTTTTTTTCCGCCCTTGTCGGGGACTGGTTTGATGAAACTTTTCTTTCTGGGTTCCCCCCCTCCATGGTTGCCGCCAATTAGAGGCTACTGTTTTCTTGCCAGTGTTCGTTCCTTTGAATCTTCCGGCAGAAGGTTGCACGGACGGGATAATGGCGTGTCAGTACCTCTTCTTTCCCGTTTGTTGCCGCCGCTCACGTCCGGCTTGCTTCTCGCTTTCTCCTTGGTTTTTTCATTGTATGGCCAGCAGAGAAGCAGTAGACTTTTTTGGGTTTTTTTTCCCCCCCCTCTTGTATTTTTTCCTGAGTTATTTCACGAAACAATTTTTGCGTGAGTTTGCTCCGGCGTTGAGAGTTTCCGCGATTTCCTCTGTCCTTCTTGGTCTTTGGTTGTAGGGGCATTTGGTTACTCCTTTTTCTTGTTTTTTTCTCCACGTGCACCGAGCCGTGTCAGAAGAACCCCATTGCGGTTGTTGATTTCTTCCCCTTTCTTTTCCCCCCTCCCCCTCCCCTACGCCCCACGACCTTGCTGTCGCACTTTCGCCTTTTTTTGTTCGTATGCTGTGTGTTTGTCCCGGTCCCGGTGTACGTCCATCCTGTACACACGTTCCGTTTTCTTTGCCGTGTCCTTTTCTTCCGTTCTGTGGCCTGTGGTGGGCTCTCCACCTTCGTCGGTTCTTTGCGTTTTTCCCAAACCCAGTTCTTTGTTTCTTCGTGCCCGCCCCCGTGCGTCCTTCCCGAGATTCACCTTGTACATTTGATTCTCCGCAACACCGACCTTTCCCCCTGCAGGGCTAACCCCAGATCCCCCCGGCTGTTTGCCCAATAGAGTTTTTGCTTAGCCACTCGTCCCGACGGCCCGGTGGCCAGTTGTTTCATCTGCTTCCCTTTTTTTTTTTCCCTTCGTTGCCCCCAGGCCGAATTTTTTCGGCCATCAGGTTGTTCTGCGATTTTTTTTGACCTGCCTTGCGTCCTCTGTTACCCGTTTCCGCCGAATGATTTGTTACCTTACGTACTGCTTTCTGTTCGTGTCTCGTGACTGTTCGTGGGTTTTGGGGCCGGCCCCTGCCCAAGGGAACGAACTTCCCTTGGCCGTCCCGTGGTTTCCCCCCCTCCCCCCCAGCATGTTTCCCCACCCCACCCCCCTTTGTCCGTTTTTCCCCTTTTCCCGAGCGTCCTACCCCCCCCACCAGACTGCTCCCCCCCCGCTGTTTTTACCGTTTTATTTTCCACGACCTGCACCCTTTTTTTTTCTTGAACCCGTGTCTTGTGGCCGCAGTGTGTTCAAGCGTTCCGCTATCCCCCGTTTCCTACCTAATCACAGTCACACCAGACGGCTTGAGCCTGACCCAGCGCCCCCCTTTTTGTGGCGTTTTTCCTTTCCCGTTCTGTATTCCCCGAATTCGGCCTGCCTTTTGGCGGCCGAATCCCTTGCGACCTTAGACCCCACGGACGAATTGATGCCCCCCCTTGTTCGTCGTTTTTCCCTTTTGGCGTCCTCACCTTTTTGGTGATGACCAGGCCCGGTCCGGAGCCCCAGTCCCCTCGCCGAGACAGCTCGTTTTCGTCCCCTCCCTGCCTCGTGCGTTTGGGGCTGTTCTTTGTTTTGCCTGTTGTTGACAACTGTCCCTTATTCCTGACCGCGTTTTGTTCCCCCGCGGTCCTGTTCGGTGCTGCGTGCCTTTTCCCTTCAGGCTCCCCGTCCGGCGTCCCCTTGCAAGTCCGCCGAGGATGGGTCCTACATAGCCGTGAGTTTAGTTTTTCCTTCACTATTATCAGTTTTGTCTTTTCCCACTCACCTTTCAACAGACAGCCCCCGACCCCCTGGCCCTTTGACCACCCGCCATGTTTCTCGTGGGGTTTTCACCGCACGCCGACTGCTAGGCGTGTTAGACCAATCGTGACTTCATAATGCCCTTTCTGGTGTGCCTTTCCCCTTTCTACGTCTCCTTTTGGCTTTTTCTCTTCAAAGTTTCGCGTCAACTCCCGCCTACCTGCGTACCCCCTCACTTTTCCTTCCCCCGCAGTTCTAAGAAGAAGATCTCCCCCTCCTACTCCTTTGTGTTTTTTTTTCCTCTCTCTGCTGCTCCTTTGTGGGTTCGCCTGCTGGTGGAGTTCGCTTAGGAGGGTTTCAAGTGATGTATGACCTTGTGGCCCCCTTAGTCCTCCCCCAGTCGGCCGGCAAATGCCGTTTTCCCTGCTTGTGCTTTTGGTTGAAGGTTTTGTTCAACATGTCTCTTTTTTACTGATTGTTCATTGTTGCAAACCTGCCACACCCCGCTGAATGGAGGTGTGTCTTGGAATTGTACTTGTGGGTAGGATCCCTTGAAAGTGTTTTCGGCATCCAACAAATATTTTTCCGGCCTTTTTTTCTTTTACATCTCCAATCTGTCCTGCTTTTTCTGGCTCCCCTCCAGAGAAGTGAACATTGAGCCCAGTAGGCCCCCCGTGTCAAGAATTTTTTTCCAGCCTCAATTTCACCTTTTTTTGAAAGACCAGTTCCGCCCGGGAATTTAGATTTTTTCACAAACCTGCCCTCCCTTTTTCCCGGCCGAGTTCCCCTGTTTTTTTTTTTATGAGCCCATCGTGAACGGCGTTCAGCGGCTGCGCCCCCCCTTGTGGCGCCTTTGTGGTTATCTTCTCATAGGAAGGGTGCGGGGCGTGACTCTCCCCTTTTCCATTACCCCCTCCCCCCTCCTTTGTGTCTTTTGCTGCTGTCGCCGAGTTGACTTCTCTTTACAGTATAACGTTTTTTTCCTTAACGCCATCCCTTTTTGCCCCTCGCGTTTTGTCCCTGGGTAGATTTTCCCGAAAGAATCCGACACGTGTTTTGTGTTTCTGTACGTCTTTTGTTGGGGGCCCCATGACTGGCCTTGACCTTTTAGTCACCTTCCTTTTTGGTCTTTTTTTTCTGTTTCTGGAACCACAGTAACAACCCTCTCCCCCCCCTCACCGATTTGTCTCACCTTTTCCCTGTGGTATTCAGGTCCAGGCGGCGGAGTGTCTGCAATGCCTGAATCGGGAGGGTTTTTAGAGGTCCTGCAGAACCCCCCCCATTTTATCCCCCCTCACCTGCGTAATCCATGGTGCGTGTGCCGTTCTGGCAAAACAACCATGGGAAGCGCTGTGTGCACCCGGGGACGTGCCGGCCTTTCTTTTTTTTCCCTGATGACCTTCACATTCATTTTCCTAGTCAGGTCCTTGAGCGACTTTTTTTGGTGTAGACGTCCTTCATTTTTTTTGGTTTTGATGCAGGCTGGCCTGATTTTCATTGTTTAGTTCGCTCAATTTTTCTGTGTTTGTTCCCTTTCCCCCGTCGCCGTCCTCCTCCCACGCCCGGGCGGCTGTTTGTGAGAGTGCCGATTTTACTGCCCGACATTTATCCTTCCGTGGGTACGTTTGAGGTTTTGGCGACGGCATTTTCTCCCTTTTTGTGTCTTTTCTTTGGCGTACCCCCTCCCCACTTGACGCCGGCCCATGACCCGTGCCAGACCTCCCCTGTAGTGCTCTTGGTGTTTCGTTTGGCTTGAGTTTTTGCCCATGATGTTACTACGCCCCCCCCTTGGGGTTTGTTTAGGCGTAGCTGTGCTCTCTGGGTTTTTACGTGTTGACTTTTCACTAGAGTGATTTTCCGTTGCCCCCAAAGATGCCCCAGTTTCGACCGTCGCGCCTCCCCCCTGTTCGGTCCTTCCCCTCGCCCCCCTGTCGCCGACTGCCCGGTCACTGCTCCAGCGTTTTCCATATCCGAGATCGACTGCTGCGTTCCCCTACAAAACTTTGCCGAACGTATTGAGACTAGTTTCCTTCTTTTCTTCCGTCGGTCACTCCCTTCCTCCTATGAGGCTTTTGACATCCGCTTAGCTGGCCTATTAGCTGGAAGGCAAGATCCCACCTTCCCTGATGGCACCGCCTTTTTTTTGCGTTCGAAGTAGTCCCCCTGGGTGTTTTTTTTTTTTCTTTTTTTTTTTTCGTACTTCCTGTAGTTTTCCCGCAAGAAGTGAACCTTGGAGGTTTCACCTTCCCCGTCCGCTGAGCGGAACACACCAACGGTGCGAAATCCACAGCGCGCTTTTTGGGTCGATCCCCTCCCCCGTCGTGCTCTCCCGTCACTTAGAGCTGTATGATGTGCCCGATTGCCCCTAAGTGTGGGCTGGTTGCCTTTCCATGTTCCCCTATTGCTCATGTTACTATTCCCATGCATTTGCATACTTGAGTGACTTTTTTCTTGGCTTGTTTCTTTGTGATAGCGATGGAGGAGTCCTTTCAGGCCTTGTTTCCTGTTTTTCTTGTTTTGGGTCCCCCTTTTGATGTCTCCTCATGAGTCCCTGGCGAGGAAGTTGTTTTTTTTTGGGTTGGACGCATTTTACCCTTTCTTCTTTTCCGGGGGTTTCCTGATTTTACCTCAGTGCTTAAGTTCGGATTTTTTTTCACTCGATTCCTTTTCCTGCCTCTCTACCTTCTCCCCCCCCTCCCCCATCCCCATTGTTGTATGTTTTTTGGTTGTTTCTTGCTGAAGGACGTTCTGAACCGGGTACGCTTTTTCACCACGATTCCTGCCCGGGCGAACCCTCTGGAGTCAGTGCCGTTTCCTTTGCAGTTGGGGTCCCCTGTGTACACGCCGGCCCTTTTCTCCGTCCTGGATTTCCATGTTGCGAAGATCGCCCTACCACCCCCACGACCCTTGACTCCCCCTTTTACTTTGTTTTTGTGACCCCGCGCCCCGTCAGTTTTCAAAGAAAAGCCAGCCTTGGTCACCTCCTCCTTGTTCATCGAACATACTTTTTTGCCCCTAACTCCTATGTCTTCTTAGTGACGTAGCTTTTTATTGCACCGAGCGGTGGGCTCCTTTTTTTTCCAATCTTGCCCTTTTTTTTTTGCTTTCTTCGCTTCAGTACGTCCGTCTTGTATGCGCTTCTGACCCCAGACCTCTCTTCTTGTTCTTGTCGTGTGTGCTGCCAGTTGCCCTAACCCGCAAAGGCGGTTTTACGTTTTTCCCCCCTTCAAATTTCGTGTTCCCGGTTCGACATGTTATGGCCCCGGGCAAACGGCCTCCCGCTCGCCCCGGCGGCCTAGTGATCCGTTTGGGCCACGATCTCCGCCGTCCGCAGGTTTGACCCTCGTATGACAAAGCGAGATCACACCGTCCTTCAGTCCCCGGATTTGGCCGGGGAGTGGGCCCGCCTACTACGTCTATTCTCGCCGTTCCTTCGCGCGTGTGACTTTAGTTGTCCGTCCCAGCTTCTTTACAGTTGTGCGGTTTTTGCGTCCCGGAGCTCAGATTCGGCTGTTTTTTTCAACCCGATCCCCCACGATTGTCGATGTGACTGGACCCTGGGCGTGTGGCAGCAGTTGATCCGAGGGCCAGGATAGCCGCGTTAAGCGTTGCCCCGGGTGTTGCGTCGTACTGTAGTGGCAGGTCATCCCTTTTTCGTTCCCAGGTGAAACCCGTGTCTATCTTTCACAGCACTCCAGTCCCTTTTTGATTTCCATCGGTTTTTTATTGCCCTCCTCTGGCCCCCCCTTTTTGTTCGCCCATGACGGGTTCCGGGCGTTTGTGAGACAGTTTTTGCACTCTTCATTTTTAGGCCACGCCCGTTTCAGCCCTGCCCGCCCCTTCGTGCCGTCCTTTCCCTAACGTTCTGGTTTGCATGGTTTCGTGGCGGAGTACACCTTTCCTGTTCTGGTCTCTTATTCCCCCACTCCCCCCCTCTCGCATTTTTTCCCCCGGGCCGGTTCCCACCGTGGCTTTCCTATGACGGCCATACTTGTACCCGCTGCCCTCCACCCCCCGGTCAAGAAGGTTCACCGACCGTTGTTCGATCCCCCCCCCCCCTTTTGGATGTTTGCGCAAGTGTTTTTTTTGTTCAATCGCAGTTTTCTTCCCAGGCAAGTTGTTCCCCTGCCTTTCTGCTCATTGTTCTTTGTCACGTTTCTACCCCCCTATTCTCTCTTCAGCTTCATTTGTGTTGTTTTTTCCTGAGCCTCGGTGATTGTAAGTCACAGTTCGGCCTGCCTTGGCTTTTTCGCCCCGTTGCCCTGTATTTTATCCACACTTTCCCCTAGTCTTTTTGTTTTCGAGGGGTTCGTGTTGGCTACACGCATCCCACGCACGACCCCTTCTTACTTCGCCCCGGTTTTTCCAAAGGGCCTGTTGAGGGTTGCTTTTCCCCTGTCGCCCGTTTCGCCCGATCTCGCCCCCCCTCCGTCCCCCCCCCCCCCCACTGCTTGGTCCGCACGTTGGTTTAACGTCGACACAGTTTTTTTTGCCCTTTTTTGACTGAGGGGAGGGTGGATTCCCTGCCCCATCCTCCCAGACCCCAACGGAGATTTTGATGCCCATCCTCCTTATACAGATCCCCTAGTCTGGCCTTTGGCCCTTGCCGCCGCCACCCAGGACGCGTGCAGTTTCACTGTTTTCATCGGTTCCGCCGTCTCGTTCTTTTGCCTTTGTTCGCCCGTTTGTGTTGCCCCCCCCTCACACTTGCCCCTTTTCCCGGTCGGTTCGTCCCTTGGCATTGCCTACGCGTGCGATTAGGATGTTCCGTGGCCCCCCCCCTGTGAAACTTGCTTTGACTTTTTGCCCAGCGGATCCCCGAGACTCCCCTGCGCTTGTTTTTTTTGCCGCTTGTTTCGCTCGCGGTGTCCCTTTTAGCTTGCCGCCGCCCGTCTCCCTGTTTGTGTTGCTGTTTGCAATGTGATCATTCCCCACATTTTTTTTTTTTGGTTTCCTGTTTCCCTACCCCCCCCGGTCCAGCAACTTTCTTCCTGCCGTTTGACGGAACCTTAGGGGGCACGACACAAGCCGAAGGGCTATTTTCCCTTCCCCGACCCGGCAGAGTCAGCCACAACCCGCCCCTCCTTGTTTTGTTTCCTCACAACTTCACCTCCGTCGAGGCAGGTTATATTGTAAAAACCTGCCCCACACCCTCCTGAAAAAAGCCCAGGTCTTCACGTCCGCGGATCGCTTGTGCTTTGCTTTTTTCCCCTTCCACCCCCCTGTGCCGGTCTCGCTTACGGAAGTTCGTGTCCCTGTCAGCCTCGTTTTGCACTCGTTATTTTTCTTCCCTGCCGTTTTTGTTTTTTTGTCAAGCATGTTCTCTCTTTCCTTCCAGCACACCCATGCCTTTTTTTTGTGACTCTTGCTGCGGAACGCCGTATGCATGAGCTGTTCTGTCTGCGTTTGTGGGTGCTCCCCTGAGTCTTCGTGACGCGGCGCCTTTTGTTTGACGGTCCCCGTTTCCAGTCTGGCAACATTCCTTTTTCCTGTTGTGCTTGTTAGTTGTTGTCTTTCACCCCCCTTAGTACGGGGCGGGCAGGTAGGTGTCCCAGCCCAACCGTTCCCTGCGTTTTTTTGGACGGTCGTGGTGTTGTCTTGATCCCTGGTGTCGTCTCCTCCCTCTCCTTCTTCGTCCCGGTTGCCTTTCGCATTTTCCCCTGCCGCCTACTGGTTGGCGGCAGTTCCATGGCCTCTCGGAGAAACAGGTGTTCCCCTTGACCCCCCCCCCCCCCGCCTTTTTTCCCTTTCCTCTGCGTTGCGAGTTCATTTTTGGGCTCCACGCCCCTAGTGTGTCTACTTGGCCGCCCGCTCCCGATTCCGTATGACCTGCACCGCGTTCCCAATTTTTCGGTCTGCCACTTGCACTTTTTTTCTTCCCCCCCCGCCCTGTCTGCCGGGGGCTTTTTACCTATGGAACTACGTCTTTGGTGGCTCGGGCCCTTGGGGACGAGTTTGCCCAACCGTTCCCCCCCTCCACCGACTGTTGTCCTGGGGCTGCTCAGCGTTTTTTTTGGGCCCCCCCTTTTTTTGTTTTCGCTTTTCCCGGCCGTCATCCTGGGCATGCGCCCCCCTGGTCGCGAATACCCCCCCCCCGTCCGCGTCTCCCAGGCCTTTTTTTTTTTGTCTCCTTGGTCGCGTGGTATCTTTTTTTTCTCCCCGCCTGGCCGCCTTTTTTTTGCTGGGCGCGTCCCTTATTTTGGCGTCCGCTGGCATCCCCGCCCCCCTCTGCCCCCCCAGAGATTTCCCTTTCCCCGTCTCTTTTTTCCTGGTATCAGCGAGGCCAGGGTCTAAGGGACGACCCTTTCTGATCTTGTTTCGTCCAGAAAACAACAACTATCCTGCTCCCCCTTTTCTTGGTCGGGCTTGTCCCGACCAACCCAGGTCCGCGAGCTGATTGGAGGTTTTCCCTTGCCGGCCTTTTTCCCTGTTGTGTTGCGGACGCTGTGCTTTTCCCCCCACTAATATTCTCTTTTGTAGCTTGTCTTCGTTTCGCCTAGGCCCTTTTTGGCGTTGCATTTTGTTCCCCACCCATGTCCCATTTCACGGGCCTCCAGACTTTTTTCTCCCCTTACCATTTGGGTTTTTTCATTTTCTAAGTGCCACAAAGCCCGCTGGCTTGTGACGCCGCCTGCCCCCCTCCCCACAAAAAACACCTTTTTACGTTCCTCGCTTCTTAGAGAAGGTATTATGACTTTTAGGACGGTGCCTTTTGCACGGTTTTGCCCAGTGATGTTTGGGAAGAGACCCCTCACTTGACTCCCCTTGTGTGAATGGTTCTCATAAGCGCTTTTTTGGCGTGCGTTTGAGTTCCGTCCCTTCTCTGCACACCGCTCCCCACCTGGCGGGGGGTGGTCACGAGTGAGGCCTTTCGGTGTTTCCGTTTTTGTGCCCTCAAAATTTAGGTGACACTTTGCTTTGCCCTGTTCCCCTTTTCGGGTTTTCACCCAAGCTTTTGAAAAAAAAACAAAAAGGCCCCCCCGCTGAGGCCCCTTACTTTTCCCCCCCCCGTTGTCTGCGACCTGGTCGTCACCAATTGATCCTCTTGTCGCGTTTGGGGTGCACAGGTGCGTTTTTACTACATCAAGCCCCCCCCCCCCCCGTGCTGTTCTATTCCCCTGCGAGTGATTTCTTTGTCCGCCCTGCCGTTGAGCTCCGGGCCACCCCCCGGCTCCCCCCTGCAGGCAATTCCCGTTTGGTTTGCCTCTTTTTCCCCGGGTTGTCACCCCCCCTTTTTTGCTGGCCCCGTTTGGATTCCCGCTGCGGCCCCCCGTGTGAGCCACCTGGCGACAGGAAATGATGCCCAGTTTCCGGTTGTGCGGCCAGAACCCCACACGATTTTGTCCTCCCTGAGTTCCTTGTCAAATTTTGTGTCAACCCCCTTGCCGTGTCTGTGACCGGCAGCAACCACCTCACCAGGCCCGCTCATCCTTGGTCTTTGTTTACCAAACCCTGGCCTTTCTTTTTTTCTTTTTTATTCAGTCCTTGCCCACCCTATGAGCGTACCCGCCCCCCGCGTGTTTCAAAGTTCTCGTTGAGGCAGTTTATTTTAATTGTGCCCGCGGATCCTCGATCCCAATCCCGCTTTCTTCCATTCTTTTTTTTCCACTGTCCTTTTTTTATTGGTGCATCGGCCTTTAGGCCGCGTTTCCCCCCATTTTTGCCTCGTCCGTCTTTTTTTCCCTTTTTTCTATCGCCCAGTGCCTCCGGGACTTTTTTGAGGTTTGTTTCTTTTTTCGAAGTGGGTTTTTCTTCTGTCCCGACCCTGTCTTTCTCGTGGCCTTTGCAGAGGACTCGCTTTTGAGGACTTTCCATTAGCGGTTCCTTATCACTTCCCCTCTTTTTCCTCTTCCCCCTTTGTGTTTGTCCCCAACATTGGTTGTTTCCCCTGGAACCCCACGAACGGTCAGCAGGGCAGCGTGAGGTGTTTCCTCCCCCCGAAGACGCCTGAGCCCCATTTTTTTGTGTCTGCCCCAGCTTTTTTTTTCCTCTTCTGCACCTTCCGCTTCCTTGTTTTGTGTGACTGGCGAGTTGATCGGAGGGACCTCCTCCAACACTCCTTTGACGACCTTTCAGTGTGGTCGCAATTGACCCCTCCTTTCCAGTTTAGCGCAACACTCCCCCGAACCATTTGATTGTCCACTTCCGAGATGTGATAGCAAAGTGGACGTGAGCAGTGTTCAGCCCCCAAGCCGACGTACGAAGGTTGGAAAGCGTCGCCTGTCGCCCAGACGTTTCTTTCTTCCGGTCTCTTTTTTCAAGTGGAGATTCAGTTAGAGCTGAAATATATAACCTTCTCCGTTTTTTTTAAGGGTTGTCTTTTGCTGCCTTTGTCCAGCCCCGGCGTAGTAATTGTTTCACAGGGTGACCCCCCCGTGCACCGTAGGTCGGGCGTCACCACGAACATGGTTTTTCTATTGCCTTTTGAAAACTTTTTTTAATTCCTCTCTTTTGCTTGTTTGCCGGCAGACAGTGTTGTCGGACGACTGGGTTTTGAGTTGCATCTCCAGGTGTGGTCTATCTTGCCCTCAATGGCCTGGCTTTTCCCCCTTTTCTTATGGATCTTGGCCAGGCTTCCCGTAGGAGTTTGCCGTAGTTGTTTTTTTTTTTAGTAGCATATTTTTGCTCATTTAGCCCCTTTTTGTTTTTTTGCTCCGGCTTCCCCACCGGTTTTTTTTTCGAGACGTTCGATTTCTTTACCGCCCTTTCTTGTTTCATCCCCGTTTCTCCCGTGGTTGACTCATTTTTTCTCCCACCGTTCCCTGCTCCAGGTGCTAGGTTGGGATATTTTTGGGCTCCGCCGTTTCTTGGCTAGACGATTCGGTGGCCTGCTTTTCCGGAGGGGTGTGACTTTCCTGTTTCTCACTTTTTCTCTTCCCCCCTACGGTGTGTGCCCCGGCCGTCTCCGCCTTTTTTTTTCCCCCCCACCCACGCCCAAGTTTTTGCTGGTCCCCCGTCGGGCGTCTCTCCCACTCACCCCCCTCCCCCCAACCTCGCTCGCCTTTACCCTCCCCGGGGCCTCGGAATGGAGGGGTGGCAGTGCCCACTGTCCCCAGCCGCCTGTATACCAATTTTGGTTTTTTCCGTCGCCCCTTCGTGCCTCCGGGGGACTCGCGTCCTGGTTTGTGCCGGGACAGCTCGTTTCCCCCCCTCTGCCCCTTTTTCTCTTCTTATTTGCCACCCCCCGCTTGTGTGCGTGCCGTCCCACGGCTTGTTTCACTCGGCTTCCCAGGCCTTACAACTTCCTCTCCTTGTCCTCCCCCCCAACCCCCTTTTGTCTGCAGCGGTCCCTCTATGTTATTTGTTGGCACTCGCCCTTTTCCCCCCCCCGGTTTCGCGCCAGCTCCGCTTCGAAGTCCACTGGTTCCTGTTCTTCTAATTGTGTGGTTTTTTTTGTTTCCCTTTCAAATGCCCCCTCACTTCCCTTTAACGTGTGCGTTGCTGTTTCTGCTGTTCAGCGCCTGCCCCAGTATTGAATTGTTGATTCCTCCTGGATGCTGGACCAATTACGTCCTACCCCTCTTTTTTTCACCCCTTGCTTGAATCCTCCCGACCAATAGTGTATCTGTGCTTTATGAGGGCTTTCATATGTTTGTTGCCCCTTTCCATGAACTCCCTTTACAAGCATTTACCCTCACACGTCCCACAGCCCCCCTGCCCTGTCCAGGAAAGTCAACCGCTTAAGCTCCCTTTTCCAGTCTCGGGTCCCCCCCCCCCCGTCTGGTGCGGGAAGGTGACCCCCCCCCCCGTTTTGCAGATATTACGGCAAGTTGCCCATCTCTGACGTCCGGTCGCCATTTCCCCTTGTTGTCCCTCAACTCTTTCCCTGTAACCCCATTTTTTGTTTTTCCTCAGCCGTCCGCCCGATTCCCTTTTAGACTCAATGCTCCCACCCCCTTTGATCCCCTATGACCCAGCACCAGTGGTCTTTAGCGGTGGGCGTCCCCCGGCTTTTCCCCCCCCGTTTCCCGTGACTTTCCGTATTGTTCCGGTTCGTTTTAGCCCCATAGCGGGTTCCTTTCCGCGTTCCTGTTGTGCGTCCCCCCGTGTTTCCGGTCTGCGTATTCTTGGTGGGTGTTTTTGTTCTGCCGAGCGTGCTCCGCGAATCCCGTAGTTGTTGACCACCCTGTTTCGGGCACGTCGACTTTACGCGCCCTGGCCGGCTGACAGCCTTTGCCCCGCCGACCGGGCCCCTGGTGGCTCGTCACGCCTTTTGGTCTTCTTTCTCCCCTGCCCGTCGAGTTCGCACTGGTTTGTGACCCCACAATTTTTTTTTTCGTTTTTCCGCCCTAGTTTTCCCTCTTTCCCCTGGTAAGTTGAGTTACGTTTCTGTATACCACTTAGTCAAAGCGAAGTCCTTGAGGTTTTAAACCGATAGTTGGATTTCATACCGACCTGGCCCTCTCACCCTGCCAGTTCTTGTCTTTGGGGCATGGTTTTTTTCCACCGTCGCCTCCCCTCTGAGCAGGTTGACCCACCTCGACCCACGTTGACAACCCATGATCGACCGACTCGGGACCCTGCAATTTTTGCCGTGGTTGGGGGGTGAGACAAGATTTTACTTTCCCCACACCTTTTTCGACCCCCGGCGTCGCTTCCTGCACCCCACGTCCGTAATCCATTCTCCCCCTTTTCCTGCAACACCTCCCCCCCCCATCCGCTGCCCCTCAGTCCTGCCGCAGGCCCCCTTTCCTCTTCTCCTCCCTCCCCGGGGTTCTGCCCTTGATTTTTTTTCTTCTGCCTCCGCTGCGTGAGTCACCCTGCGATATTTTCTCGACTTTTATCGGACGCGACGCTTAGCTTTTGGACTGTGACGCCTCGGTTGCGGCCTTGCCCCTGGTCTCGATGCATGGCGTTTTTTTTTGTTTTGCAGGTCTATTCCCGGTCCTCCGTTTGCGGTGCTCGTGTTGAAACACCAGTCCCTTTGTCGACACTATCCAGTCACTGGGTTTGTTTCCCCTCTTCTTTAGTGTGGAGGATTTTTCCTTTCTGTGTCGTTGCCCCAATTTCTCCTTATGTTATTTTAACAACCCGCTTTTCCGCCGGTTTCATTTTTTCCCGTGATTCCACCTTCGTTTCTGGCGGGGGCTTCAGATGATCCAGTCCCTAAACCCGCTTGTTTGGTGCATTTTTTTGCAACCGTTCGGCCCGGCTTGCGCACGACTGGCGGTCAGCATCTAGCCTTGCCACTGTCCCTACAGTCGAGGCCGACTTACTCCGTCGGGAGCTCCTCACCCTTCACTTCCTTCCTAGTTCCCCTAGTACTATGTCTCCACCTAGTGGTCGCCATCCCTCAGGGAACTGCTTCTCAAGTAGGCTCCTGTTTTGTTTGTCGAAGTTTATGGTTTTTATTTTGATTCCTTTGTTTTTATCTTGTCAGTCCGGGGGGGTGTCACCGGGCCATACGCATGGGTGGGTGGGGGACCATTTTGGATTTTGGTTCTCTACCGTGTTGACATGCCTCCACCATTTTCCAGTTCCTTCCCTTTATCCGGAGGTACCATCTGGGTTCATGAGACGTTGCCGCCAATGGTGGCTTTTGCTCTCCCCCTCTTTTCTGGGTGACCGGAGTTTTTGATTGGGGTTTTTTCCCCTCGGGAGGTGGCGTTACAGGAAATGGACGTTTCCCTCTTTGTGCGGTCCTACTCTCATGGCGTGTCTGGTATTCCCCTTACCCCAGTCCGTCCCCTATATCCCCGACCAGTTCAGTCCTTAGCCAGTGCAGTTTTCGTCTGTAAACTTTCCAGATTTTTCGTCCCCGGGATTTAGTTTTGTTGTAGTTCAGTGTATTCGCGATCGCAGACCCCAACCCCTGTTCCAGCGGGCCTCGTCCCTGTCCCGTTTTTTTTTCCACAGGCACCCCACTATTCTCTACGAATATAGGGGGGGGATCCCTACTTTTTGCGTTCTCTTTGCGCGATTCCGTGGGTGGCAAGCCGGGTCCTATTGTGGTTGGGTCCCTGCCCGCTTTTTTTGATCCCAGTGTACAGCAGTTGTGTAGGCCTCTTTTCAAGTTCCGGCTTTTTTCGCTCGATCTTGCCGTGGGTCCTTTTCCTCCTCAAATGTCCCGCCCATGGGTTGTGGCCTCCTTTACAAATGGTGTAAGCCCCCCTCAATGCTGTGGCAGTGTCTGCCATTTGCCCTGTGTACGAGGCCGTTCCGCCCTCGGGGTGCAGGATTTTTCCTTGGTTGTCTGTTTTTTTTGATGCACCAAACCGTAGTCCGTCGAGCCCCCCCTCGCGCGCCCTTGCACACCGGTGCCGACCTTAGACCTGTTCCGCGCTGGGGGCGGTGGCCGAGTTACCCCGGGTTTCCCTCCTCACACCCCCACTGGGGTTTATTGGGTTGCACTTGAGAGACTGTCCCATTGCCCTTTGGGTCCACGAACTCCTATGTCTGAGGTCCCCTTTCATAATTCCTCCCGTCCTTTTCCGGCTGCTACGTGCTACTCGGTCGCACGATGTGCTCCCCGCTTCCTTTCAGTCCCCCCTGTCTTCGCCTTGGTTATTTTCGGTCAGCAGGCCTTTTCCCCCCGCGGTTATGGGGCCGGCCCCCGCGTCCTCTTCCGCTCTTTTTTCCATACCCTTACACGGCTTGCTGCCTGTGTGGCTATCCCCCCCGTGTCTCTAGCCGTGAAGGGGCACGTGCTTGTGGTCCCTTTCCCCGGCCTTCCAGTGTGTAGTCGCCCCCCCTTCCCTCTTATCCGCGTCGTCCGTGCTCTACTTTACTTCCAGCGTGCTCTCTCCCTGTCGTCCTTGCGTGCCGACGCCTGGTCCTTTGACCCCTTTTTGTTTTTTCTTTACTTGCTTTCTGTCGTTTTGTACGGCAAACAGACACACTTCGTCTCACCCCCTCCTGTCCTGCCGAAGCCTATTGGGGTGGCAACCTGCCTCCCGCAGTTGTTGGCCGGGTCTCCCGCACTGTGCAATTTTTCGCTGTATGTCGACCAGGATTGGCCCTCCGGTGTAGGGCGACCATTGCTGTTCGCGCCGTCTTGGGGTTATAACCGTCCCCCCGCACACCCACCCTCTACAGTGGGACTGACCCTTAGGTCTGCCTGCCTAAGTTCATCCCCGGTTTCATTACCGCCCTCCCTGCTTTCTCACTTAGATGGTGCCTTGGACCCGTTTACCTTCCAGGTCTTCTGGCTTTTTTCTCTCCGCTTCTCCTCCCTGGGTGTTTGTTGGTTTTTAGGGGTCGATCTAGTCCCCCCTGTCCGGGTTATATATTCATGGTAGCACGCCTGTTCCCCCCAGGTCGTTTTCTGTTGCGTTTTTTTACTCAGGGACTCGGTGTTTTCTTTTGCCTTGTTACCCCCCATTCGCTCTTTCACTTTTCCCTCACTTTCCCAGTGGGTTGTTGGTGTTGATCGTTTATGAGTTTTTTCCTTTTTCTACCTGGTGACAGGACCCTAAAGTGTGCAGCCAGTTCCCTTTTTTTTCCTTTTCCCCGCGCGTCAGCCGACCGTTTGTTTCTCCCGTGGTTTTTTCCCCATGTCTGATTACCCAGTCGGCCTTCCCCCGCCCTGTGGGTTCCCATGGTTGACCTTTTTTTTTTTCCCTTGATCGCCCTGGTTACACCCCAAGACCATCTTTTCCTCGGCGATAGGTACCTGCGCGACCGTGGCCGACGACATGTGACCTTTATTCACCCTTCCATCTTTTTGCCCATCCGCATTTGATCGGCTGTGAAATGCCCCCCGATAGTTGGAGTTGTCGTCTTGCCCGAGGACGCTGTAGGCCCCCCCCCCAGCAATCGGGGAATTCCCCCTGGTCCGCTTCCCCCGTAATTTGGTCGCCTTTTCGTTTTTTGTCGACTGAAGTTCCACCACATCAGGCCGGGTTATGTTGCATGGTGTGTTTGTTTTTTTTTTTCTCTGAGTGCCGGTTTTTCCTGCACCATTCCCGGTGGAAGAGTTACTTCTTTTTGTTGTGTTCATTATCCTTCCACACTTTCGTAGGCGTCCCCCAGTGGCCTATTTTCTCGGGGTTCCGTCACCAGGCCAGAAAATCCTTTCCCCCCGCCCCTGGTCTGACTTGAAAGTTTTTGGATTTCCTGTGGACCGCCTTTCTGTAACTGTCTTTGGTCCCCGCAAGGCGTGTTACTTTTGTTCCCATGGCCTGTCATTTTCATCGCGTCGGGAAGGGTTGGTCGTTCTGTTTTGCCCGCAGTGTACTGTTCGGCCCCACGATCCTTCCGAAAGTGGAACTCTGTCCCTTTTCCTGGCCTCCCCCCTCGTTCCCGCGCCTCAATGATTGTAATCTTGCTGTCTTTTCAAGGTGTTTGAATTCCCGTCCCCTGCTAGAATGCGAACGGTGAGACACCCCGTGATTTTTTCCCCTCCGTGGTTTGCTTTTTTACGTTAGGTCTTCAATGGGTAAGGGATCTTTGTTCTAGTGGCGGTCTCCAAGGTATATATTTCGCGGGGACGGTACGCTTCCATAAACCAACATCCAGTTGTAGACTGCTTTCGCAGCTCTTGAACCTATTCTACACTCCCACCAACAGGACATCACTCTTTCTTCGTGCCCTTATCCCCATTGAGTGCCTGCCTGGATTTTGTCTATCCTGGTCTTTCGTGCCCCAGATTACGTCACTTTTTGCGTTAACAGGCCCACACTCGTCATTTTACCAGTGATGATCTGTACCCCGGAGCCCCCCGATTCCCTGCCCGGGCGTAGCTAGCCCCCCCCTTGTGCGGATGCTCGTACGAGGCCCCCTTTTTGTAGCTTTGTTTGGTGACCTGTTGCTTCCGCCGCCCCTTGTTTTGTTCGTGGCCGTTCCCTCCCCATCGCCTGTCGTTTCTTACGGTATCACCTGTTGCTCCAAACTCTCTGGCTACCTTTTCCCCCCTCTCCATTCGGCGCGGTTTTTTTTTGCCCACCGTTTGGATGTCTTCTCCGATCCTCCTCTCCCTCCCTTGTGTTGCGTGTTTGCAGTCTTTTCAATTTCCCTTCTGCCACCTTTTTTCTTCTTTGGCCTTTTCTTTTCCTTTGTGCGCCCTTGTTCTGCTTTGTGTCTCAGTCTCGCCCTTCTTC
>Ga0179593_1487909_pt1 | contig 24224 bp, 27 predicted proteins | sample CZODoug2_1_08_16_FD_185931 | JGI IMG/M metagenome (GOLD analysis project Ga0179593, IMG submission 185931) | Vadose zone soil fungal communities from Angelo Coast Range Reserve, California, USA - CZODoug2_1_08_16fungal (PacBio error correction) | ecosystem: Environmental > Terrestrial > Soil >... | reverse complement strand
TTTTGGCCAGGCCTTCGCTAAGCAAGTTTTTTTGAAGATGATCCATGTCTCACATATAAATGAGTGATCCATCTTCCCCCATTTTTTGGAGATTCTTCCCTTTTCCGCCCCTGATCGACGCGTCCCGCACCCCCTTACCGACTTGCTGTATCTTTGTGAATTTGGGGTGAGAAGTGCGTTGTTTTTTTTCTGCGCTCACGCTGTGCCCCGGTTTCGCTCCCCTTCGACCTTTGGGCTTCCTGAATGTAACCAGCGGGAACTTAGACGTGCGCTCTTCCAGCTTTTTCCCTCTTCCGGTCCACGTAGATGCCCGGGCCAGGATTTATTATTTCGCTTGGCTGCTCACCCCTATTTATCTTTTTCGAGTGTTTCTGCCTGGACCCTTTTCTGCACCCACTTTTCTTCTTGACTGTACTGTCACCCTTAGCAAGGTAGGTGTACTCGGGTTGCAGGAAGGTGCTGTACAACCCCTCTTTTTCCACTTTCTTCCTCCAACCCCCCCAGCGTCTCCCCCATAGGCCAGACGGATACGTCCAGGTGTTCTCTAGGATGAATTGGTAGCATCTCTGCGCGACTCACGTCCTTTCCCCTCCCCCCACTCACGTTCTTCCCCCACTTTTTCGCCTTTGCACTCCGCAGAGGACGATTTGTTTGTATTCCAATTCTGTTTTGGAATCCCGCTCCCTCATCTCCTGGCCTGTCCACCTTCTCCCCCACAGCTTCTTTCAGCACATCTCTTCAATATGCTATCTTTCTCCTTGGCCTCGACTGATCCTCATTTATATTCCAGTAAGATGCCAAGGAAACTGGGGCTGTTCGTACTGCCCTCCTTCTTTTCTACGACTGTATCTCACGTCATCTCCGACTTTCTGCTTTACCTCACTGTTTTTTTTGACAAGTGAGTAGAAGTAATCCTGAAGTCTCGGATTGGTGCCTTTCATAGAGTTGCGCTCCACTCTTCCTTCACGGCTCCCCGATCCACCCCCTTTCCCCTGAATTCCTACCCCCTCAACGTGCTCCTTCGCGACAAAACACGGTCTTCAGTAACTATTTTTTCTTTCCTCACTGGTTCGCGTCTCAAACACGTTTTTTGATCGGTTCAAGTCACGCTTTCGCCCCCTGTAAAAAAGTGGCCCTCTACTTGGTCCTTGGAGGCGTCTATCCCTTTTGCCCTTGCATTTGGACCCCCCGTCTTTTCCCTTGCCCTTTCTTTTCTGGCATCTTTAAAGATCTCTGGTGGTCAAGGGGGCTTGCTTGAAGGAACGTTAGCGCCGCCCCCCCTTTGCATTTCGTTCCGGTAGTTTCACCTCTTTCCCCTTCCTGACCGAATGTGACCCTTTCCGCAAAAGGTTTTTCGGTTTGCTTCCCTTCATTCCTTATGTACCTATTCTAGATGAGGTCGTACGATCCGAATGGGTTTTGGCGTTCAGGCCTACGCAGACATTTTGGCCTCCTTTTTCAAGCCGATCTCTTTTCATCTGTTCTTTTCTTTCTTCCTTTCCGCGTGTAGGCTTGTTTCCAAAGTCTGGGAGGGCTACTACCTTGATTTTTCCTAATCCCCTCTGATTCATTTCTTGTTTTCCTCCTTGAAGTGGTGTGGTGACCTTGACAACGTCACGGCCCCCCTTTTCTTGAGTTTCCCTGCTCCGTGAACACGCCCTCCCCCTGCGTCCCGTAACTCCCATGTCTCCATTCTCGGCTTGCAATCCTTTCCCCCATCGCGTTCTTCGTAGGCAGCTTTCCCTCCCCCCATGTCGGGCTCTGTCTTTTCCTTTAAAGATAAGTAATATCTCGGTCTTCCCCTCGGCGGGATTCCTTTTCTTCCTTTGTCTTCCTTCCCCTTCCGTTTTCATCCTTAATTTCAGCCCGGCCAATGTCTTCTCTTTCCCTTGAAGCACTCCCTAATTTCTTAGATGCCGATATGTGGTGACGACGTATGTTCGCCTGGCGGGCTTAGAATATATCCTTTTCCCTTTCCCCCTCCTTCGATTTCTCCCGCTTGTCTCCCATCTTCCACCACCAAATGGTTTTGTTGCTCTGCTGCGCGAAACCCCCGAACTGGTTAAGGCCGACATTTGGACTGTCTTGCACCCCGGTTCGTGTGGTTTTCGTACCTTCGTTTGCCCCGTTGTGGATCGTCCTGATGCCCTCCCGGATCCTTGTTCTCTTTCTCTCTCTGCTAAAACTGCACAATCACGTCTTTGTTCGTTCGTTCAACTCTTTGCCATTGACCCCCCCCACTTCCGGTACGTCAGTGTTCCCATGACGATTTCCTATCCTGTCTTCTTTCCCCCTCCGAAGACCCTTTTAGGTAGGTCCCGATGACTCCGGAGATTTCCCAGATCCGCCCTTGCTCTTCTCTTTCCTCGACTCGACGTCGATTTAATTCCCGCGCATTCTTTCCGTGATCTTATACAACAAGGCTAGTCGCGGTTGTAGTACCACTTGTTGACAAACATCTGCAGTCTTAAGGTTCTCTTCCTTTTATTCGTCCCTCCATGTCTTCCCCATCCGTGATACCTTTCAGCTTCGTGTCGATGGTTTATTGTTTTGCGTTTGCTGTTGTGTGTACTAAGTTCTAGAGGGTTTGACGACGTTCATCGTCCTCTTAATTCATTTGTTTTTCACTTTGATCTTTTTCTTTCTTTTCCAGTCGATTCTTTGGAATTAAATTTAGCATTGAGTATCCCGCCCCCCCCTCTCCCTCTATAAGCCTTCCTAATACTTCTTTGCACCACGCCTTATCTCGTCACGTACGAAATGAACTAGTAGATTTAGTAATTTTTTTTCAGTTAATGATCCCCAAGTAGTAACTCCGGCCCGACGCCATTTTCCTCTTGATGGCCGTTATCAGAACCAATGCCTTCCCAACCCGTACTGCACTCCTAGAAACTACCGGAGAGGGTTTTCATGGCTCCAATCTTCTAACTAGGTCTTCCTTCGTCCAGCTCCCAAACGGGATGTGCTGCCTAATTTCTATTGGTATTTCATGTCTCATTCGTTTTCATTGGAAGTCGCCTGGAGTTCCCCCAAGATATATTTTCCCTCCCCTTTTTTTGTTGAGTTTTCTTCTTTTCAGCCTAGGCATCGTTACCCCATGATTGATGCTGTTTATCACTTTGATCCAACTCTCAATTTTTTTTTCAGTGACACGGTGGTCTTTTTTCGCCCCCCGTTGCCTTCACCTTGATGTTCTCCGATTCTTTTTTTTTGACCATGCCATCGTTTCGTTTCGTTTTTCTTGTGATTGTTTAGCAGGTTTGTTGATCACTTTGGTTCAACGTTGCTGTCGCCTCTGTTCCTCACTTTGTTTGTTGTCACCCCTTAAATTGGGGAAATTCGAACCGGGATCCTCCTCGACGTGAAGCTCTCACCTTTTCTCTTCCCTTCCCTTCGTCTCTCTAGTCTTCTTTCTTGCGATGTCTTTTCTTTCCCTCATCCGCTTATAACGTTACACTGGCGACTGTATCGCGCAGAAACTTGCCGCTCCCCCTTCTTCAGACGGGCCGATTTTAACTTCATCCCTCTTGTTTTCCCCCCTGGCCCCTGTTTACCCCATCTTCCACTAGCTTAAGCCCACCAATCTATTAACCCTTTTGCACGCCGTCTTCCGGACCCTTTCTTTTCTCCTTCGTGATTGCAAGTTTTTAACCACAAACATCTTTCCTCCGCTCCCCTGCATCCCTCCCTTCCAAACCGTGGTTTTACAGGGGTACGACTGGAACCGCTCGATTTCCTTTTCTATCCTTCGTCTGGAATTTCCCCTCCCCCTTTCAATCTCTGTACTCCCGCGTAACCCCCCAGTCCCCTTTCCAACCTTTCTCTGACCGACTCGCCCTCATTTTGGTCTCTGGGCTCTACGTCCGATCATCTCTTCTTACGATGCCTTGACCGGTGGCTCGTTCTTCCTTTGAGGCCTCCTCCTGGTTCTGTGCATCTTTCCTTCCCGCATTTTGTACCTGCACTGTTGCTTTGACTGTCTAAAGAGTTTTCCCTAACATTTGCTTACCTGGGGTCCGTTTTTTTAAGATCGTGTCTCCCCCCTTCCTCCCTACGTGGATTCCGTCCTTTCCCCGCACTCTTCCTTCTTCGCCACCGAAACTTGTTGTAACGAACGCGAATTTCGCATGCCCTTTTTCTTGCCTCCCCCCTCTTTCTTGGTTGCCGAACTGTCTCGGTTACAATATGTTTCGTTCTGCGGTTCACTTACGATTGACCATCGAAAGGGTTTTCCCCTTCTTTTCCCCCTTTCCTCTTAGATGTTCTCTCGGTTGGCCCTTCTTCTTTTTTCAATTTCCTTTTCCTGTTGACCCGTAGACTCCGGTTTGGAAAAGGGGGATTTCTGCGGTCTCAGTGCGCCGCACCGTTTTGAATTTTTCTTCCTTTCTTTTCCTATTCCCCGGAGGTCAAGGGGACCTTCGTCCCCCTTTTCCGGATGCCCTCCCCCCCAGTCTTGGACTGCCTTCTCTATTATAGTTCTACCAAAGATTTTCCCTGACTTGGGCGTCCCGTGCCCAGCTTTTCTGCTCTAAGTTCCGTTTCAGCTCCTCTATTTTTCTTCCCTTGGTTGACGGTAGTTGTTTATTGTTTTTAAATTAGTGCGTTAGACGCATCCCTCTTTTTTTTTGTCCGCTCCGATTCCAGAGGAACCCTCTCAATCTTCTGGGAGAGATGACCCCAGTTTTTACAAATGAGCGAGCTCCACTGCCCCCCATCCTTCTGTCGTCTAGCCTTCTTTGCACCCGCCACGCTTTCTTCATTTTTTTTTTTTTTTTTTTTTTTTTTCCCCCTTTTACCCCGCCTCCCCCGACATTCCAAGAGTTGATAGGAAGATTTCCCGACCTTTGTTCTAACTAGATTCAGCCTACTTATCCTTCCTTTCCCCGCGAGGGCTTCATCATTTTTGTTTTTCCATTCTTTCGGTCCCTCTTCACATCCTTTCTCCATCAAATTTCCACTGTGCGCGTATGCAAGTGTGCCCACGTTGGTACCACCCAGAGGCCTGTCTTTAGTTCTGAAGGATAGTTTCCGTGGAAAGCAGTATCCGCGGTCGGTGCTTCCCCTCACCGGATAGCCCCATTCTCCGGCGATATCTGGCCCCCCTTTCGTGGTTCTTTCCCTCCCACCCCCAATTTTTGATAGACAGACACAGTCGTTTTGCCCTGCAGGGGTACTTTCTCGAAGTTTTGAATTCTATAGTAGTGCGTACCGGTTTGTTTTTTTCTTAACTCGTTTCCTTTACAGTTTTCTTTCCCCGTCGGTACGGTTCCGCGCCCTATTTGAAAAAAATTCCCACAAGAAGAGTATCTGTTGAAGTTTTCGAACTTATAGTGCACACACATTGCGGTGACTCTCCCTTCGGTCCAGCTTCTTTTTTTCATCTAACTGTGTCGGCCGTGGCCCTTGTCCCCCCCCGCATCCCCGTTCCTCCTGTTTTTACGGAGGAGGAGGATCAGATTACGCAACGATTGCGGACGTTTCCCCAGGGCTTTGAACGACACCTTTGCTTTCTCCCTATTTGAGTCCCCTCTCGTTCGAGCCCTTCGGCAAACTTCTCGTTCGCCTGCACTTCTTTAAGATGCAATTTCTGAGATTTTTGAATTGAGCGTAGCCTCAGTTTGTTTCCCCCCCTCCTTCTCTTTGCCCCCCAGCTCGTGTTTTTTCTGGTTCAATACGTGCTTTTTTGTTTGCGTACAGTTTCTTGATTTTTTTTCGTACAGGGCCTTCCCCGCTTATTATTTCCCCTATTTTTTCCCAATCGGCCTTGTTTTCCCCTCCGTTATCGGTGCTTTCTTTCTTTCTTGCCTCCTTTTAGCATCCAGCTTAGTCGTTAGCCTTAAATATATTCAAGCGAGGAATAGACCTGTCTTTCCTTTAAGAGTTCCCCTTTATTTTGAGTCTTCACGTTCAGATACCGGCTTCCCTCTTTAGTTTTCTTTCTTCCAGATGCGTTCAATGTAGTCAACAGTTCGACTCCTGAGACCTCCCCTGGCCAGCCTCTGCGTTAAGGCGACCCACCAAAGCTGCGAAAAACAGTTTTTCACGAGAGTTTCTATATTATGGTTCATTTTCCGTAGCATCGGCTACTCTTGTCCCCGGCTAACGCCTCCTTGTTCGTCCACTTGACCTTTTTTGCTCTTATACTCGATTTTTTATTGGCATTTTCGACTGTTCCGTTTTTCCATCTTTCCTTTTTTCTATTTTTCCCTGTTGTTTTTTTTGTTTGATGAGAGAGGCCACGATCCGAGAGTTTTAAAATTTTTCGGCTGACTATGCTCTCACACCCTTTGCTTTTCTTGGCACAACAACGGCGATCGTTCGTTGACGTCCCCTCCTTTCCTCTTTTTCTCCTCATGAAACATATGTCTTATTTATCGTCTACTGTGGTTCTCAGTGTTCTTTGTCCATGCAAGAGAGGGTACAGGGGTCTGATGTTGGTGATCATTTGACTGCACTTTTCCCGTCACCTCCCGTTATTTCCCCTACTTAAGCTTCGTGTTGCACTTTCCCCTTCTCTGGCGGTGTGTTTTCGGGGGGGGTGTGGTGTTTACAGTCCTTTGCACTTCTTGATGGTGTATCTTTTCTTTACTCTCCCTTTACTCCTCCGCAGGTGCGGGTCCCCTTCCTCTCCTCTCCCCGAAAAGTGATATGAAATGGGCCTTATAAACTTCTTCCCTCCCCCCTCGTGTTTTTTTGGTTCCAGGTTTTTTTTTGGACCAACTTCGGGACTTTTTCCGAAACCCGGAAGACAAAAACCCCTCTTACTACCCGTTGACTCTTAAGCCTGGTGACGTTTTTCCCCAGTCTTCTTCCTTTCTCTGCAGCCTCAGGGGAAGCTCACTGTTTGTGCTCCTTCTTTTTGTCATCTCCACGTAATACCAGGACATCTGGTTCATCCCAAGTTTTTACTGAACCTTACTCCGTATTTTTTCGTATCCTTTCCTATTTGCATCTCCCGGACCCTTTGGGACCTTACTTTCCCTCTTCCCTTCCAAGTTTTCATTTCCTCAACGAGCTCCATAGATAAGTTGATTCGGAAGAAGATCTAATTCTTTTAAACCCTTTTCTCTTCCTTGCCCGGTTCTTCAGGATTTCTCGGGTCCGATGACTTGTATATTCGTGAATACTCCGTTAGGTTTTATGTTTTTGTTCTCGTTGTTTCCATGAACACCGACTCCTTCCTTTTCTTCTGTTTCCGTCTTTTTTTTCCCTATTTCCTTAGCGGACATGCCTACGGGATCTGTAGTCCCCCCCCCCTTCCGATCTTCCGTCACCCACTCCCCTTCTTTGTTACTCCTTACGATTTTTCCCTTCCACCCCGGGTTCGGCGTAGCCGGAGTCGTGTCGGTCGCCATGTTTTTTCGGACCTATCACAACCTTTTTTTTTCTTCTTTCCTTTGACGAGGTAGACATCGCCCTTTTGGGGCCCAATCTTATAGTCCTATTGCTATGGTCTATTGTTTCAAGAACCCCCGCCGCGTACCCATAGTTCACGGGGGCTTCTTGAACCCGTCTCGGCCTCCTCCATCCTTTCTTTTTTCCACCGGGTTCTGCCCTTTGCAGAGGCACTCATTTGCCTTTCTTGGGGCAGGTATTTGAAGTGGTTCCCTTAAACGCTAATGGCAGGATCTCCCTCCGGTAGGTTCTCTATTATCTCTCTTTTCTTCCCAGTCGGTCCTCCTTGTTTGCTTTCCCCTCTGCCCTTTTTTAATGGTCGTTTAAGACGATATGGATTGAGTGATATGTGGTTGAGCCTGTTCTTTTTTTTCCCTCTTGCTTCTCCGCATCCCCGTTTTTTTCCTATCCCCTCCACGTTCCCGTTAAGGTTTACCAATCATCTCCTACTCATCCGTTGTGTTTGTTTATCTCTCTTCCCCTGACTTTCGACGTCTTTCCCTTATTGCTTCATAAGCCTCTTCCTTTTCCCAACACGCAATCACAGGCCCAAGAATATCGACCTATCTGTTTACCCTTTAAGGACCCTTTCAATCTCTCTGGCCTTTTTCTCCTTGACTCCCCAGTGGCCCTATCTTTCCGTTTTTCCATGCTAATCCCTATTCCCCTCCTTTTTTTCCCTCCTTTTGATCCCGTTAGAAGGGTTTTAATTATAGGCATAATTCATCCAGAAAGCCAACCGTTGTGGGTTGCTGCTCCTCTCCTTTTCTCACGCCCCTTTGTCCCCCAGGATGTTTAGTGTTCCAGATTTCCCCCCTGACGTCTTCTGTTCAGCAGCGTTCTCCCCCCCCAGATGAAACATATCCTCGGCTGATATATTGCCCACTCCTTTTTCGCGGCGCACTCTTCTTGACCTCTTCAACCCCCCTCCTTTTTGTGCCGCTGTCGCGACACCCTTCTTCCCGCCTGACTTCCCGGCCGATTTTTCATGAGTTCGTCTTTTTTTCCCCCTCCTTTTTCGTTTTTTTAGATTCTCGCCCTTTCCGAAGGAGATCCCGGATCGTGTCTCGCACGATGAAAAAAAAAAACGCCCCACCTCTGTCCTTCTTTTTTTCCTTCGCTCCTTTCCCCAGCACTCGCTCATCCCCGCGTTTCAATCCTTCTCACTCCGGTCTCGTGGCCTCGAGAAAAGTTTCATGTCGGGTGACGATTTGACGCGGCCTCGATTTCAGGTCCACTACCCTTCGCCTCTTTGTCGTTCTCAATGAAGAATGCTTCCTCTGTGAACGTTCCCAGCCGACATTCTGTATCTAGTCTTCCACCACGGCTGCGATGTCGTAACTGGGGGTTTCAGGAACCCATTCTGCCAGCTGTTTTCCTTCTATGCCTTGAGACGCAGAGTTGTTTCTCGCTTCAACCTTATGCCCCCTGTCGTAATTGCCAGATGTTCTAATGATTGGTGGGGTAAGGCTTTTTGAAGATTTTTTGTACAAGCACCGGGCCGTTTTGTTCCCCTGAGGTCTTGACGCTTCACTCGGATCCTTAAGGCTTCTTCCTTTCTGGTCTTAGGTCACATTCTCCCCTTCTCCCCCTTTTCCCCGGGCATAACTTCCCTAAATCGACATATACTCTCTGCTGCATAGTCCTTTTTCCGAGTGAAACGTCTGATCTCGTCCCGTCTCTCCTGTCTTCCCGTGAGTGTTTCGGGATCACACTTTCCCGTGAGACGGCCCCCCTTGTTCCCCCTCTTCTTTTGGAACCCAAAGAACTTTTTTTTTTTTTAAAACCAGGATCCCTTACGATACGTAATCAAGTACTGATGGTTTTTCTTTTTCTAGCCCTCGGATTCCGGCTTCGTCCTCCAAAAGTTGTTTTTTGCATTTTATTTTCTTCTCCATCGCGCGTGCGCTTGGATTTGCCGTTGTTTTCCTTTCTTCCTCCTTTCTTCTTCCTCGTTTGTTTCTTTGGCCAGTCCCCCCTGTTCCTTTCCCGCTTCTTTCCAAGGAATTTCTTTATTAGAATGATCCACATGCTTTGAGTGTACCCAGGTTTGGTTGCTTCTCCTTTCCCCGTCCATCTATTCTCTCTGCAGACCTGAAACCATCGACTTGCTTCGTATCTTTTTGCATGTTTGTTTTTGCGCCAGGGTTTGGGTTTTCGATCCCCGTGCACGCGCGTTGCCCCTTTGTCTTTCTCTTCTGTCGAACGTGGGGATCATGAACTTCTTTTAATTTTTTTTAAGACATTTACCTCCTTTTCCTCTTTCCCTCCTCCCTTTCCCCTACAGGTTGTTCAATCCTTTCTTTCTTATTGCTCTTACCCCCATACGATTTACTCGACAGAAGGGCGACTTTCCCATGAGACGAGCCATCCTTTCGATGACAATCACGGGCATTCTTTTTATACTTTCTCTACTCGCGTTTGAACGTTGGTGAGTACGACCACAATAGTACACTTCCCCGACGCCCCCCACACCAGCCTATTACCATATGGTTCCGTGCTTTTTCCTGCTGGGGTGCATCGTTCGAGGAATTAATGAGCTCTGGAGAAGCTTACGGGCTACATTAAACAATTTCTTCAGTCTCCCCACTCTGTTTCCTCTTCCCCGCCCGGCGGTTTTGTAGATTCTTGCTATCTCCGCATCCTCTTGTAGCTTCCACTGCTTCACAAAAGTTCTAATTTAATTCGAGACTCGCTAGTTGTGCTCTTTTAATCCTAAGCCTCTCTTTCCCAATTTTCCGTCCCCTTGATTGAAGGCCATTTTAGACGGTGCGGATTTCATCTCCGGTTCATTCTACACGTAATTCCCCGCTTTTGGCGGCTGATTAATGTGGTGGTTCGATGCTTTTAACTAGTTCTTTCCATGAAACCTCTGATTCCTCTTCTGGTTCGATCGTGCGTCCACTTATCAGTACCTGCGATACGGTTCGAAAACCGGCACGCCTTCCCGTGACCACACTCCCCCTTTTGAACGCACCCGCATTTCCCCAACGTTGGTTTTCCCGTACCCGATGACTCACGTTTTTTAGCGACATTCTATCACAGATGTTTTTTTGATGAGTTTACCGTGCGAGAGACCGCTCCCCTGGTGTTGGGTCCCTCCGGCAGCGCGTCTGGTAGACGATCTGTGTTTCTTTCCGTGCACCCCCGCAGTTCGTGACATACGGGTCACTTTTGGAAAAAGTAACGGCATCCACTATTTGGTGGTCCAAAGGTTTTTTCTCCCCTTCCCTATCCGCCAACGGTTGGCTTCTTTTGAGGAATCCCCCTTCTTTTCCCATTACGATTCCGTAACCTTCCCCGGCGGCTGTCCCTACTGGGATCCGTTCAACTACTTGATCTATTTCAGTTACCACTCTTCTTGCCTGGGGCGTCGTTCTTCAAGCCGCCCCCAAATACTTCCCTACGTTCAACCGAGATTATTTTTTCTACCTGGAATGGACGGTGCTGTGGAGGGTTTTTTCCCTCCGGTCGTTCCATACTTTTGTGGGCCCTTACTTCCCCCCTCAGTTCGTGCACCCCTTTTTTTTCCCTCCTCCTCGTTTGTGTGCCCGGCACCGAGAGAGAGCACAAGTGGGATTCTCCGCCCGGACTTGGTCACACGCACCTTCCCAGCTTTTTTTTCCCACTTTCCTATCCCAGGTATCCGGTCCATTGCCCAGTTCGGCGCTTTCCTCCCCCCGTCTTCCGAGTTTAGCCATAGATTCAGTTTATTATGGCTTCCCGACGCTGAGTCTTTCCATCCCTTTTCCTGTCGGGTTCACTTCTTCCTTTTCCCTTCCCAATACCTTTCCTCCCTCCCCTCACCGTTTCGCTTTGACGACCATTTGGCCCCCCAAAGAGAATGGATGCGATAAGTTCACCTTATGTTCCCCTTGGCGGTGCATTGCCTTCCCCGAAGACCATTTCCCTGCGCCTGATTGCCCTTTTCGATGTTTACCCCCTGAACTCCTCCCACCATCCCCTTTTTCTTTCTGCTTCGCGACACTTCCCGCCCCTCGGTCCGGGACAAGTCAATGCTCGAGTGAGTCCCCACGGTTTTTTTGTTTTTGTAAGTCGCGTGCCGTTGGTTGGATGGTAGCTCATTTTGCCTCAGGTAGTTTTCTCTCACGCTCTTCAGCCCATTTGAAAAATAAGAGATCTTTTCATTTTTTTCGTCCCTTTTCTCTCGACCCCCCCCCCCCCGTGCGTTCCTCCTCCCGCGTTTAATATACATTTTTTTGCCTCCCGTTTCACCAGATCTCCTTCCCCCCAGTTCATTTCTTAGGTGGAGAGAATTCTTCCGCGATACGGACCGACCCGCAATGAGCGCCTTGAGAGAAGTGCTGAAAGCCTTCTTTTTCGCCCTCTTCCGTTTCCCTATTCTTTTGCTTATGAACTCCCTTTTTATCAAAACCCCTTCTTTTCGTCTCCCAGCATTAAACCACTGGGGGAAGTGTCCATCAGCTTGTTGAAGTTCTCCTTTATCGTCGACCAGTAGTCTTCTCTTCAATTCTTTCCCTCCTTACCCTGCGTAGCGTCGGTAGGGGTACTCATTCTTTTGTTGTTGCGTAAGAGACCTTTTAATATGTGGTTCCCGTACGGCAAGGTTAAGGAGGGGGAGGTTCCCGCCTGTCTTCAACAGGCTCCCTCCTTTTTTTGGCATTTTATGTGTCCATTCTCCCTTTTCCCTCTTCCCCTATAAGCGTTGATGCTTTTCATAGTTCACCGGCCGCGGCTAGATGCTCCCTGCCGATTTTTCCCCCCTGCTGCGCGTCCCTTTCTCTCCTTCTCCCCCCTTGCGATTGTCAGTATGTTTTCCCACTTCCGACTACCTCTCCGCCTCGTCTGGATAAGAAAATGCTTTGCTCATTCTCCTCCCGAGACGACTACCACTCTCTTTTTTCCCTGGAGTATCTCATCGGCTACTCTTCCGTCTGCCATGGCCAGGTCTCCCACCCCCCCCCGTTGTCGGGGCACAATCTTTGATTCCGCTAGCTTTCGTGGGCCCCCCCCCGTTCCGATCGAATGTCCGATCGGCATTGTGGTCCCCTCCGCCTTTGTTTTTTTTTTCGAGGCGATTTTCGCCACTCGGGACAGGCGGCGACGTGCCTCGATTTTTATTTTCTGATCCACCTCTTTCCATGTTTTTTCTCCCTCCCCCACGGTTGGGAGTCGCCCCCCCGCCTCAATCTTTATCCTTGTCTACCTGCCCATGTTTTGAGATAATGGTTTAGCGTTGTCGGTGGGTTCCGTGCTTTGGGGTTCTGATCCTGCTTCTCTGCGGACAATTTCTTCCCCTCGAAACGGTTTATTTTCCCACGGCCCTTGACCGGTTCACATTTACGATTTTTTTTCTCTTCTCAGCCGTTTTCAACTTCCTGGGCCCGTTCTCTTTTTGGCTTTCTTATTTTTATTTCCCTCTGTGCGTCATATTCCGAGGAAGTTTGGCGACTTTTCTAACGACGCGCTCAACTTTTCTTCTGAAGAAAATATTTGCCCCACCCCTATTTAACGTCGTCCGCCCTCGGTGGAAACGCTTTGTGACTGTACTCACATCTCCCATTTACGACCAACACCCCCTTCTCCCCCCCCCCGGACGACGTTAAGTCGGGGAATCCCCTTCTTCTGATCTCTATAGATAATGAATTCCCTTAACAAAGCTTCCTTTCATCTTACAACAGTTTTTTCGTGAAATGACCCGCCTGAGCCTCGTTTGCCCGTTAATTCGTGACTCAATCTGCTTTCCTCACTCGATAATCAAGTGATTTAAGATGTAGAAGCTCAGTTTGCTCTGGGCCGAGCAGATTTATCTCCCCCCCCCGTTCCGATGAAGTTGTGACACGCTAGATAGTCAGGAGTGACTACCTCCGGTCTATGTCTACGATTGTTTATGGAGGAGAGCACTGTGTTTGGTAGATGGCGAATCCGGTTAGAATTAATTGAAAATCCTAGGGACTATTATTGTGGCCGGTTTTTTTAAGATGGTGAGCCTCTCCTTTGGTCCCTCCTTCTAGACCATTACACACCAAGAAAAAGGGGAAAAGCGAGTTTAACCACTTTCCGACCTAAACGATTAGGGAGGTCCATGTTACGACCACTATCACAAACTAGTGTGAGTACGAGGGAGAATCTCCCTCGCAATATAGGCACTTGGTTGGTGTTTTTTTTTGTTTTTGTGGGTGGTTTTTTTTGTTTTGTTTTGTTTCCTGTTTGGTGGTTGGTTGTTTTTGCTTTTTTGTTTGTTGTTCTTTTTTTTTTTTGTTTTGTTAGGGGGTGGGTGTTTGTTTTTTTGTTGGTTTTTTTGGTTGTGTGGGGGGGTGGGTGTTGGTTTTGTTTTTGTTTTTTTCTTTTTTTTTTTTTGTTTTTTGGGGGTGTGTTTTTTTTTTTTTTTCTTTGGTTTTTTTTGTTCTTTTCTACGGCCAGGATATCATAAGTCTGTCACTGGTCCCCTTCTCGTAATCCTTCAACTACCTTTTTTGTCCACCCTTTCGTTACTTCGCTGCCCGGTTGGCATTTTTTTGTTCAAGGTATTGTCCCTCGACCTGAAGATCTTCACCCTTCGTCCACTAGGCTCTTCTTCTCCCCTCCGTCTTGAAGGTGATTTCTATCTGGGAAATTCGTCGTGTGGGTGCTCCACGCTACCTAAAGCAGATCCCTCTGATTCCTGATTCCCCCAATTGCTTCTGTCTACTGGGATATGTGATTTATGGTTTGGGTTTCTCCGCAAGATTTGTGGTAGCTTTCTCTGTTTTCAAATCCTTTTTTTCTGTTACCTCCCCCGTTTTTTTTTCTCTGCGCTTGCCGGCCAAAGATTGTTCCCACAGCCCGGCTTTTCCTCCGCCATGAACTTGAATAAACTTAGGGTGAGCAGGTTCATTATCTCGGCTTGACCACTTACATGACATACAATCTTTTCTTCTTTTTATTCTCTGTGACCGCCCACCCCAGCGGCCGATCTTTTAAATATCCTCTTCGGCCCTTCCAGTCGTGATAATCATGATTTAGTAACGTTCCATTTCTTCCGGTCCGCTTCAATACCTTTCCCTTCATGACCTCTCGCTTCCTTGCGGACCTTTGGACCTTGAAGTATGTCGTGTCCAGGTGGCTTTTCTTTCTCTTCTTTTCCTTGACAGCCCCCTAGACATATCAGATGAGCGATATTCACACTTTTTCGATTTTTCCTTATTCCTCCTTTTTCAAACCCCTTTTTTTGACTTCCTTCTTTCTGTTCATTTCGGCCCGAAATCTTTCTTGGAGCAGGTTTCTAATTCTCGTTGTCTTTTTACAAAGGTTTCGGTGTTCAGTATTTTTTTGTTTTGAGCCCGTCAGATCCTCCTATCCGTGTCGTGCGCTCCTCTCTCCACACACGGCCAATCGTTGTCTTTGCTGTCGAACCCGTCCATCCTCCCCCCACCACATTCCGGTAACTAGAGGCATTAGTATTTCAGATAGGTTCATGTCTTGTCCCACTCCCCTCAGCCCCCCTTTTCCTTCATTCGGGTGGACCGAGAATGCGATCCGGCCTTCCTCTTCCCAGCTAAGCCATTCTCGATTGGCTTTTTCTGAACAGACACTCTTCTTGAAGAGCGGAAGTCCACGCTATTTTCGCCTCCCCCCCCCTCGCAGTCTCTTCCACCAACCTTTACGTTCTCCGTGTAACCCCCCAAGCATTCACATTCGCAGCTTGTTCAAGTGAGATGCCTTGAGCTTTAGCAAGTTCTTTATCCGTCTCGCCCCATGCTTAGATCTTTTTTTTCGTGACGAGGGGTTCTCACGGGCTTTTTTTTTTGAAAAGCGACGGGAATTGTGCGTTCCTTCCCCCTTGCCGTTGTTAACTTCTAAGCACATAGCTGGTTTTATCCAGCCTTCCGGACGTTTGATGGCTTTTTTTCTCGTAGGTCCCCATTCCCTCTCGGTCGTAGTTGACCTTTCGTTCCTCACCTTCTCCATAACTCCTCCTCTGCTTCGCGCAAATTTAGTGATTATTGTAGATCGAACGGTTCCCCCTTAGTTTTTCAGTTAGTTGCAGTTCAAATTCTCCCCCCCATTTCGTCACTAGTCTCCTCCCCCTGTCGCCGCGCGGTGGGTTTGAACGTTTTCCCACAACGGCGCTCCCCATGATCCCGAATTTCGCCCCGTACTTATGGTGTTCTAGCCATCGGTTTACCTTTCGGGTGGCACGCCTATTCCCCCTTGTGTCATTGATCTTTTTTGACTTTTTTTTCGCTTGGAACCGGGCAGATTGCAAGTATCTTTCCTAAGTTTGTTGTTGTGTTGAGATATTTGCCTCTCGGTCAACGTCCTGCTCACTTTCTATTAGAGCCTCTCCTTTTTCGTTTCCTGACCTCCAACGTTTTGGGAGCTTCTCTGTTGCTCCCCCCCCCTCCCGCCCCTCTTCCTCCATGCACCCTTCGTTTTTCGTAGATCCTTGTTCTCTTGCTTTGGTGGTTTCTACCTGCAGAGAGTGACAATGGTCCTTCCTCCCTTGTTCTCAACTTTTGTGGATCATTTGCCTTCCCCTTGATTCCTCCGGGGAACCATTTACGATTTTGGCTCTTCCTTTTCCCCCCGCTTCCTTTCCCACCCTTCCCGATGCCTCAGGTTCTTATATGGGATGGAGACCTATCCCCTCTTATTCCTACCAGACGGAAGGGCGGCCCTTCCCCCCCCCCCTGATCAGCGCTTTGCGAGCTGGTAATTTGAATACTTTGCCGATGCATTCGTCTTCACCTAGCGGGGGACCCAACGGCCCCGGTGAGTCACTGCATCTTTACCTACGCCCCCTCCTTCTTCCAACATCGGTTTTTGTGTGGATAATTATTTTTTAAGTGGCAATCTAGAATATTTCTGAGCCAAGGACTCTACTCCTCTGCGAATTGCATATTCCCCCGTGCACCGCTTCCTTCCGGTTTTGTATCCGGTTATGTTCGTGAAAGAGCTCTTCACTCGCTTCAATCCCTTTTCCTTTCCCAGCACTTGCGCGACCGTTTTCCCTTTGTTGCGATGGGAAATCTCATACCGACTTCTTTCTTTTTCCACCCGTTCCCCCTTGGAGGTTCCTGGTTTGATTGATGAACTTAGTAGTGACCGGTCCTGTTTCCCTAGTCATTTCCCGCCTGCGGGTGCTCCTCCCCCTTGGGTGTTTGTCGATGGCGAAGAGGCGTTCCTGTGATGAACCCGAAGCGGCCTGCCTTCTTTGGTGCTTCTTGTTGCGTAGTACGGGTATTCGTTGTCTATCACCAACTTCCGTCTACGCTCCCCCCCCCGCAAACGTGCGTGAGACATTTTCAAAAAGGTAGCAGTCCCCGCTTTGGGGGGTCCCCTCCGAACGGTTTTCTCGCCCCTCTCCCCCCCCCCGATTTTTGATGAGGTCAAGTGGACCTCACAAGTTTTTGTGTTGTTTTTCCATCTATTTTGCCGAGGAGAGGTAGACGTTTCAGCCCCTCCGGCGGAACCCCCTTCGGTCCCTGGAAAACGTTATCCGGTCTCCCTCAATTTTCCCCCCCCACCATTCTGGTGGTCCATTTGGCGATTTGAGTGCGCCCCGGTTGGATCATATCTGTCATGTCCGTCTTGTCCGTTGCAGAAGTCTTTAACCCGTCGAAATTGCAGTTCTTCTCTGGGACTCGGAGAACTTCTGATTTTTTAAAAGATCGCGCTTTGTGTTGCGTTCACGATGCCGATCCTCCTGGCACCGTTCGTATTTGGAGACCTGGGCTCTTACGGTCGCCTTTTTGAGGGCGTGTTCAAAGTCCTTTCTGGAGTCTTTTCCCTCTTTTTTTGCCGACGATCGATCAAGTTCCGGGCAAGTCTTCTCAGTTTTTTTGTGTTGACGAGATTTGACTCTATCTTATCGAGTTTAAAAAAGAGGTTCGCCGCTTTGACCCCGCCGCCCCTTCGTAACCCCCAGTTCTATCCCCTTTACTCAGCTTGTCCTAGGCATTCCCCAGAGCTTATGATTGGATTTCATCAACTCTCTCTTTCCCTCCCTTATATCAGAGATTAAAGTTCCCTTGTAATTTAAGTCTGCCCGTTCTCCTTTTCCCCTTCCCCCTTCTTCTTTTCCCTTTCCACTACCTTCCTAAAGCCCCACACCCTGTTTTTTCTCCCTGCCCGTGCAGTGAAACCCCCCTGGGACCCCTGTCTTTATTCCTTCCCGATCCTTTTTTTCCCCCGTGCCCTAATTATGTTCGTATTGACATCGTATCGCCTTGATAGATTCTTTTCGCTTCCCTCGCCTTCCCTCTTCCAACACCTCCTTTTGTGATAGATGTTTTTCACCAGTCGGCCTCCCTAATTTTTTGACGACCCTTTGCTTCCATTCGCGTGGTTACCCACGGGTTTCGAAGTCCCTAGTGTGTGATCGACCGTGTATCTGCCCCGTAAGGACCATTTTGCTGTATCTCCTGACCCAAAACCCCCACAATGTTTCTCTGTTAATTGTCCCTTTTCGAACTCGTTAGAAATTCCCATTGCCAGCCTCAGTTGCCGATCCCCTCTCCCCCCCAGGTTTCGTCGGCCTTTAGTTTACTCCGCTTCTTTCCCCTTGTCCTGTACGGGGCTCAGATAATTTGATAGTCTTCCCCGATTCTCTTCACGGTTTGCTCTGTCTTTTGGCTGCTGAAAGTGTGGATTGAAGCGATTCAAGTCCCCTCGCCTTCGGAGCTCTTCCCCCTCTTCTGATACCCCACAGCCGTCTTCCAGTCGGTGTTGCCTATTGTGCACATTCTGCCTTTATATGAATCTGAGAGTAGAAGAGTCTTACAATTCATCTGCCTCTTCCCCCCCAGGCGTTCCCTCCGTTTTTTCGATGGTTTAATTAAGTGTTGGTTTGTTCGTTAGTGGTAGATGTTTTTCTCACGTGACAGGAGATGTTAGTGAAGCCCCATCCTTCCTACTTTAATTTCAGGTCGGCCTTGCTTTTTCAGTCCCCAGTATCTCTTCTCCGGTGGCCTAACGCGGCTGCCTTCCACTCTCGGCCTCTCAGGTTCTTCTCTTGTCCCCATGCTTTTCGTCACGTCGATACCCTGGATCTTTTGTTTTTTCCATTGGAGTTCAATTCCACAGTTTCGTTTTAGCTTGGCCCCGCCGCGCGTGAATGGTCCAAACTGACTGCCGCAAACACTTCACTCCAGATACGAATCCCATTCTCTGGTTTTCTTTTCGAGCCCTGGATCCTTCTCTGGCGGAGCTTATCCCAACTCTTGCCCCCGCTTTTCCTTCTTTTCTTCATTCTGAATGCCAGTCTTCTGGTACTTTCCGACTTATTTACTGCCGAGTTTCCTCTTTTTCCTTTTTCCTCCCCCGTTTTTTTCTTGAAGTGCCACGGCGGGTGGCTCGTTTTCCATTTTTTCCGTTCCTTTTCGATTATCCCATCCGGTGATGTCCCCCACTGTTTTTTTGAGCGCCTTTAGCCTCCGAGCCGGACCTGGAACATTTCCTTTTCTTGCTCCTGGTTTGCGGCGGCTTGGTCTGACCGCTTTGAGGAAAATGGTTGCGTCGTCCCCCTTCCCCCTGAACTGGGGATTTTGCCTTTCCCTTTCGGCAGGCCTTTTTTATTTGACGCCTCCCCCCCTGTTTTCAATTTCTTTGTACCTTGACTTCCTCTGATTTATGTTCCCTGATTTGTTCTCTCATCCTCTTTATGCCGACCGCCGCCCTTGGCCTTTCATCCGAGATTCGTTTATCATCCTTTTGAATGGTTTCAAGCCGGCCCGACCTTGAACGTCGGCAAGCCCCTCGCTTGGTCCCCACGTGGTGGAATCCACCCTATAACTTCTTCATGCCAACACAATGCCGTGTACTCGGCGCCGGCTTTTACTGGGAAGCAGCTTCGCCTGAATGGACCTGCAGTCAATCTGTGTGACCCGCTCCCTGCCTTCCTCACCCTAAGTGGCCTTTTTGCTCTAGTTTTACGATCCGCACGACTCGAGCGGTTTGTCATAATTTTATACGTCGCTGCGGGACACTTCCTCCCCTTTCATCCACCTTTCTTTCTCCTGTCTTGTCGCGTCTCAGTGCGTGATCGGTTAGCCGTCATCCGACTCCATGCCCCTTCCAACCGTACTTATTTCATGCCTGTGGCTTCATCGTTGCACAGCGGATTGCACGACGGTTTTTGAAATACGTCCTTTTCCGCCTGGCTTCTTCCCCGTTCCCTGTTTTTTTTTGCATGGCGAGAGTTCCTCCTGCCACGCTCGCGGAAGAGGTTTGGGGTTGGAAGGTATGCCGTGCTTGTGCAACTTGGATCCTCGCATCTCCGCTATCAATTAACGCGCGGGGACGACCCCCGCCCCGGGTAACGAACGCGAGCATTCCCCTTTCTTCCCCCGTTTCCCCGATTTAGGTTTTTTCCCTGGGCTCCATCTTTCACACCAGTGGTGTTCGTTTAAAGTTCGAGGGGATCAATAAAAGGTGTGGGGCTTTCTGTCCCCCCCGTCGGAGATGTGTTCTCTCTTTTCTTTTCTTCCCCCTCTTGGAAAAATACGTCGCGTCCTTTGCCAACTTTGGCTCCTAATTTCTGGGGGGTTGGTTTCACCTTTTCAGATCTCCCTTTTTGGTTGCGTAAGGTATTGGTGATTGCGGTCATGTCAGTAGGCCAACTTCGACCACCCCTTATCCCGAGTTCGTCTACTATTATTGATCTATTCCCGCCCACAAGATCTTTTCCGCTGTGTTGTCTTTTTTCCCGCTTTCTCAGTGCGCGTTTCGGATTTAAGAAGAGGTAGACATGGCCTTCCCGTTTGGACGCCTGTAGGGCTTGCAAAGTCAGGGCGGAGATAAGACGTTTTCTGGTCCTTCTCGTCTCCTCAATTTTTTCGTGAAAATCTTCTCTTCTGTTTTTTTGTTTGAGAGCTACTTTTCCCCTGCAACTTGACGACTCTCGGCCCCCCTCTTATTGGTTCCCGCCTGAGCCCATGCCCCCCCCCTTTCGTACAGCTGTCTATACCAGTTCTCCAGAAATATTCACTGGTCCTTTATTCGTGTGCCCGCCCACCCCCTGAAGGCCGATCTTTTCCCCGTCAAACATTCGTTCCCGATATATTTTTCTTCCCGACGGCTTGTCACTTTTGCTACGGTGTCCATTACTCTTAGGTCCTCTTCGAAGTAGAGAAATGAAAACTGGCGCTTCTCTTCCTTTAGTCCTCCCTTTTCCCACACTAGAATGTCCCTTTTGCGCGACGTTTCCTTTTCTGACGTATGCCGCCGGCGGTCCTCCTACCCTCTTCCGCTAGTTTCCCCCACCGTTTGTCCCCTCTTCCATACACAAAAAATTTTTCTAGACGTCGCGAAACCCTGTTAGTTTCTCCCCCCCCGACCCTTTCGTTTCCGACCGTTTTGAAGCGAGTGTGTCCGGTTCTTTTTTGGTCGTTTCCCAAGTTCTGGCGTTTTCCGTTGGGGTTTCTCCGACCGTCTCTGCTTCCTTTTCCCTTTTTCGCGCCCTTCAAAAGCTCGAGTCTTCTTTTTTCCCTGAAGGAGACCCACAGTTCTACCCAATTTTTCCTGCGGTCCCCTCGCCCTCCCCTTCTGGCCATGACGTATCGATACGGTCGTCGGTTGGGACCTCCCCGGACTTTCACTCTTGATCGTTAATTTTTTTCAGACTAATGAGAGTCCCGGCGCCGCCCGGCGTCTGTGCTCCCTTTCCTTGAAATTCTTCCCTTTGAGAGCCAGTCCCCCCCTTGCGTATTGACTTAACTCAAAACGGGACCGGTTCCCGTTTTTTCCCATTTGTAATCTGACATTGTGCATCCTGTTTTCCTGTCTATGCTTGCGCAGTTTTCTTCCAATTATTTTATGCTGAGTAGTAGTGAAGGTCTCCTGGTTTTTTTTTTTCGTAAAGCGCCAGTTCCCGATCGTCACAGTTGGCGTCCCCAGATTTTTCCGGCCCATCGGCCAGGTCTTTCCCTTAGGATGGTGTTTGCGGCTCTTAGTAAAGTCTATCTTCTCGGTTCTTAACCTTCTTCTTTTAGAACCTCTTCTCCCTTTTTTTTCAGCCTTCCTTCCGGTCCCTGTGTCAGTTCGACTTTTTGACAAACTTTCGAGTTCATTTTCTGCCAAGGCCCCCTTTCGCCGGGTCTTAACAGTTGCAGTTACTCCCACGTTTCTCCGTTCCCTCCGCCCTTGTCCGCCGCCTTTGCGGGATCACCCCCCCAACTCTGCCTATCATCAGAGACGATCAAGTCCTCTTTTTCATGGTAGTAGCCCATATTTAATCTCCTGCTTCACGTTAGAAGCTACACCTGTGGAGTTTCATCCTCATTGCTATTTTGGGATTTCCCCCTTTCTAATCGCGCCTTCTTTTCCTGGAAAAGATCGTGACTGGTCGTGCATTCTATCCCTTTTTATAATCCTTTAAGTGTTGTTGGATCATAGGCACTCCAGCCTTCGACGTTCCAACTTTTTTTTCCGCATCGCTCCCCTCCCCAACTACATCCAACGGGCCGGAGGATTAGAAGTCCACCCTCGTCTCCGTCTGTACCTACCATTTAAAACCTCGACTCGTCTCGTTCGTTATGTTTTTGTTTTAGTCGTTGGGGTTTGTGGGTAACCCTCCCCTCGCTTCTACATGTTTTTCTTGGTCGAGGTGGTTCTCTTTTTCCCTGTACACTTGACTGGACCCTCGCCTCCATTTCTCGTGCCGTTCTTACGACTCAGCCGTTTTCAGGAAATTGAAACAGGTCGCTAGGCCGCCCTTTTATTTTGCGATTGGCGTCCCTGCATTCTCCCCGCCGCAGAAGGAGTGAACTCGAGTTCGCGCAGCCACGTGCCGAGCCCAGGCAGAATTTCCCGATTGCCACTGTCTTCCCAGCCCTTGTTTGGTCCTTTCACAAGGCCCGGTTTAACCCTTTCTCCTCGTTCCGTCCAACCCCACCTCTGTTATTACCCCCCCCCTTCAGTTTATTCGTTCTTGAATAGTCCTTCCCCGGTGACTAGACGAGTAAAGACGCCTATTCCCCTCCCCAACTATGTCTCTTCCCCTTGCCACGTCCTGTCCCCTCCTACGATACCCTTTGTTTCCCTGAGGGCACGCGCCGGTAATAGTTGGTAATTACTAATCAAAGTTTTTAAGCACCTTGAGCGACGATCCTTTACTTTTCTTTCCTCTTTGTCCTTTCGGCATCGATCTCTTCTTTACCCTACGTAGGGAACACTGGGGCTCGTCTTACAGATGACTGGGGCTGTTTTTTCCCCCTGTTAATTGCCCGCTCGTTCCGTCATGTCGTGGTTTTTTTTTGTTTGCGAAACGAGTCCTAAAGATTACTCTGTTGGTGTGGCAGTGTTTTTTGAGCTACAACGCCTCTCCCCCGTTCCCTTTTTTTGTTGGCTCTCTACACAACTTCGCGACTTATACCACTTCACCTGGTCCCTCATCCCCTGCTTCCTTCAAAATACGTAACGTATTTTCGGGTGGGCCTTTTCCCACTGTCGGCGACATCCTCAAGATTATTGTTTGATGATGGTCCCAGTACAGGGATAGCCCTTTTAAGCCTGGGGAAATATTATCGGTCCGATTTCTTTTCTCCCCGGTTTCTTTGCAAGGCACTCCGTTGCTGTACCCATACTTGCGGTCACGTTTGTGGTCTGGCACTTACTTTTTCCATTCTTTGGTCCCCCAGTTTTTCGTTCGCAAAAACATTTTTTCCTGTCATCCTCGAGGACCGGCCCTCCTTACTTTTCCTCCCCCCCCGCAAAGGGCAGGATACGCAGTCCTTAGAATATCTTTTTCTTTCGGAAAAGTCCCCTGAAAGAGGGGGGGTTTTTTCCCTCTCACCTCAGAAGTTCCTTGAATTTTTTATTTTTCCCCTCGCGCTTTGGCTCTTTATGACTTTGACGCCTGTTTTTAAACAGTTTTCTCACTACCGTATTTTTCGATCCCCGCATCATCCCTTCACATAGCGCTAGTTGACCTGCTTTTGTTTCTCTCTCATTTCGGCCACTGATCTCTCTGTGATCTGGCACCCCCACCTGTTATCGTTTTTGATGTGACCACCCCCTGCGACCTTCATTCTCCCATGGATCCATCCTGAACCCTTCGGCAAGTCTTTCTTCGCGGCCGCGTGCCCTCCCCCCCCCCCAACCCAGTCTGGCCGATTTCCGTTAAATGATGAGCCCTAAATTTCTCTTCCTTCTCTGCTTTCAAAGGGTTAATTCCGTCTTCTTTCCCCTCTTTAACATACCTTCCGCTGCAACAGTGCTGATCTGCCGTGCCTCCTCCCCCTGTTCCCCCCCCTGAGACTTCTTAGGTGCGATACGTTCCCTTTGACAGAGTTGTTCCGCCTTCTTTGTCGCCATCTCCTTCCGGTCTTGTCCCCACCGCTTTTGTTTCCTAGTATGAAATCAAACACACTCTTTTTACTTGCCTAACGTTCTTCCCCGCCCCTGACCCCCCTTTTTACGTAAACACGTTACGCGCGGTCCGTTGTTTTTAACCCCATTTTCTGTACCTGTCGATCCCAGTCTCCGGTTCGCTGAACCTATCTGAAAACCCTGCCCCATTTTTCCGTCTTATCAGTTGAACCGCTCGCCCCCACAACCTGTTTACGCCCTTTTCCCTCAGTTCAAGATACGGTAGTGCTCAGTTCTTTCATCCTCTCGACGCCCTTCTATCGTCTGGGTTTTCCGAGAATGAGAGGCTTCTCCCCAAGACACGCCCCCTGAGCGATGCGTCTCTAATTGATACGGAGAGGATTTTCATCCACCATCGTCGGCGCATTCTCTCTGACAAATTTTTCTCAACCCGGTACCACTTCTTTTCATATGCTCTTGACTGGTGAAGGGAGACCTTGTTTCTCCCACTGATTTCTGCTTTCCAATTCACCGATTATGCACCCTTTTTTTAAGCT
>Ga0179593_1308149_pt1 | contig 24225 bp, 19 predicted proteins | sample CZODoug2_1_08_16_FD_185931 | JGI IMG/M metagenome (GOLD analysis project Ga0179593, IMG submission 185931) | Vadose zone soil fungal communities from Angelo Coast Range Reserve, California, USA - CZODoug2_1_08_16fungal (PacBio error correction) | ecosystem: Environmental > Terrestrial > Soil >... | reverse complement strand
GACCAATTTGCCTCCACCCCTTTTGGGACTGGACGTTCTCGTCCTCCCCCCTTCTCTTCCCAAAGAGTTCTCCTGTTTTGCTGGGCCCGCCTCCCGCGTACAAACACCAGGAGAAATACACCTCTTTTGGCCCACGCACCCCCTCCAGGCTGGTCCGTGCAAGGTCTCACCGGCCCATTGTTCCGACTTGTAAACAACCGGGCGTTGTACGCTTTTCCCCGAACGACCTTTTGAAAAAAGGGGTTTCCAACGTTTTTTATTTCCGGCCCTTTTGGTTCCATCCTACGTGTTTTGACTTTCCCCCCACGCCCCTTCTTTTTTCCCCCACAACGGCTTCGTACCGCGAGAAGCCCCGTCTGCGATTTCCCAACCCCCCCTCTTCCCCCCCTTGGACATTTCATTATCGGTTTGACCCCACAGTTTTTTAACCACCCACTTGCCCAAAGAAACTTCCACACGCTGGCTTTTTCCCCCCCAAAGGGAGCTTTCAGACGAGACCTCCCTCGGTCCTTTTTTTCGCGCACCCTTTACAGCTGGTTTTGGTGCAAGGGAGGTTCGGTAAGCCCCCCCCCCATGGCGTCCCTTCTTCCCTTTTCCCCCTTTCTTTCCTCTTGGGATTGGTCGCCCTCCCCGGGCCGTTTCAACTTGTTTGGAGGGTCCTTTTATGGATCTTCAAAAGTGGCCCCCCCCCCCTGAGAGGTACCTGCTTCTTCTCCCTCCCCCCCCGGTTTCCAGTTCCAGAAAAGAGGAGGTTCCCAGATAGGCATGATTTCTGCTTTTCTTCAGGTGTTGAGTTGGTTCCCTTTGTTGACTGCCGTGGCCCCCCCCCTGGGTTTACTCTGGTTACTCCAGGTTTCCCCCCCCCACCACGGTCATAAGGTCTGTCAAGCAAGCGGCCTTAGGGGATCGGCATCAACTATCTGTTGCAAGTAGTCACGGTGTTCCGTCCCCCCATGGACCTACTCTGTACTCTTTTTTCGCAGTTCCTTTACGTCTACCCCCCCCTCGTTGAAGCTCCTTGGGTGTTTCCCCCCTCTGGTGGTTTTTTCACCATTCCTTTTTCCCCACCCCCACCCCGTCTCAACCAGTGTTTTGCCCTTCCCCTTTTAGTGGAACGCGCAGGCGCGATACAGACCTGGGGCGTCGGTAGCAGTTTTTTGGAATTTTAGACAACCCCCCACTTTTCCCTTTTTACCTAACCAGGCCGTTTCTTTTTCTTTCCAGTTTCCTGTTCCTTAGACCTATTGTTGCAGCCGGTCACGAGGCGGGCCGGAGTTCACGATTTTGCTCTTCAACCGGTTTTCGCCCCTCCCCCAGCATTGGACTCTGTGCAATTTAGTGGGGGTTTTTTTGAGCCCCACACACTATACCTGACTAAAATTTCTGGGTAGATTTCCCATAAGCCCCCCATTTTTCCCTGATCTTGATTTTCGCGCCGCCTGTTTTTCAAGTTCTCGAGGTTTTTTTCCTTTAAAGAACCACCCCCCCCTTGACACCTTTGCCCCGGTCTCCCCTCCACCGGTTCCTTGCCCAGGGTGTGGTCCACTTGTTTCATTATGGGGTTCCTAGTTTTGCACGTCTTTGCTTTTTTTTTTTCGTTCCCCCCCCATGAGTTTTCCTACCCTTCCAGTGGCGGGGGGAAGTGCGTGGACGTTAATCCACTTTCCCACGTTCCCGAGGCCTCGATCTAGATTTCTAATTTCTTCCCCAAGTCGACAGGCGTGCACTGTACTGGGTTCGTCCCCTATTGTTGTTTGACTTGATCGGACCCCCCACCGGGACCCCCGTTAACCCTGCGTCCGGTCTTGTCATTGCCCTTTAGCCAGGGACGTGATAGCGGACCAGGAGGACCGAAACGTATGTTGTCCCCCCCCTGCCCGCCCCCACCCCCCGTGGTGCTTCCCACCTCCCCCCCGTGCTCCGATGCGCCAACAGTGTGGATCCAAACGTATGGGGGCACCTTTTCTGGTTTTGGACTTTCCCTCCCCCTTGTGTTCCTTGACCCGACTTATTTTACACCAGACACTCAATGCTGTGTTTTCAGTTGTCCCCCTTATTACCCCTTGGGAAAGTTACTTTTCCCCCCCCCTGTTTACCCACCAGTTTAACCGCTCCTATTTTAGAGTCCTTCCGTCCTAAAACTTTGAGACTGTTTCGCTGGTCCTGGCTCTTTTCGGACCAGCGTTGTTTTGCCCGAAGGGTTTTATAAATGCTGTGTTTTCTCCCCCCCCCCCCCCCCCAGAACTCCACTTTTTTCCCCGCCCCCCCCCCCCCTTGGCGGCTTAGGCGTTCCCTTCTTTTCTATGGTTGCTTAGAACCCCTCTCCCCCGCCCTTTTGCCGCCTTAAACAGAAAGGATTTGTGCCCCTTTGGGCTCTTCCAGGGGATTTGTTGGCCTTTGCCACCGGGTGAGCGGCCTCCCCCCGCCCCCCCCTCTTGGTGCCTGCCTTTTGTGCTTTTTTTTCTCAACTGGAGCTTCGCCCTTTTTGTAAAACTGCTTATTTGCTTCGGGGCTTTGCCCGTTTTGTTGGTAACCTGTCGGTTGGAAAGGGATTGTTTTTTCCCCCTTCTTTCAAACCCTCCCCCGTTTCCGCCCCCTTTTTTCGTCGGGGGACCCCCCCCCTTTGAGGTCAGAAGATCTCTTTTTGACTGTTCCAACCGTTTTCCCGATAGTGGCTGTCCCCACTCACCCCCTTGGATTTTTGACTCCCCCTATTTCCTTTCACCTTTAGAGTGGTCGTCAAGTGGATGGAAGAAACTGGAGGGTAGATCGTCCCCCTTTTTCCGGCCTTCTGCCCGCTCCCCCGGGCTTTTACACGACTTGCCAAACCCGTGGGAACCAACCACTGTTCCCTAACTGCGTGGCCGCGTTTTGACGTTTTTTATTCAGGGCGCCCTGGCACCCTTTACCCTCCTGCACAACCTTCTGCTTTTTTTGGATATATCCTTTTCTCAAGTTTTTGTGTGAGTCTAGGACCATGCCAATCAATTTCCTGAATTTTTCTTGTTTAGGGTTCCCTTTCCCTTTCACGAACTGTCAAGAGGTTCAAGGACTCTTTTTTTACCCCATTTCTTCCCCAATAAAAGGGTTTCAAAATGGGACCCAAATTCTTTCCTTGACCGTCACTTGGTCACTGCTCGGTGATGGCTTGGTTCTTCTTATCGGGACCCCCTTTGCTTCCTGGGGCCACAGATTTTCTCCGCCCGGTTTTTTTTTCCTGTACTGCTTTGCCCTCCCTCCTATTCGTGCTTTCCCCGTTCTCCTTTTCACCCCCCCCCCCCAATTCGATTCCCCTTCCCCCCAAAAGCTTGAATTAAGCACCACCTTAGTGGACCAAGTTTTTCGAAGGCCCCAGATTTATATTACCATGGGGCCGAGAAAAGGCGGCGCGCTTCCATTGCAGACCCCGCGACTATTCCTTTTTTCGTTTGCTGCGTGTTTTTTTTTTCAGTTTGACCCCCCCTCTCTTTCCCCCCCCCCAAAGGAGGGACCCGAACACACACCTTTTTCCAACACCTTACCCTCCTTCCCCCAACCCACTACTTTTCCCTGTTTTTTCCCCTGCCCCTGTGTGAGAAGGTCGTGCAAGCTCCCCTCCCCCGGAGCTTCAGGCCCTTTGATACGGCTCTTCCCCTTTTTTTTTGTCGGTACTCCTGATTTCCCTCCTCCCCCCTGTCCTATGGGGGCACCGCCTGAGTTTTTGGGTCTACGGGGCAAGGTACCTTTTTTTTTTTGGCGATCGGCTTTTCGCTTTTTTTTAGGAAGGCCAAGGCCGTTTCCCCTGTTTGGCTATCTCCAGGAGGGGTTTTTGCTTTTCACTCCCTTGTCGGTGTGTGCTGGAAGCGGTTTCCGCCCCTCGCTTGATCTTGGCCTGTCCAAAATAGTGCACCACCCCAAACGGTGCCCCACCCACAACACCCCACCTTTCTTGGCGCCCTTTTTCCTCTTCCCCCTGTTCCTTTCCTTACGTTTCCTGTTTTCGCGACACCGGTGTATCCTCTTGGGGATGATTTCTTTTTTGGGGTTGGAAAGCTGCCCCCCCCTCTCCCCCAGTTTTTTCAAATTGACGTTTTGGAGGGACCCCTTGAACATTACCTTTCTGTCCCTGTTGTTTCCCTTTCTCCCCACCTCAGTCGTTGCTTACCTTGGGTTTCACAACCTGTTGTTAGTAGTGTTTGTTTTGGCGACCCCCCCCCCGCCTTTGTGTTTGTCCGTTACATTCGCCGTTCTGCCCAGCGTTTTTCTCCTTCTGTTGTGAAACCCTGACTTTCCCGTTTTTTCCGTTTCGTCCGATCCCCCCCCTTATTTTTTTGTCCTTAGTCCTGAAGCCCTGTCTTTGACTTCAATTGGGAAAAGTTTTGGAAATGGCTGGCTTTTTCTGGCTGCGTCGGAAAAGAGATCACTTTTCTTATTTAAATTCTGTTTGGTCCCACGGGAAAAAAACTTCGTGAACAAGGGAACGAATCCGTCGCCCCGTTTCCCCTCTTTTGGACTTACTTGACCTTATCCGAGGTGGGAAAATCAGGTTTTCCGCTACCGTTTTTCCTTTTTTTGAACCGTTTTTTTTTCATTTTCCCTACCGGCCCCTGGCTCGCCCTTGGCCCTCTTTCTTTCGCGCTTTTTAGTTTTATCTGTTTTTATAGGTGTGGGTCTTTTTTTTTTTTTTTTCTCTTGGTTTTCAGACGAAGCCAAAATTTAAGGGCCCGCAATAGTGCCTTTTCGTCACCTCTGCTCAATTTTTTTCACTTTCCACACCTCCTCATTGTGTGAGTGTCTTTTTCCCAACCTTTCCTGTGGGTTGGAACCACCTTTAAATTACACCCTCTTCACCTTTATTTGGTGCTTTTCTCTTACCCCCATTTGTTTTTCTTACACTTGTACTTCTCCAAGATATTTGTTCTTCTTACCCCCCCCCTGCTGGTGTTTCCCTCGGGGACTCGTCCCCACCGAACTGTCGTTGTGTATGCCCCCCCCCTACCTCTTTTTTTGATTTTTTTTTGGTCTACTTGCCCCCCCCCTCCCCCACCGTTTTCCTCTATTATTTCTTCCTTTTTGGTGTGCCCACGGTGTTCCCCCCCGATTTTCGCCCTGCCCCCCTTTTTTTTTTTTTCCCAGTGTTTATTTGCTCGTTTCACAAAGTGGTTTCTTTGCCCCCGCAGCCTAGGAGGCCTTCCTAAACGTTAAACGTTTCCCCCCCTCCTGGTCCTGTTCAGTGCAGTTTGGTTGGGTAGACGTGGGTGTTTGGCTGTTGTTGGATACGCCCTCCCTTTTTCTTTCTGGTCCCCCCCCCCTGACCTGCTCCCCAGAAATGTTCCCTGATTTTTTTTTCTGCCGTTGCCCCCCTCTTTTTTGTTTGAACCATGCTTGAAGGAAAAGTTTTAGTTTTTTGTGACACAATCCCTTTTCCCATCCTTTAAAGCCCCGTGGAGATGCATCCTGGTTGCATTTTCTACTAGTAAACCCCTCCTTTTTTTTTTGGTTTAGGACTGACTTACGGCTAGTCTTGTCGGCCTGAAGAGTCTTTTTTCTGGTTGCTTGAAAAGATGGAGTTATTTGATTTTTCTCCTCGGTAATGAGGGTGGTCCTATTTGCAAATTGGCTAATTTATGTGTTGGTAATACTTTTTTCGTTTTTTCGAACCATTTTGCATCCTTCCCCAGCGACCCCAGAGACCAGCACCCCCAGCCGGGTCGGTTTTTTTTTGGCCTGACCCGCCCGTGCCGAAGGTGTTCACCGTAAAAAATCCCTCTTACACGCTTGGTTCTCCCCCCTGATCCCCCCCCCGGTTGTTAGTTTGTCCTGCTAGTCCATGCCCCCTGCTTTGTTCCCCCCGTTCTGTCTCTATCAGGGAGCTTCACGTCTCCTTGGACCCCGTAACCCTTTTTTCCAATTTTTTTTCTCTGTGATTGATTTAGTTTTTTTCACAGTATTGGTGTCGGTTCCCGTCTTTGTAGCCAAGAGGTTTTCTTTTGTTCCCTTTTTTCCGGTTCCTCGTCTCTTGTAACGTCCCCCGTGGTTCCGTTTTTTTTTTTTTCGTTTCCTTCCCGTTTGGGAGAAGTGGGTTTGTTTTTTCTTTTTTGTTTTTTTTTTTTAGCGGCCCTGTCCCCCCTTCCCCCTTTTTTCCCTCGGTTCTGTTTTTCCGTTTTCCGTCCGGATTCCACTTTTTTTTTTTTTTTTTCTGTTTTTGCACGGGACTTGCTTTGGGGACCATGCACTCTTTTTCCTGAGAGGTTGTTCTGTGTTGGAAGTTCTGATGCTTGGTTTTTTTGAACCTTTTTTTTCCCCCCATTCTTTTATCGGCTCATAGTCTTTTTTGTTTACAGCCGTTTTTCACTTTTTTTTTCTGATTTTTTTCGGTTTTTGAAATTGGGCACGGGTCGCCTCTTAGTTTTTTAAGTTCTTTACCACCCGCCAGGTCCCTTAATTGTCTGCGGCTGGTTTTTTTCCAGTTTTTCTTGGTGGTCCTTTTTTCGTCTCGGATGTGTAAGCCCTTTTTTGGACTCCTTCCTTTCGTTGAAGGTTTGTTTTGCTTGGCCCTAAAATTGCCCTTCTTCTCTTTCCCTCCCCCTTTTTTGTTGTTTTTTTCCTGTAGATGCCCCTGTCCGCCGTTTCCCAAAGAGCTCTGTCCCAGCAAGCCGGAGTCTCTCTTTGACACACGTTTTTCCACCCCCGCCAGCCAACACCCAGGTTTTTCCCCATACCCCCCCTTTGGTTGTCACCGCCCTAAGTAGTTGCAATCAGTGGCCCTTTCCTCCCTCATTCAGTTTTTTTTCGTGACCCCCCCCACGGATGCCAGCCATTTTTTTCCGTTTTTTGTTTCGTTTTTTTCCCAAGGACTCCCCCCTCTTTTCAGTCCCTCCCCTGCCATTCATTTTTTCATGGTAAGGCGTTGTTCACTTTTTTTAGTTTCGTCGGCCTGCTTTTTTTTTTTTTTTTTTTGCGTCTGCGCGAGGGGAACCCCTGTTTGTTTGTCTTTTTCGTGACCATCATTTCTCCCCCCTTGACCCCCACCCCCCCTGCTTCAAGAACGCCAACGACACACGCCAAATTTCGCGGTTAATGTACACAGGATCCCTACCCAGCGAAAGGACCACCCCACTGTTGGCCACAAGTTTCCCTGTTGGTTTTTTTTTTTTTTGGACCACGGCTTTTCACGCCATCCTGCGCACGATCCGAAAAAGAGTTTGCAGTATTCAGATTTTTTTTTTTTTTTTTTTACACAATAAGACCACAAATCGGAACGTTTTTTGGGATTTATGGATTAGATCCCGTACGTCTGCCCCCCCTGTTGTGCTTTGGGCCGAGGAGCTGTCCGACCCCCCCCTTTTTTCCGCTTCGAATTTTCCCCAGTTTTTTCGGGTGGCCATTCTGTCTGGCTCCCCTGCTCCAAGGGAGTTCTCTTTTTTTTTTGCTAGGGTGTGGACTTTAGTTGGCCAATTTTTGCCGACCGTTCACGTCGGACCCCCCCTTCCTTAGTGTCCCAGCTATGTGCAAAGACCGTCCCCAAAGCACTCCTTGGCCCTTGCACCGGGCGAAAACCTCCTTCAGTCCTCCCCCTAAGTACGGCCGTCACCGCTCCGTCGTAAATAGTAAGAACCCCCCGGTGGGGTTGTGGTTGGGGGGGGGGGGGTGGGGGGGTTGGGGGGGGGGTTTTGGTCGTGTCCGAGTTCAAGTTGCTTTTTCGCTTTGGCTCAGCGTTGGCCACACCGTTCTTTTGTTCCCCTGTTTCGGTCCAAAAGGGTTTGCCGACCCCTTTTTCGCCGGTGGGCCTTTTTCTGATTGGACCCCCGGGGCCCGTAATTTCGCCCCGATTTTCTTTTTCTCCCTGGAACCCCCCACCCACCCCCTTCCCCCCTTTTACCCTTTTGGTTTTGTTTTGACTTTTTTGCGGCGAGGGAGGCTACCTCGTTCTGAGAATTACCTTTGTCTCCCCACCCAAGTTGTTAGAAGGAGATTGCTTTCTTTTCCACGATGTTTTTTGTAACTTTTTTTGTGCCCTTGTGTTGAATCCAGATCACTTTTTCCCCCCTGGGTTTTTCGGTGAGGTGGGCCTTTTGGTACACCCCCCTCCGTCCTGCCCTACCCCCATTAGCTCTAAGCCCCTTTTCGCCGGAGAGGAGTAGTCCTTTCATGTTTGATTCTGGCCACTTTGGTTGTTCCCCAAACCTGTTGTGCCCACCCACGGCGTTTTGACCCCTTCCCTTTCTCTGTTCAGGGGTGGGACCTTGGCCTTTCGTTCTTTGTGGATTGGACCTTTCCCTCTCCCCCCTTTGGGTCAATTTTTCTTCTTCATCTCATTTCCCCAAATCCAGTTTTTTTTTTTTGTCAAAAACAGAAAGTGGCGGGGGTGCAGTGGGATTGGTTTCGTGGCCATCTTCGACCTTTAGATACCCTTTTTCGGTTCAATATTCTTCCCCCCTCGCTCTATCCAAAGGTTTTCTGCCCCAGCACACCTTGCTTTCGCGTCTTCTCTCTCCTTCAATTTCCCTTTTCACCCGTTTCCTTTTCGCGTGGGGGGGTTTTCGATCCTTCCCTTTGGCTCCATTATGACAGTGATTTTGGTGGGTTTTTTTGAGGCCGCCCTATGTCTGTTTTTTGGGACCTTAAGCCTTCCTTTTCCACCACGCCCTTTCCCACGAACGCCCCCCCCCTGAGTTCCGCCCCTGATGGTGTTGGGGTTTTTCCACCCCCCTTGCTCCAAGTTTTTAATTTCCCTGGGTTAAACCGGGTACCCCTCTGGGGGACTGAAGAAGGTCTGAACACCCCTAACCTTAAGGGGCTGTGTCCTGGGGCACCCGTCGTGAAATTTCCCGCCCCCTGTCACTTTCCCAAACCTCCCATGAGTCTCTGTAGATGACGGATCTTAGTTGGACTGGAGTTGGAGTCGTCGGTTGGTGCCTTTTGACCCCCTGACTTGCCCCAGTCTTGTTTGGAGCGGTTCCAACCAAGATGTTCTTGGTTTAGGAATCCCTTTTCCCACCCTCCCCCCCGTGTTCCCATGCTGGTTTTTTTTTGACATTGTACCTTTGCGATAAGGGGAAGTCTTCTTGATGTTTAAAGAATTCCGCGCGGCTCCCCCACTACAGCATTTCTGTCAACCGGTACGTCCTCTGCCCAGCGGAAAAATTCCTTTTTTCCGCTCCCCTTTGGACCCCCCTTTTCACAACTTCTCCCACTGCCTTGATTAGTTTACTGCCTTCGCTGATCCCTTTTTGAGCGCAGTTGTCGGACCGGAGTTTTGGTAGGTGCGGGCCACTTTCTTCAGAAGTGAGGGTAATTTCACCCCCACACCACCAGGTGGCGAAGTTTTTTTCCCCCCATTTTGAGCGGGCCCCACCGGCGACTTTTTTATGGGTCTCCTTCCCGGCTCCACATTGTTCAAAATGCTCATTTTTTTACAAGAAAATTTCCCATTTTACACTTTTTGTTCCCGCCAGATGATTGTTTTTCCCCTAGTGGTCCCCCAAATGATTTTTCGAACATTTTATTTTTTTTTGGATGCTGGGGTTTTTTTCTTTGCAGCCTAGAAATTTCCTACTGACAAAGTGAACCTTCCTTCCCCCCATTGTTTTCCACCCCCCAGTTTTCCTCAGTACATTATGTTTGACGCTTGAAGGGTAAGTCAGAAATTGAACAGTTCAATCTTTCCTTTCCTCCTTTTTTTTGTTTTTGGTTTTTATGGATCTCATTTTTTAATCATCATGCCGGGGGTTTTTGTGTTTTTTTGGCTAAGTCGATATAACACAATGCTCTACGCTTTTTTGATAATACAAAGGATTTTTACGAATCATGTTTTTCGCCCCATTGGCCGCCTTCCTTATCAGTAAGTTGCGTTGCCACTCTCTTGTACTTAGTCAACTTACCCCTTTTTGTCCCCCCGCTTTTTTTTGGGGTTCGGGCTCTTTTCCGGTTTTCGTTAAGCTCTCGAACTTCAAGCCTTCTACAATGACCAACCTGTTTGTTTTGTTCCTGGGGGAAGCCATTGCCCCTGCCCGGCGACCAATTTCCCGAATTTAGGAGTTCTGCCCATTCTCTTTTTGGCGCGTTCTTCCAGCTTTGGGAACGTCTTTACCTACTGTTTCCCTGTCAAGTTCGTAGGAACCTTCTTTTGTCTTTTAGTGATCTATTACGGGGGGGCTTTGATGCTAACTCTTTTTTTTTTCGTCGCATCGACTGATCCTCTTGTTTTTTGGTCAAGTCCCTAGTATTTCAGGTGCCAAGCAGGTCTTTGCATTGGGTCTTAAGTTTGACAGTGATATAAAATTCTCTTTGATCCAGAGTGGGACACGGAAAACAATCAGGAAAACTCTTCCCTGCCCTCTCACGCTACCTTCCGGCACCACATATTTTTGGAGGAAGGACTGATCCCCAATACCATTTACCCCTCACACTGTTTTTTTTCAACGGATGTCTTCGGGAGTGATTGGATTCGGATTCGAGAAAACTGGCTGGGGCCGGTTAGCGATGGGCCTTCCGGGTCCCCCAAACAAGCATCAGTGACCACCCCACCAACCAAATCAGAACCAAAGTTCATGGGGAAGGGGGCCACAAACAAAGGGGTCCCAACATGCCCTCTGTATGGAAGGCGTGGATCCTTTTGCTTCTCGTTTATTGTCGGTATGTGGCAGGTGTTTTTTCTTGCGCTCGGGCTGGGGGGGGAGTTGGGTGGTGGGTTGCCCACGGCGACAAGTTTTTTTTTTTTTCCCCGCTTCTCAGGTCCCCCCCCCTTGGGGGTGGAAAAAACGTCGCTGTGCTGTAGTTTTTCTCCTGGCGGCACCTCTTTTGATCCTTTTTCTTTCAGTTGGCAAAAAACACCAACAAAAACCACCCTGGTTTGTTTTTTTGTTTTTACGATTAAGTCATTCCCCCGCCTTTCTCGTCCGTTTAGATTCCGGATTTGTTTTCCCCTGGTTTGTTTGTGTTCCTCTTGCAAGTATTTGATTTTCAGTTTTTCCATGTTCCCCCTGAACCCCCCCCATGCCTTTGGTCCTCTTGTTTTTGTATGCGTTTTGTTTATTTTCCGGGCCACCTGGACCTGTTGTCTGATTTTTGTCCCCTGAACTTCCGTAATCCCTTTTCGTAATTTTTTTTGTTCCCAACCCCCCCGGTTTGTTGTAATCCGTCATGTGTTCTTTGCTCCCCCCTCGTTTTTGGAGATTTTTTTTTGGGTTGGTGTCCCCCCCTCCCCTGGTTTTTCTTTCCCGGAGTAAGTCAGTATGGTGGTTTTGGGCCCCTGGCCGCCGACTCCTTTTTTTTTACATGTCACATGCCCGCCGTTTTCCCGTGCTGGGCGTTTACCCCCGCCCCCCCCTATCCGGTTCAGGGCAATTCCCTAGAGACCCCAGCCTTCGGGCGACGAAGTTGGAGGCCAGTTCAGCTTGGACTTTCTCCTGCGTTTTCAGGATTCCCCATTTTTTTCAGTTTTTGGCCCGGTCGTGTGACGTTCCCGATTTCCCTGAGTCCCAACCCCCCCCCTCGGATAAAGCTGAAAAGGCACCCTGTTTTTGTCCCGGAGGGAGACATTTTTTTGAAACTCCCCCCCATGACCCCTGCGTTCGTCCCCTTTCCTCAATTTGGTTACCCTGGGACAAACTGACCTATTGTACTTTTGGGTGGTTTGTTTTCACTCGTTCCCCAGTGTTTTGCCCCCTGGAATTGACACGCTTTTTTTCCCCAAAACTTGGGGCATCCGCCGTTTTTTTTTCCCACCACATGGTCTTTTCTCCCAACTGGTGGGGCTGTCTCCCATCTGAAGTTTTTTAGAGATGACTTTGCCTGGCGGGCCCGTTGTCGTTTCATTCCTTTCAACCCAGTAGTCGCCCCCTCTCCCTTTCAGGGGCGCCGGGCTAATGTGGATCATTTTATAGTCTGCATCCATTTCGCGACACCTTTTTTTGCCCATAGGTTGTACTGGTGGAAAGCGAAGTTCCCCCCCCTCGCCGTAAAACGGGGCTAAAGAAATTTTTTCTTAGGTCCAGTGTCAGTTTGTTTTTTTTTGCAGGAAGACAGGGGTCTATCGCCAGATTCTCAGTTCCGTTCCCTTGATTTTTTCCTTGTAGACGTTTGTTGGCCCAGGTTCCCCCCCCCCTCGGTCCCCGGCACACTTCTTCTGCGTTCAAGCTTACCATCTTTCTTTCTACCCCCGAGTTTTGGAAGGGTCCCCGTCTTTCTTCGTACCCTTACCTGGGGGAGTGGGTGCCATTTTCCCTCCCCGATCGTCCTAGAAAGCTTTGCTCAGATTCACCTGCATGAGTTTTGCTGCCGTAATCTCCTGATTTTCTTTTCCGAGTGAGAGCTCGTTGGGTCTATTCGTGTTTACTCGTGCTTCTTAAGGACCTTTTTCAAAATTCTGGGGTACAGGCAGGCGGCCCTAAAAGAAAAGGGGCTCTCTATAGAATCGGTTATCCTGGAAAAAGTTTCCTGGATTTATCGTTTAGTATAATTCCCAGGTCACGTTAAGCTCTGTACTTTCAGGGGGACCCAAATGTTTTCCCCCCCAAACTTTATTTACTATCCCCCACAGACTAATCAAGTTCCTGTTCTTTGGGCAGTCCATCCTTTGCTTGTGGGGCCCTCCCCTGTGGATGGATTTTGGGGAGCCTTGTGCTGTTCGTCTGTTGACTTTTTTCGGTTCCCCCTTTCTAGTGTCTAATGCGGTAGCAACCTCTTTTTTTTTTTTTTCTCTTCGATTAGACTCCGCGGAACGTTCGTTTTCGGGGTTTTCTCCGGGTTTCTTTTAAGTCAAGTTGGGTTAATGTTTAGTTCGCTTACTGTTCTTTTAGTGTTTACTCAAGCGTCTTCCCCCTGAGTCCTAGGCGCTCCTTTCCCCCGGAAACCGGATGGAAACCACACGTTTTTCGTTGATTGGTGTTCGGTTATGAATCGGGTTCTTCCTTTTTTTTGGAAAACTTCTCGATCCCCCTCCCGTCCCGTGCCCGTGTTTCCACCCTTCTTTTGCGGGGGGTTATGGGGAGGACTTGGAATTTTGCCTTTTGGATACTGGGTTCCCCAACCTTTGAATTAGTTTTCCTCCTTCGGTGGTTACGCAGGGGGGTGTTTTCCCCTTCCTCTGAGGGGCTACCTCTTTTCGTGTCCGTTTGAGTGAGTAAAGTGTTCCAATTGCATCTCTTTCTTTACCAGACACTCTCCATGTTTTTTTTTTTTATCTCTCCCCCAATTGGCCGCATGGTTACGCGCTTTTTTTCTCCTTTCCGTATCCACGAGGGTCCTCGCCGAAAACCCTATCACCCCCCCCTTTGAAGTTACAAAACCCACCCACCACTGTATGTTTTTTATCCCCCCCGCAAAAATTAAGGGTGTTTTTCGCTCTCTTCCAGTTTTGCGCATTCCCCTCCCCATGGGCTTCCCCTGTACCCGGATGCCGAAGAGTTCCCGGAGAGATGTTTCACAAACCTGATCCAACGCGCTTGTCACGCCACCCTCATCAGAAAACGCTTTTTCCTTTTTTTTCCCCCTGTTCTGTCATGGCTTCGGGAATGGAGCGGGTATCTCGCGCGAAACCCACCCCCCTGCCGGTTACCCGGACCTTTCTCACTTCCAACCATCCCCCCCGCATGGACGGGGTGAAAGAGACCCCCCCTTTCTCTCGTTCTCCAGGAAGCAAAAACGTTGTTTTTGTTTCCACGAGTCTCGGGACCCCCTCCGGTGGCTCGGCCGTGGCTACGCCAGCATGGACTCACGAGCAGCTAAGTCCCCTCCCTGATTAGGGAGGCACCCATTTTTTCCACCCCCTGTTTTCACAGGATGAACGGTGGTTCTTTTTATGGCTTCTGATACCGACTTGAAGGGGCCTCGGGGGGATCTCACATCGGTGAGCCAACCCCGGGTTTCGGATCTCGACGGGACCTCTCTTTTCCCAGCTAATTCTCTCCTCCCTTATTATTTTTGAGAGTTTGCGTTCCTTTTCGTCCGGATTGTTCCACGATTGGGACCAAAAGCTTTCCCCCCCCCCCTGATGCTGTTCAGCGGGCACCCCGGGATCTGCTTGAAAGTGCGAAACCCAATTATCCGGGTCAGCCTCCCTGAGTCCGGCACCCTGAACTCCTGGTAATTATTTCCGTGTTCAGGGTCTATATCTTTTTCACCCGGGCTTTTTTTTGGCGGACCAGCTTTTAGTGGTTTCCCCCCCCCCTTGGTAAATATTTTTCCCCCTCTATTAACAGGGGAAAGACCCGGACCGGCCACTTCTCCTGGGACAGGGCCTTCGAAATGCGTTCCCGGATCTGCTACACACCCCACCCGGTACTTTTTTCCCGGGAAAGGTTTCTTTTACGGCGTGTCGGCTTCGAAGAGGAGGGTGGGGACCTTTTTTCAAGATTCCCTGTTTGGCCTCCCCCTGTATGAATCCGTCTCCCCAAACGCCGTGACCGCCCATGGACCCTCTCATTCCGCGTCGGTTCTGACCCCAAGTAGTCCCCTTGCCCCCCCTTCCACATTTTTTCCGAGTGCTTTTTCCTGTCCCCCTTTTGTGTGGGCGACTTCCCCGTGAGCCTCGTTGAGTGCTTTCATTCCAGGTGTTTTTTTGGCCAAAACCCCCATTGTTCAATCGTTGACACCCCGGCCCCTTTTGAAAATGCTGCCCCCCCGTGTGGGGGGCGGGATCTGGAGAGGAGTTGGCCTCCTCCTACCTTTATGCTTCGTTACCCCAGGGATTAAGACCTTAAGTGTAAACCCCTGGGGGGTTCCCTTGTCCTTGGTTTTCCGTATTGGGGGGGCACCTTGATGACTTGAACGGTAACCTCTCCACGTTTTAAGCGCCCGTCTACTTACGCTCTCCAGCTACCATCATGCATTCGATAGGTTCTTCTGAATGTCCCTCACCCCGCGTCCCCTTTTGGAGTGGTGGCCATCCCGCCCCCCGGGTTCACCGGTACCTTTTTTCTTCGGCGTCTGAGTCCTCCATTATGGAGAATCCCCCGTGCAAGCAGTTTCCCCCTTTTTTCCTTCCCACCCTTTTCCGCCCCCCCCCCCCCCCCCAACGGGTGCGCCCCTGTATCTGCTTTTTACAGACCCCCGTGAGCCCGTCCTGGTGTCCCAGGTAACTCTTTTGGTTTCCCCCTCCTGTTAGAACCAAAGGACCCCAAGCCAAGGTCTGTTTTTCCTTGTTGTTTCCCCTCTTTAAAAATGACTCTTTTAAAGTCCCCCCTGACTCCCCCCCGCTCCTTCTGTTAAGATCCCCCGTACATTACATTGATCCTTTCGGAGAGCCTGTCTGCCCTTCGTGTTTGCTGGTCCCGGATTATATTTTTTCTTACCATTCTGCTGAGACCAACCAACTTAAGTTAGTGGCCACACCCCCCATTGTCCCCTGATTTCCTTTTCCATTCCTAGTTCTTTAACCTCCTTCCGGAGCTCACAGTTCTTTTCCCCGGTATAGGAGTTTTCATCCCCTTTTGAAAAGATGAGTGTTACTTCCCAACCCTTCTTCACTGACCAATTCAATTTCCTCTTCCTTATGGGACGTCCCTAGCCCTCCACCCAATTGCTGTACTTATTCCCCCGGTAGTGGCAAGGAATTTGGCCCCCCTTCCCCCAGTTTCCTCCCTGTTCCCAATTAACCCACTTTCACGGCGCGTTAAATAGTTTTTCTGGCAGGCCAGTGAAAGATCCATTTATTATGGGGCTCCTTCCCTTTTCGTACCAACTTGTTTAGTACCAGTTTTCATTTTTTGTAGAAAAACTTTACCCGCCTTTGGTAGTTAAGCTCATAAGTTGACCTTCTGGTCCAAAGGTCTTATTTTCTCGGTTGGGGGCGGTAGCGTCAGAACTCTAGCACCCTGAGAGCAAAACCTCCTGAAAGGTCCCCCCACAGTGTATGCTCCTTTACATCTTCCTGCCTTTTACTATCTTGGAAGTAAGCCCCGAAAGGCAAGGACTTTTTCTTATATCTCCTTCCCCCCCTTTTCATCCCTAATAAGTTTTTTGTGTGAGGTGCGATTACCATCGCCAGATCCCCAGGGCCTTCTTGCCCGGTCACCCTTTTTGAAAGCCTTCTTTAGATGTTTGTTGAACAGGGGGGATACTTTTTACTAGGACCCGTTTTTTCCCAACAGCTGCTTCCCGGATGTTTGTGAGTGTTTCCCCCTTTCAGGAAGATGGATCTCGGGTTCACTCGGCAAGAGCCACCAAGAGGGGGTGTTTCTTTTTAATGTTGTGACTTGAAAAATTCCTTATTTGACTGACTCTAAGGGCTTTTTTCACATGCCCCCATCCCCCCTTCTTTTCTTCGTTCCTTTTACGTTTGTTCCGAGTTTATTCCTTCCCCCACAGCTTTTCGAACCCCCCCCCCTTTTTGTGTTCGGCCCCAGATTCCTATATTCTGGGTCTAACTTTAAGCCGGACGAGTCCGAGAAGTATGTCTTTCAGGAGATTGAGTTTCTAGTTGGAACCCGCCTATCCGCGGGCCGCCTTTCGTTCACTACCTTTTCCCTCCTTTGCGGCCATTTTTTGAGCATGCCTTCCAAAGTCAGTACCTTTCTGTGTGTAGGGGGGCCGGTTCTCCACGTCTCTTCGTTTTTCGGTTGGTCGTTTTGATTCCACGTTATGGCGGGCCCACAACCCCCTACCCGCTGTTTAATCTGCTTCCCCCTCCCCCATGGGTTCCTCCAGTGTCAACCTTTTTTCGTTTTGTTGGGCGCTCTCGCCAGGGCTTTGTAGGGGGTTCCCCCTGAATATTGCGAAGGGGTTGCCCCCACCCTTCTTTCGTCAGGTTGTCTGTGTGGAACCCGCAAAGGCCGGTTTGACAAAACACCAACCCCCCCCCACAAAAACCGCCCCTTTTCTCCTGTCCCCGTGCCCCGCAGGGAAGGTCTTCCCTTTTCCTTAACGTCTCAGTCGGGCTGGTGCGTTTTCCCTGGGGACCTGGGTTTCTGATTTTCTTCTTTTTCCCTTTTTCAAAAGAACGTGTGCCCCCTTTTTTCCCCACCATTTCCCTTGGGTGTTTTTTCTTGTTCCCCAACGTCCTTCTTTTCCTTACCTTTACCCGACCGGGCTTCCTTTTTGAAAAGTCGTTTTAAGGTACTGTTTTTGATCTTCCCTGGAGTTTTGGTCTTCCCGCTGTGAACCTCCTTTTCTTTCGTCGGTTAAGTACCCAGTCTGGGGTTTTTCCCCTTCATAACGAAGTACTCCGTCAGAACTCAGTTTTTTTGTTTTTTGTCAACGGTTTCCGGGGTTCAGGGGGTTTTTCCCCCCCCCAAGTAAGATTCAACCGGTGCCTTTTAAAACGCCTTAACCAACCCCTTGGTCACCGACTTGGCAACCTTATCAATTTGCCATCCAATGTGGTCTCAAGGAGTTTTTCTCCTCAGAGACCCGAATTTTTCCGCCTACAGTCCTTCTTGGCACGGACCCCTTCTTCAGTCTTCTCCAAGCTCCCAAGCCTTTCCTGTCCTTTAACCGTAGGGGGCGGTGCATTCCACCTAATTTGTTTTACTTAAACTCCCGAAAAACCTGGGTCCTTTTCGTTAGTTCCGCCACCCCTCTTTTCCTGGGACTGTTGCCCCTCTTGCCATTGGACCAACAAATACCCCATTTGAAAATATTTCGTTACTTCCTTTTTAAAAGATTTACAACAGATTTGCCAAACTTTTTTTGGAACCCTTCCATTTTTTCCCCCCCTTTCTCCCCCAGTTTTATCCGCGTGCGGGATGGGTTCTTCCACCAATTTCTTCTTTTGGAGGAGACAGGGGGGGCTCGGGGTGGTTGAATGAAGTGTTTAACTGAATTCTGTGGGTCTGCCTTTGACTGCGCTCCTTTTTTCTTGGAACCAGTGAGTGAGTTTACTCGTTGATCTCAATGATGCACCCCAGGTAAAACTTGCCTAGATTGACGGCTGCAGGCGAGTTCCTCCCCCCCTCCCCGTTCCTCAAAAAATGCCCTTTTCCTGTGGCGGGGTAATTTTGGACTTCAACGGGGCGTGAAGAAATCCTGTAGGACTTCCTCTACACTGGTGTTCTTGAATACGATTCTACCCCATGAGGAGTGCCACGCCGACTCCCTGTCCCATGTCCGGGCAAAATTGCAGGGGCCCCTCCCCTAGGACCTTTTGTGGCCGGGTCCACCACTTGTTTCTCTAGACCCGTTTTTTCCTATTGGGCCAGGCGGCTAAGCTCTTTCTACCCCCGGTATACCGGGGGTAAACCCCTGGTGCGGACGATTACCGTCCTTAAGTGGTTCCCCGGTCGCCTCCAGGTTCCTTTAGAGCTTTTAACACCCTCTTTGTTGGATCTCCCCCTTTTCAATGCCCCCCCTTTTTGCTTGCAGGGTGACCCTTTTTGTGTTTTTTCGGGTGGCTAATTTTATTTTTGTCCTCTTCTTTCTGCGCTGGCAAGATCACCCCGTGGGAGGAACTGGAAGGGAACTTTGAGTACTTATTTTGTTGAGGACAGGAGATCTGGAGTCCACCCCCGACGGCTTTGGGGTATCTTTCTCTCTTTTTGGTCCCCCCACTCTCTGCTAGTTTCCTTTTTTCTGCCCACCTCGTTTTCCCCGTATTGTGTTCTCCCCCCCAATCTTTAGAATTTCATTTGGTTCATACTGCATGCATGGGAATCATCCTGCTTGGGCCCCGGCGACTTTTCTTCCCTGCGCCTTCCCATCTCGGCAAGAGGTTAGAACACAGATGTCTCTATAGTCCTATGCGGCATCGTAAGCATTTTTCTACTTATTCCTCCCCTCCCGTTCTCAGGGTGATGTCGGTATTAGGGCGATTCCTGGTTTTTTTCGACAGTTGTTGTTTCCTGTTCGCTCTTTGTTCCGGCATTCCTCCCCGCTGGTCGTAGATTAGTTTTCCGGGGTCGGCAGCTTGTTTTTAGAACCTTGTTTGGTCAACCAGGGTTGTCCTGTGGCTTCCTGGCTTTTCGTATTACCCCATCTTGGATTTGTTCTTGTTTTTTCTCCTCTTAGACTCTGAATGCCAATGTTTTTCCCCGGGGGGGTCTTTAGTATGGTTTTGGGCCCGTCACTTTGCGCTACCCGTCATGTGTTGCCAGGTTTGCTTCAATTATGGTCCCCACTGGTGTTTAGTTTTGTGTTCCCTTCCCCTTCCAGGTTGGGACTCGTTTCACTGTTCTTTTCTTTTTTTTGTGTTTTGGGTTGAGGAGGCGTCCCCTTTCAAGTCAATTTCTCTCTCTTTTATCATCCTCCCGTGTTTTTCTTTGCCTCTTGAACCCTGCAATTTATCTTTTTTGAATAGGCGAAGAAGGCAAGTAGGCCCAACCTTCCTTTGTTCCCGTTTCACCCCCTGTAACCCACCCCCCCCCCCCAGACCTCCCCTCCACCATTTTTTTTGTCAACGCAACCTCGCCCATGCCTCTTTTTTCATCCCCCCCCTTTTGCCTGCCCCCCGTGAACACCGGTCGGGCGTTAACGTGGCTCTCCCTTTCCTTGCCCCCCCCCCCGGATCCCCAACATTCCCCCGATTCAGTGCATTTTTTCCGCCCTTCGTTGTTCCCCGCGGCCATTGGTTGACGTGCCCCATTTTTTTTTTCTTTCCTTCTAGGGATATGCGTCCGAGGGGTTTGATGGATCCCCACTGCTGCCGTTTGGTTATCCGCCACTTTTTTAAACCCCCCCCTTGCCCCTCCGTCACCTCCCCCCCTTCCCCTCCACAAGTTCGGGCGGACTCCCCCCCCCGAATTTTTCTTTTTTCCCGCCAACCTTTTTTTTTTTCCCCGATGATATAATGTTTACCGCTTTGTTTTTTTGCATCACGTTTTTTGCGGGTGTCACCGGTTCCAAATTCTGTCCCCTCTTTTTCTTTTTCGACCCAAAGGGCTTTTGGTTTCTTTATGATTTTTGGATTGAACCCCTGCAGGGGTTAGGACCCCCCCTGGGAGGGATCTTTATTTTTTCATCTTTTTACCGGGGTACTTTTTTCCCACAGGTGATCTTTTAACCCCCTGTCCGTTTTTTTCTTTGGACCTTGGTGGATACCCTTCCGGGCTTGCCCTTTTTTTTTGGGAAATATGGGGAATGCTAATTTTTGACTCCTTCAATCTTTCCCTCTTTTCGGGCCTCCCTGGCCCTTTTTCCCTCTTTTGTTGAACCACTTTTAATAGGCCGTTTTCGTCTTTTTGCCCCCCCCCTGGCGACGGTTTCCCCTGGTCCTCAACCTTTTTTTCCCTCCTGGTTGCGGACCGTGTTGATTACGCTAGTTGACAATTTTTGTTTTTGAGCCCCTTTTTCGGGGCTATTTCCTACTGGCTCCCCTCCCGTTTTTTTTTTTTCAAGCTTCCCCCCATGGAGGATTTTTTCCCCAACCCACAAGTGGGCACCGAGTTTCTGCCTGGTCAATTCGTTTTGTTGATCCGGGACGGAAGTTCCCCCTTTCTCATTTTGGTCCCCCCTATTCATCGAGAACCCCCCCCAATTTTGAATACTAACAAGTTTTTTTTTGCAAGTTTTCTCTTTTTTCCTGATTACCTGCACATGCTGTGCCCCCCTTGAAGACTCCTTTGTTTCCAATTTCCTAGCTCCGACTACTTTGCTTTCGATAAAGGCGCCCGGGAAGGTACCCCACTACTTCCTGACTTTTGTCCCCCCCTTTAGCCAATCAAATACTCCTTATGCAACCTTTTGCCGAGGGAATGTTCTTTTTCCCCTCCTCCTCCCCCAACCTGTTGTAAGCATTCCAGGTGGGCCCCACCCAATGTTTTTTACAGTTGAACCTCCCCCACTTACTATGCCCGTTTTTCACCTTTAATTCCCCCTTCCCTTACTAGTATGGTTGATTTCCTTCTTACCCCCTGAGGCGCCTCATTTTCCCATAAGGCGTACTCGTTGTTTTTGTCTGGAGGTGGGCACCTCCTAACTTCTTTCAAGTCACGAGGGAATTTTTTTTGGTTCTCTAATGTATGATTCGCCTTCCCCATCCTTTCCACTTGCTTTAGGGGGAAGTTTTTTCTGAGGATTCTTTTTCACACCCCCCTTTGATTAAGTGACCCCTCCCGCTTTCTTGATTTCATTCTGGTGGTCTTTTTTTGGCGGTTTTTTCTGACCCCTCCCACTTACTTATGACCTCCCCCCCTTTAATTTTTTTTGTAAACGGGCGTTCCCCCCTTTTCAGCTGCCCCAAACATTGAGAGGCTTTCCTCCCCCCCCTTTCGGCCCCCCACTTTAAGAAAGTACTTTTCCCCGGTAACTGGCTTTTTTCTTTCAGCAGGGGATGACACCCCGTGGCCCACCAAGGGTGTTTTTTTCTTTGTGCCCAGTATTTGAACTCTCGGTGTTTTGGGGGGGGTCAGGGTTGCTGTCCCCTTCCTCCCCCCCCCCACCTGCTGCCCTCTGTAGTTGAGGACTGGTCACGTTCGAAAGTGTATACGGTCGGGTTTTCTTCTTTCTCGATTTTGGACGAAGTCAATGGAGCTGGTCCTTGATCCAAAGAAACCCCCTCCTCAGCACTTCTGATGCTTTTCCTTCGAGTTTTAGGAACAGCATCCTGTCTCTGGATGAACAGCTTTGCCTCTTCCCCCTCCCTCTCAGTGACCCCCTGTGCTTTGCGCGGAATTTACCTCCACTCCCGTGGAGAGTTTTCTTTCCCAATTTTTCTGCCCTTCTTTCCCTTCTGATACCCCCTTTCTTGATAAGTTGTATTTGCCTTCTTTTTGGAGGTTCCCTCCGGTTCTAGTACCAGTCCCCCCCCCTTCAGGAAACCGCCTCGCGTGCTTGCCCCTCCCCTTTGCGTCTCAGATAACTCGTGGGGGCGACTTCATTGAAAAGGTTTCGTCAACGTTCTCAGTGAATGAAATTTTCCTACTTTTGATTCCTACTCTCTCATTTCCGCTGGTCACCCCGATGTACTCGACCGTCTTACGGGCCCTGTAGACTTTCTATAGAAGCAGTGCCCCGACCCCCAGACCCTGCCCCCCGCTGGGACCAAAAGGCCCTTTGAGACAAATCTGTCGTTCCCAAGGAGTTTTTTCCCTCTTTCTTTTTCTCCTGGTACGTTTTTCCCATGGATTTTTTGACTGTTCTATATTTCTTTTCTTTTCCCTTCCTCATAGTTTGTTTCTGCTTTTTCTATGACCTTCCATCCACCAGATCTCACTTATTTTTTTTCCCCAAGTTTGCCTTCCCTGATCTCCTCGGTGGGCCCACAGCCATAGGCAGAAAGTGCACTGGTAGGGGGGACGGGCTTTCCTTCGGGACGAGTCTTTAGCGTGACTGTCACCCGGTTATCTCCGTAACCGGGCATGTTCTTTGCAAGCCCGATTGACTTTTAAGTCCATTCATTTTACCTTCTTCCTCAAAACAAAACCTTCTTTTGAGTTTCAAAGGTATTTCACCCCCCCACCCGATTATCTTTACTAAAATTTGTCTTTCCCCCCCCCATTTCCCCCGAGAAGCCACCCTCGTCGATCAACCGTCGGGCTTTCTTCCTCCGCCAGATTCTTTTTCCTTAGGGATATGGCATTTGACCCCCCCAAGATTTTTATTCATTCCCCACGCTGGGGACCGTCACATACCGGGGCTCCGTTCAGACGCCTTAGTTTTTGGTTCTTTTTTCCCACTCTCCGGTCCGTAAACTGGCCACCCCCATTAACTCATCTTGTGCTTTTTTCTTTTTTTTTCACGGTTGCCGCTTTTCTTTGTGAGGTGTTTTTTTCCTATTTCACCTAACTGCTGGGCAAGGCGCGGAGTCCTCACGGTCTGGGGGAAACCTTTTGGTGGGGTTGGGAATTTGGCCTGTTTTGGACGTCGGGGGTGTCGGTTGATTCCGGGTTCGTATCCCCAGTGGGTTATGTTTGGGTTTTTCGACCATCCTTAGGCCCCAATTTGCCCCCAGGGTCTTAGCCGGGTTTTTGCGTCCAACTAATTCGAGGTTTGTTATGGTTGGGAAGGTCGGTCTTACTTTCTCCTGTGCGGAGCAAACCCCCACCATTTGTGGCCTCCAGATACCGTGCCAGGACCGTCTAATTTACTACTTCCGTCTTACCCCCCACCTTTCCTTTGGTCCTGAGGGTTGGGACCTTTCTGTGTTTCCCCGTGATTCTACAGTGTTTGACAAGAAAGCTTGGGGACCCGCCCCTTGGTGTGTTTTTTTTTTTTGTCTCGTATGCCCGGGCCATAACCCTTGATACTCCTGACCGGGTATAGTAATCCCACTCCCTTGGTTTTTTTCCCACTGGTAGTCATCGTTCTCCGGGGGGGCACTGTTCCCCCCAATCTTGTTTTCTCCCTTTTGGTTGCCCAATGGGGGGGGGGGTTGGGGGGTGGTGGTTTTGCCACTTGTGGGTAGGGACCCTTCCCCGCTTCTTTCCAGTTTTCTGGGCGCCCCCGCTCCCCGTATTGTAGTGGCTTTTCCCCAGGACTCCAGCAAGTGCCCGACGTGAGGCCCTTGTTTTTTTTTTCCCGGCCTGGATTGTTTTCCCCCCCACTTTTGCCTGTTTTGGCCCTTTCATACCCAAAATCGCGAATGACGGCAAGTTGGCCCTGGGATGGCGTTTTCGAAGGTCTTCAAGAGTTTCCCTAGGTCCATCTTTTTTCCCGTTGGGTGGGGGTGTTTTTTTTGCCACTGGATAGGGCAGTTTTTAGGATCTTCTTTATTTTCCTTTCTATTTACCAATGATACCGGGGCCCTCTGCTTTTCTTTCCTATTCTTCCTCTGGGAGCCAGCAACGGGACACGTTTGGTTCTTTCTCCCCCGAGAAAAATGGCCCCTTTTCAAACCGTTGGAGACATTTTTAATGGAGGGTGGAGGTTTCTCCCCCCCCCCTTTTCAAGGTTGGCCACCCTTAATGCCCACGCTTTTCACCAATTTCCCTGAACGCCAAAGCATACTCTCGCCCCTTCCAGGGGGTTTTGAAGGTTATCTCCTGAAGGGATACTATTTCTCTGTTTTTTTTTTTTGTTCTGACTTGCCAGAGTGGTATGGCCCCTTTTACCACATCGAGAACTGCTTTACTTTGATTTCCCAGAGGTGTTTTTTTTTTGAGTGTCCCGGGCGACTGTTTTCTTGGATGGGGATGTCCACCATCGGGGCCTGCTTACACTTTTTTTTTCGAATAGGTTTCACTTGCGCAGACAACCGGGCATTTCAAGGTTTTTCCTGGGTCCCCGACCGGCTTTCCGCTAAGCTTTTTCATTCCTGGGAACAATTGGTTGCGCTCCACTTGCCTTACCCATCACCCCTATCTCCTCTCTCCCTTCACGATGATCCTCTGGTGCCGGCCCGCCGTATCCTACTTCCTTCTTTGCTAGCTATGC
>Ga0179593_1358366_pt1 | contig 24228 bp, 18 predicted proteins | sample CZODoug2_1_08_16_FD_185931 | JGI IMG/M metagenome (GOLD analysis project Ga0179593, IMG submission 185931) | Vadose zone soil fungal communities from Angelo Coast Range Reserve, California, USA - CZODoug2_1_08_16fungal (PacBio error correction) | ecosystem: Environmental > Terrestrial > Soil >... | reverse complement strand
GTTCGATCCTTGGTCTTTCCCCTGTCTCTGATTCTTTCTCGAGCAACGATTAGGGGCGCACTTCTCTTTTACCGGTTAGTATTTTCAACTTTTTAATGAGTTTCTCCTGGAGAACCTCACACTGCCGTACTGCCGCCAACCTGGTCCCTTCTCCTCGTCTTCGCTAAAGAGAACCTCTGAATCTTCCCCTGACGCAAAAACGTTCGTCCACTTTCTGGAACGTCCTTCTTTTTCAGAGACAGGAGCTAACTTTGTAGTTCTCTCTGAGGACTTTTCTTAGTTCTTTTGTCTGTAGAGTCCCGTCGCTTTTTGCTCGTGTTTCCTTAATGGTGCCGTTCTAATTTCGTCTTGTCCCCATTCATGATGGATTTTAATTTTCCTTTCGTTTTTAGTCGCCCCCTAGAAATTTCTTTCTTTTGATCTCGCCCGATCGGTTCTTTCTCTTGATGTTTATGCTGCGGCGTTCCTTGGTGTGTCTCCCCTGTCCGCAAGCACCGGCCTTTCCTCTGTGGTTCCTTGCTATCATATCAAGAAGACCATTATAACCTTACGCCGTCTGTCGCCCCAAGCTGTTTGATGAGACCTTCATTTCCCTGTAAAAATTCAATGGCATTAAGCTTGGTCTTGCCCCGTCATGGAAAGCCTTGCATGTTGCTTTTGCGTCTCATATGAGGGACGCTTGGACTACTTCCCTTCTGTTTTCCTGCTTCCCGGCGTCCCAGTTCAAAGGTGAACCTCCCTATTTTGGAGCACCTGTTTTGAACTGCTTTGGTGCTGGTCTCCGATCTTTGACCCCCTTCTTTCCAGTCCTTTTTTTCTATCATGAATCTTCGATAGTAATGTAAGTTTGAGGAGTCCAAGTGGAGTTCTAATTTTTCCCGGGCCTGTTCTTGCAAGACAGCTGCGCCCCCCGCTGCTAATTCGCAAGATGCAATGGCTTATTTTTTTTTTTTCTTTTCTTCTTTTGTGAAACATGTGGCCTCCTTTGATTCATCCCCACCGACCCCTTTATCTTTGACCTTTTCCTCTGAGTAGCCGCCCTTTTGCCATCCTGTCCGCTTTCCGACAAGGTTGCCTTTTTCCCCCTTTGCCGGCAATCCTGCCCGCCCAATGCACTGCCGTTCGCTTTCCGCTTCTTGATTGCAACGGTTTTTTATTTACATTCCTTCATCCGACTTCAATAAAGTTTTATGTTTATAACGCTTTCCCCCCTCCCCCTTCTTCTCATCGGACACGTCCTGGGTTTCTTTAGAACCCTGTAAGGCTCTTGTCCACTCTCTTTCCCCCCTGTAAACATCCTTTTTGACTCTACCCAATTCCTCCGACCCCTAGGACCCATTGCTGATGTCGGCTTGGTTTTTTGACTTCCTATTCCCACACTCTTGCCGAGATTCTAGCGTTCTTCTTTGAGACTATTTCAACTTCCTTTCCCGATTTTTGATTCCTTCCCTTGAAGATCTATTAAAAGATCTGCATGCGTCTATTGCTTCAATCAACACGTCACAGTCACCTTGACTCGGAAGAATTTCCTCCTCTTTGCTTCTGCGTTAGTTTGGTGTGGTTTTGGGTCGCTGTCTGACCTCGAATATTTTTCGTTGAGACACTTGAGGGCCCATCTGCCCCGCTTTAGTTTTGGCGTTTGGCGATTTTCGGGCTGTTTCTGCACTTATCACTTAGCCGCACTTACAGTATTTGAACTATCTTGCCCCAGAAACCGACGTCACCCGAGTGGTAGACGCGTGACGCCCAGCTTTTTGCCATGCTCTTTTTGACGGCTATCCCCCTATTTAATTTACACACTGGTCTCCTTTTGTTTTTCCTTATTCCCCCTGGACTCCTTTCCCTCTCAATGGGTAGAAACACCTGAGAAATTGAGGCCAGTCAGGGGTATGCGGTAGTTCATCGTGCACCGGATGTGTCTGCGGGAGTTGTTCTCCTTTCCGCGCGGTTTTGATGGGTAAATATTGCCTGCGAGGAAGAGTTTTCGCTCTTTTGCCCCGTTCGTTAAGCAAGTTTCCCTCTTTTTCCGGTCTGGGTACTCCTCGCATGCCACCCTTTCAACCGAGTATGGAGTCTGCCCGCGGTGTGGATCCCCTTCTTACACTCTGTCGCTCACGATCAACGGCAGTTTGAAGTTGCCCTGTGAACTCGTCCCCTCTTAGCCCTCCGCTTCACGCGCGTGAGTTGTCTTCTTATGCTTTTTCTTCTCGCCTTTTTCACCTGTTTCTTTCAAACGCTCCCTTTTGCGAACTGGTGGACTACGATTGACTCTATTTTTCTTGGGTCTGATTAAAAGCTCTTCTCCTTCGGTTTCTTTACTGCAGCGCTTATTTATCGTCTTGGTGGTTTCGGCTGCTCAAGGACCTCTGTGTCTATCGACTCACCTATTCGGCGTAAGACGTCTTTCTTTTTCTTCTATAAGAATTCGCAATTAGGCTACGACCTGAGCGAACTTTCCACGCTCCCTTCACTTTTTTGTTCCTCGACGCGCCTCGCCCAGGCTCCTTCTCCCCCTTGAGCGAGAGAAGAGTCTTTTTTTAGGAGATGATATTCGCCCACCGAGGGGCTGGATCCTCCTTCAACCTTCTACTTTTCGGCGCCGTGTACTTTCGACCCTGCCGTTTCCCTTTGCGCAGTTTTCATTCCCTTCCACACCTCGCCCCCCCCCCCCAGGAGCCCTCCCTTCCCGTCATCTCCCGATCCCTCGCACACTGCCACCTTTTCTCTCCACACCCCTGGAAGAGGTCTAATGGCGTCCATCGCCCGGTATCTTCTTCTCTTCTCTTCGTGTTTTGTTTGAGTGATCCCGGGGCGGTCGCCCGCCCTTACTCTGGTCCTTCCTCTATTTACCAGTGTTTTACGGGGCTCGTTGCGCTGACCTGTCTGGTGTTACACTATCGCCTATTTGGCCACTTTGTCCGGGACACTTCTTTATGCGCCCCCTTTGCGAAAAGTATTGGGATCTCCCCTTCTCGTCCGACGTTTTTCTTTCTGATCGCAGGGGGCGTGTGTTTTCTAAGATCCTTTAAAGTTTCCCGTCCCCCTACCGCTGGATGGTGTTCGTCTGTTAGTATCTGGGGGTCTTTTTCAACAGCGTCCTCCTTTTCCTTCAGGTTCTTTGCCGTCCCGGGGACGAAGCAGCGCGTCTCGTTATAAGAGCTCACCCTTTTAACGTTTCCCTTTCCTACGAGAATTTCTGGACCGTACCGACCCCCCCGCGGTCATTGACCTCGTTTCCTCAACTGAGTCTCCTTGTGCCGTCGCCTGGAGACGATCAGGATAGCTTTCCCTCCCCCCTCCTCATCATTATCGAGCTCTCGTTATTCGAGTTCGGGGTCTCATTGCATAGACGAGTTCGCGTGAGACTTCTCTAGACTTTTGAAGGCTCCCATTTTTTATATTCCCCCCCTATCGCATGAGTGCAATTCGTAACCGTACTCACTGCCCATTTCGTGCGAGTTTTTTCTTTACCGAGATAGACCCCCCCCCGCGGTTTAGTTGCTCTTTCCCAGTGCCGATGGATATCAACCCCTTCCCGAATCCAGCGGCCCTGTGCGTCTTTATGGTCACTCCTCATAACACGACTGATTCTCGCTTTGACTACTCTCCGATTCTCATTTTTCGGACCACTCCGAACCCTCCGGGTTCCGAGTTCCAAGCGGGTCCACCTTCCCGGTTTTTCTGCCTAAGTGATCCTCCTATCTCTGCCACTTTGGGGCACGAGAACAAATGTCGAGAGGGTCGCCTCTCCTCGCAGTCAAGGGCATTAGATTTTCGAGAAATCCTCCCCACAAAGGGTCGGCGGAGGCCTCTTGTGCCCAAACGGGATTCTTCCCTCTGTATTCCGGGTACAAGTTCCCCTCCGAAATCGCCACACGGCCCTCTTCTGAGTACTCAAGCTTATTTTAGTTCTTGGGCTTTGGCCCGTCACCCCGTTGTTTCACTTTTCCCTCTGTACCGCACCATTGACCTCCACCGACAGAAAGAAGAACCCGTCTGGCTTCTTTCCTTCTCCGGTGACGGATTTTTGGTAATGTTTAAGATTCCGAGCCAAATCGTGGTCGATTTAGGTGCTTTTCCTTCAAAGAGGCCCTTTCATATTTTCGAGAGCTTCTGCGATAAACGTTTTCCTGAATTCGGTCCTGCAACTAACCTCCTCCACTTATTTTCAGGGGTCCCTTTGTTTTGAGGAGATTTTTCATTCTGCAGGACCCTTCTCGGCATCCGTCGGAGTTGCGTTTTTTTATCTTACCGACCCAGGACTGTATCCCTGATTTATCTCGGCGGGTGGCTACTGCCTTGAAAGGAGCTTTTTTTTTTGGTTCCCCACCCCACCTTTTTTCTCCCCCTATCCAAACCAACCACCCTTTTACTGGTCGTACTTTCCGAACTTTTCGTTTTTAGAGCCATGTCCCCAATAGTCACTTTCCCCAGTCCTTTTCCTCTCCCCTTCGTCTCTCCCCCCTTTTTCGACTCACTTCCCCCTGATTTTTTCCTTCGTATTGTCCCCAACCTTTGTTTCGACTCGGTCCCGACTTCCCTCGATAATAGGCCCAGCCCCCGAAAGTGGTTTTGGAGTTTGTGCCTTGCAAACCCGGACTGCTTTTTTTTTGGGCACCGCGGCCAAGAGATTTCCCCTTCCTCGCGTTTGCGCCGCAGTCTTGGACTTTTGCCTTGTGGATCGATTTCTTTTGAACTCTATTCTTCCTGTCCCCCCTCGAAAAGATTTCTTCTCCCCCCTTTTTTCCCCCGGTATTTTTGAACAGGGCTCACGATTTTTCTCTCTCCTCTCCTTATGTCGTACCCCGATTTCCTTCCGCGAACTTTTTGCCGTCTCAGGAAGCTGGTTTTGCGCACACAGCTGATATCCGGTTTTTTCATACTTTTTTTCCCAGTTTGGATCCGCTTTCTTGAATGAGGATTTTCGCAAACATTTTCCCATTCCCCCCCTCTGGCTAAGTGGAACTTTTGATTGATAACAGCCGTGTGTTTCGGAGTCGTTTTGTTATCTTGCTGATTTCGGTTTGTCTTCTCGCACGACCAACATGGCTTTGTGGAATCAGGACTTGACCCCCTCCCTCGCCTTTACCGCATCCCTATCCTGACCTTCCCGCTCGATGATAACGCACCTTTTGTTGTCTGGGCGCAGCGCCAAGAAAAAGACCCTGCCCCTTCTTTGAGCGGTAAGCAAGGGGCATCCTCTTTCCTCTTTCTTCAAAATGATCCTCTGCACGATCCCTTTTCTCAATTCGCACCGTCCCTGAGCTTTTCCCCGGCACTCTAACTATTGTAGCTTTTTTTCCTCGTGAGGAACTTCGCGTCTGTTCCTTCTGTAGTCGATCTCTCCTTTCGTCTATTGTCTTTGTTTTTTAGGTATCTTCTTTTCCTTCATTCTACAGGGTTCTTCTCCACTTCTTTGCCCGTTCCCCGAGGTTTTTCCAATTGCTTTGTCAGCGTTCATCAGAATTAGTCTTAGGTGCTATTTTCCCATTTCTCACCTGCCGAGCACCGAAAGTCATCCCCTTCCTCCAAACGGGGAGGAATGCCGAAATCTACTGATAATGCTGATCAGCCCCTTCTTACCCCAAGTACTCCATTTCCGCATCCCCCCTTCCCTTTTCTCGCTGCTTAAGGTTCCTTCTTCTTTTTTTTCTTTGTTGAATCTCTGCTGACTTTTTTCCCGGTGTAAGCCGCTTACTCTTTTCCCAGACTGCTTCGATGTACTTATTTATTTTTTGCTGCGCTCACACGCTTGTAGTGCTTACTCTGTCCTGAATATACTTCTTGCTGCGTTCCTGGGTCTTATTTAGAGACCTATGTTCTAGCCTGAGCCGCTGGGCTGCATCAACGCCTGGCCCCCCCTATTAACTTTCTCCGTCATCGTCACCTTTTCTTTGTCGCCGCATAGCCCCCCTCTTTCCCTCTGTTCGATTTTATGCAGTTTCTCCCCACTTCTCTTTTATCGTGAATTGGAATGGACGGTCACAAGTCCGCCCCGTCTTGGTTTCAAAGGGTCATGCCTTATCCCATTTTTCATAGCAGCGTCAGGCCCTTTTTTTTAGTCGACCTTCTTTGGGTGACATACCCCCTTCTGTAATTTTCTCCCTTGGTCTCAACATATCTCCACTCTTGCTTCGGATCCTCATGCAGGCCCTTCCTTATGTCGTTTCAGCTCGTTCTTTGAGTCGATTGTGCATGATCTCTATATGCAACACCTCCTTTACTCAGTCACTCCGGCTCTCCGATCAATATGACGCAGCCTATCTCCCCATTACCTGAATCCTCCCCCCTCGAAGATTCACGAAGGATTGAGCCTTTCCCCTGGCACTAACCTTTTACTGTTTTTCTTCTTCTTTTTTCATCTCCTGTCAAAGATCTCACCCGCTGCCGACCCAAGGCCAAACACCTCAATTGCTATACCCCGATGGTGATCAGCACCTCTCTTATTTTCTTACCAACCTTTCATTTTTTTTTTCTCGCTGGAGTTGTTCTCTTTTTCCCTTGTTTGAGCCACTGTCCGGATTTCTCATTACTCGAATTGCGCATTGTTTAAGACCCTCTCCCCTCGCTACTTCCTTTTAACTCTCTCCCGTTCATTGCTATGTCCTGCCGTCGGACTGGTATGAATTTCCTTCCCCGAGACCATGTTTCCTCACCCGACTGTCGTTCGGCCCGCACCAGTACCACTCATTGGTCCTTCACTCATGGCGTCCGGATTTTGTTTCCCTTCCCTGCGCAGGCAGTGAGACCGAGACCGTTCTCTCTCTGGCGTCAGTCCGCTCTTCGCCCCCTTCGCAAGCTGATTCCTTCCCTCCTTGTTTTAGCTGAGCCTCGTCTTTTCCTTCTTTCCGGTTTTTTATCGGCCTTTTCCCCTCTCTCCGTCTCAAGGCTGCAGTCAAATTTCGTTCCTTTTGTCTCGGTAATCCACCTTGGGGCGAAAGACCCCCGCTCCTCAGACGTCTTGTGTGTTGTTTTCGGGCCAATTTTACCCCCCTTCGTCCTTCGTGAATTCCCAGGTTTTTAATCCTTTTCCCGTCTTTACCCCACTGGTTTTCTCCCCATGCGCGTGACCTTTCCATCAGTACTACCGAATCATGAAGATGTCGATTGAGTCATGGTCCGAATTGGTTTGTTAAGTAGTCGGCAAATACTTGTCCGGTGCCGCCATATTCTTTTTTTTTAGCCCCTCGTTTGGACTACGTGCTCCACCCATTGACCTTTTAAAACCCCCCCCTTATTGTTTGTAAATGCCCCGGCCCTTGTGCTGAAAACGCATTCGCGCCCCTTCTCTTCTCTTTGGTCCCATGGGTGTAGTTGTCGTAGTCCCCCCTTGATGTTTGTGGGACTGTTCTTTCTTGTGTTCTCGTGTTCCCCAACTTATGAGACCATCTCCAGTAAAAGAGCTTTCTTTTTTTTTTCCGATCTCAGTCTCTATTCTTTGTCTTCCTATTGGCGCTCTTCTTCTGGCGAATTTCACTGCTGCATTCGTCATGACGGATATCGTGCGGTACATTCTTAGTCCCTCTTTTCATCATCGCATCCTACGTCGAGATTGGCCCTCCGCTTCTCTTCATCCGCTTCATGATGGGTTCCATTGAAGCTGGCGCGTTTTAATGTTCATGTTGGCCGAGAGTTCCCCCCCAACAACTTTCGTTTTTTTTTTCTCAAGCAAGCTGTTAGCGTTTTGACGCTGCGTACTTTTTGCCCCCTTGACGGCTTCCTCCACTCCTCATTAGTACGATGTTTTGGTTATGTGTTGCAGGATTATTCTATTCCCTTTTTTTCTTCTCGAGTTGGGTTCAGGGTGACGATAGCTTCTCATGCTTTGCTTTTCGCGTTCATGCCCATTAGCTAGTCTGGGGCCGTCTCGCAATCGGTCGATCCTCCCCACTGGCACCGTCCCTTCCCCCCCCCTTTTTCTTGAGACCAGGAAACCCTTCTCTCACCATGCCCGCTCAAGCTTTTTTGTTGCATGACCCAGACCACCCCCTTTCATCTGATGAACACCCTTTCAAGAGATCTTCTCCCCTTTTCGACCGATGGCGAGCCTTGGCGATCCACCCTCTCGAAGACTGACACCCGAGCCTTCCGTCCTCTTAAGCGATGTCTGTCAGCTCTCGTTTAGCCGCTGTTGTTCGTTTCTTTCCCCTCTTCAGTTTTTTTGCTGGTTGATTGATGCTCCCCTCGGGTAAGGGACTATTTTCGTGTGTCCCGCGCCGTTGTCGCTTCATGTTTTTTTTCTGATCTTTCGCAAGAGTGCTTCCGACCCCTGGAACCTTGCCATCGAATACTTCCCCTGCGTCGTGTTCAAAGACTCTCCTCCCTTAGACAATAGAAAGAGAAGTTACCCGTTTTCTTGGGTTTCTAGTCATCATACCTTCTGAAAAGCAGAAGACCCCCACTACCCCCCCTTTTTTTTCATTAAGAATTTTTGGTGTTCTTTGCCTACGTAGTCACCTTTCAGTAGTCTCCCCCTGGTTCGTGATCGCGGCGTGACCTTTTTGGTTTATTTTTCCTTTCCTTCTCAGTCAAGATTCTTGCAGCTGGTCCTTGGTGCGATGCGCCCCCCGTTCTTCTCCATTCTGTGCTGATCTGCAACGAAGGGGGTTTTTTTTGTGGCTGCTTCTCCCTATCCGGAATCTGTCTGGTCTAGAGATAGGGGCTGCCTTAGAGGTTTTCTTTGATGTCTGGCGTTTGAGTCGGTATTTTTCAACTATGATCAGCAAATCGTTTTTCGTTTCGTAGTTGCAGCTCTCCCAATCAAGAAAGTTTGCGCCGCCGCTCCCCGTTTTTTGAGGCTCTCCATCATCCCGTCGCCCCCCAAACCTTCCTCCCTTGCATTTCTACCGATGGTTGCCTTTATCGGGCCGAGGTATTTCACAATCGCATTTTGGCCGGTTTATCATGTATTATGTCATCGCTTGTTGAGCTACGCCAAACGCGGTTCTTTCGTCTTTGCCCCCAGTCAAATGTCCCATCCCCCTCTTTTTGGGTTTTGTTGTGTGGTCGCCACTTTATCCTCTTTGGTCAGTTTTTCCTAACTTTTTCCTACGGACATTTTTCGAGCATGAAGATTTTGGAAGGCCTCTCCCACTTTGCTTAGTTCAAGAGAGTCCTTCACCCCCCCGTCCAGTTTTCGGCACGTAAGAAGCCTCTCCCCTATCTCAATTCGCAATCGCATGTCTTTTCCCGAGCTTTTCCCCCCCGTCATACGTGCCCTCATCACAACAAGCCCCCGGTATTTTCCTATGCTATAGCCTCCCATGTCTAACGGAAGAACTGTCGTCCAAGGGTTGTGGACCATGCCTTCAAGATCATTTTTTCCCGAAAATTCGGAACTTCCTACGATTGAGTCCTTGCCCGCTTTGCCTTGAGTCTCTACGGCCCCCCAGATGAATGATTCGCCCCGGCCGAACACGGTCGCTCTTATCACGCCTTTTTTTTTGAGCTATCTCTGAGTCCTTGGTCTGCGCCCGACACCTTCCTTCCGTCTGGTGTAAGATTCTGACCCTCTCAAATCGGCCGGCCCTCTTTGGCCCCGCGAACCCCCTTACAGCGCTCTTCTTTTGATTGCGTTGTTCCTATTCGTATTCAGGAAACACTTGTTTTTTGCGCGCCTGCATTTCGATTTTCCTTTGAAATCTGTTCCTCGTTTTCTCCTCAAATACCTTTCCCACGAGGTAGGTTATTAGTCCATTCCCACGGCCCTGCCCACTTCTCCTCGTCCCCAGTTATAATTTGGGTTTTCTGTTTTTTTCTGGTCGATGTGAGAGATCGACGATGCATGACCATACGGGATTGCAATTCCCCCTCCTAAATCCCTTGCTTTGCGGTTTATTTTATGCTGGTCGTTTTCTGTTAAGACAGTTCTTAGCCTTCTCGACTTTGTTTACTATGCAATTTACACTTAACTTCTTGATTCTGCTCCGACTGTTTCTTTGGTTGGATCTCCTTTGTTCTCCCCCCCTTTGGCTTTCTCGGTAATCTACCCTTGAGGGCCCCATTTGTCTCATTTCACCGCTCTTTTCGCAACGGGGGCCTACCAGAGACTGGATGCCAAGTACTTCTGATTGAAGCTTTCCTTAATCTTTTTGCCCTCCCTTAATGTGTTCTTCTGCTTGTTCGCACCTGTAGGTTGGCCGCTGTTATGGCAATCCCCTTCCAGGTCCTGGTTGCGAAGGATGTTCTTCCCTTTCTGAACAATCGCGGCAGTCCCCTGCCTCTGTGTTGGGGCATGATGTTTTTTTTTGACTCACGGACGTCCCTTTCCCTCGCTGTGCAGTTTGATCCGTTTTTTCTAGCTTTTTGGGTCGATCGGGTGACTCACGTTTTTACCGCGACCGTTCAGGAGTCCTTTGTTTATTCACTGCGCATGCGATCTTTTAAATTTACTTCCCTCTCAGCCGTTGGGTTTTCTTTCCCATGCGCTTTTCCTCTTTATGTTCCCCCGTTATGTTTGCGCACTGGAAGATACTACGATCTGACTTAGCTTTAGGGGTTTTTTAACGATATCGGAATCGCTCATGCGACTTTTCCACCCAGTCCTCCTTACCTGGGCTTTTGGAGAGGCCTTTCCGAGTTTTTTTTCGTCCCTGATCCCGATGATCCCCAGGATTCCCCCTTCCCGTGCACGGTGCGGCTCTATCCCCCCACCGCTACAGTCTTTCGCTCCGTTGCACCTTCCGTCAGTTTTTTGATCATCCTCTCCCAGACTCCTGAGATTTCTTCTCCTCCAGTGCTGAGTAATGAGATGATCTACAACCTATGTCGAGCGACCGTCGTGCCCCCTTCGTTTCTCCGTGTTTGAGACAATGCCCGTCTAAAGCTTTCATTTTTAATCCCTTCTTCTCTCCCAGCGGCCCCAATCTCTTATTCCGCGCTCTCCGTTGCCCGCTCCCCCGTGTCACCCCCCCTGACTTCGACTTTTACTCCTTCATGCCAAGTCCGGCAGGAGGGTAAGGTTCGAATCGGTTGCCCCGTTTCTTCTTTTCTTCTTAAAGGTGTGAGAGCTTGACTCCGCGGGCGAAGGATTTGCAATTCTCACTGGCCTAGATTTTTCATGAGTCTTTTCACTCTGGCTGCTATTCAATTGTTGGACGTTGTTAGCTTTCTTTTCCTGCGTGTCTCATTAACCGCTGTTTGCTCTTTTTTGTAAGGATCTTCTCCTCCCTCCCAACTGATTGTCCTGAACCACTGTTCATGGATCTTCCCCCCTGGAAGCAGATTTTCGGTCGCGATCGCCCCTCTGTTTTTTGAAGAAGTCGCCGCCTTGCCTTTTTCGGCGGCGGCGCTTGGGTCGTCTTACGCGAGGTTCCCCTCTTTCTTCTCCAGCAGTGCTTCGCGGCGTCGGGAGCTTTCCCCCCTTTTCGTCTGAACTGTTTTTTTTTTTGACCTGGAGCCTGAGCGCTCTCCCCTGCAAGGTCTTTAACTCCGCGCCTCTCTTCTTGAGAACCACCATTTAGTGTGAATCTCCGTGCCCTGCCCCGATCTGGTCATTGAAGGCTTTACCCCGTCGAAGGGAACTCTATCGAGCCTTTTTTTTCTTTTTTTAAGCACCGAGCGCTTCCGTCGAGGTCTTCTCACGTCGCCAGGTTCGTTTGACATAGACTTTTTCAGTGGATCATTGTCCCCCTCGAATAAAAGGTGTGGCGCTCTTACATTCTCCCACGTCGTTCCCGGAGATATTAAGCAGTTGATCTACATAGTTTCGACGGTTATTTCATCCTCCCTCCTGCCACGCTCTCGCTTCGTGATGGTCTCTCCTTCCCCTCTGCACCTTCTGTTTGAAAACTCTTCCTGTACACACCCTTTCTTCATGCTTTTTCTCCCCCGGTTTCTGCCTTCGTGATGTTCGCAAGCTTTTTTAAGCAAACCCCGCGTCATCGACTCTTTTTTGACGAGAGCGAACCCCCCTCCCACTCATAAGAGAGAATTCCTCCCGCTCTTCCGTCGCTTCCGCCCCTCTTACTTCCTCTCTTCCCTCCAAGATTTTTCATCTTCGTATCTTACGCCCGCCTCCTAAACTCAGTTTTATCTTACGACTCCTCTACCCAGAGGCCTGGCAATGGTGCTCGTTGCCCCCCTTCCCCCTTTTCTTCCTCCTTAGGAATAATAGACACTATCCGCGCTTTTCTTCCTTCAGAGCACTTCAATTCATGATCCCGGCGATCCGATCGAAATTTTCTTTTTTGTAGTTTTTCCCCCTATTTCCAACTCCTGGATTCTAGAGAGACGGCGCAATCCCTTCTTAACAGTCCGCCATCGCCCCAACCCCAAGAAATTCCACTCCAGGTCTCGGCTGTGCCTGGGCCTCCCCAGGGTACCTTTTTCTTTGCTTCCCCGCAACCGAGACCATCCCCCCTCCACCCTTTCACAGGAGGATTTTCGTTTATTTCACGGTCTTCTGGGGGAATGCGGCCCTTCCCGAAGCAATCGGGTCCTCTTCCAGGCAGTTCCTTTTTCTCACCATTTCTCTCCCTCTTTTATCTTCCTCGCATTGTCGCGCCCTCCTTTTTTGCCTGCAATTTTTTACCTGTACCCATATGCAATCAGAAGTCTTTCATTTTTTTTCGGTCCCCCCATTATTCGCTGCTTGAGGCGGCTCATGCACCGAGGTTCCCCCGGTTTCTTTTTCTCCCGGACTGATGGAATGATCTCTCAGAACGTGTGGATAATGCTCGACCCTGTCTTCCTTTTGTCTATCTGGAAAGGTTTTTTAGTAGTATCTTTGCCTTTCAGTTAGCCGATCGGAATCCGTTCGACTTTTTTCTCACCTTATCTTTAGGATATGTGTCCAACAGCGACCAGATCGGCGCCCCTAATATGCCCTTCCTCCTCTTACTTCCCAATGAATTGGTGTGTATCCCTGTAGCTTTGGTCCCGCGGCCTTAATCCTTTCTTGAGTAGCTTTTCTTCTTCTACTTGAATTGAAACACTTTCAGTTTTTTCTTCGGGCCTTTTCACCTTAATCCTTATTTTGCTTTCTTTTTTGGAAATTTCTTGTTTCCACCCCATTGCCGTCTACTCCAGGTATGTCTGTCCTATCTCTCCCCCCCCCAACTAGAGTTCATCGCGTTCCAGCCCAACCCTCTTCTGAGTCTTGGACGGACCCTTTGTGACTGAGTTTTGCGTGTGTAGTTCAAAGCTCTTCCCATAGAATCAGATTTTGCCCCTTATAGCGGTATGACGCGCCTAGCGTCACCCCCCGATGGTAAAATTTTCCCTTGGCGACTTTTTTCCCTGGGTTGGCTTGCTACCGCGCCTTTCCCCCTTTTTTTTCGCTATCTTTTCTCTTTTCGTCTTTGACTTTTTTCTCCTTACCCCCCCAACAGCGGTGTGCTATCCCTTGTTCGCTCCCTCCCTTCCCTTCAGATCAAGAGCGGCCCCCTGATTTCCTGCTGATCCTCCCATAGGCTCGGCCTTGGGCTTTTGAGCTAACCCCCTCCGGCCCCTTCTGTGATGCCTCTCCCTGAAATGGCGTTAGATTGTCTTCCCCCTTCCAATGATCACGATTCCCCTTCCTATTGTACTAATCCTTTCAGAATTCAGAGCTTGGCCGCCGCGACCCCCACCGACCCTTTTTAGTCCTGGCTGATGTTACCCGAGTCGCTACGTTCCTTTGTCGTCCTCTCAGGGTTTTTTTTCGTTCGTGGTCGTTTCTGTCTGTCTTAGTCTACCAGAGAGATCTCTAGACCCCTTTTCTCCCCTTCTTTTTCGAGGGTCTCCTTTGAGCTGCATCCTCGTGCCTCACTCCCGGTTCCGGATTCGAGGTGTGTGCCAGAACGACGAGATGAACAGCCTTTTTCCTATCAGGAATTCAAAAAGGGCTTTTCGTCCAACGTTATGATGCCCGCCGATACATCCGCCCGCCGATGGCTTCCCCCATCACAGCGCCTGCCCCACAAGTTTTCCCGATATTTTAGACCCTTCCGCCCTAACCGGACGTTTCTTTTTTATTTTCAGCCAGATATTAGCCGGCTTCCCTCCTGAGCGGGTGGCGAGGGGCTTAGAATTCGCCAGGTTTTTTCAGCCCTTTTCGAAGTCGCGTTATGTCGTCTTCCGCGATTGCCCCTTTTCTTGTTGGTCAAACCACACGGCTGGTTTTTTGATGCCGTTTTTCTTCTTGAGTCATTTCCTATCTTAGCTGCCTGTAATGGGTCGGCTAGACCTCCTCTCACGCCGTAGCCACCCCAATTCTGGGAGATACGCTTCAGAGAAAGCAGGCGCTCCGAGTCCTTTCTTTAGCGCCGGAGTAAGAGCCAGATGCCCTTATCACTGAGCTCAACCCCCCCCCATTACTTATCTGCCCTCACTGTAGTGGACTGATGGCCTTAGTTTCCATGGGAAGCAGTGATCATGAGTCCCCCGTCAGAATCCTCCCTATCAGACTTTTGTTCGAACCGGACTGTTGATACAAGGCCCGGAATCCTTTTTCATAACCCGCTCGCGAGGGGAGGGCTTTTTCCCCTCCTTCAGTGCTTTTTTCTGGCTCTTTCAGAGATTAGTACGTTATGTAGACTCACAGGGTCCTCACGCCGATTTTTTTCGCCCGAGATATATATCCTCTTTCTTTCCCCGGCTTACTGCCATTACACCCCGGAGCGCCACTCTTACTCGTCCCGAAGATATGCTTGATTCAGTCTCACAGTCGATTTCTTTCTCTGTTGTACAGAGCTGTACAGCTGAGACACCCGCAGCCCTCGTCCCTGCCACAACAATCCCCTTTTCGAATCCCAAAAATGGTAGTCATCGCGCGCGCCTTTTGAGTGTTTCAGCACCGTTCTTTTTCTTTTATAGTCTGATTGTTTGTGTTCAGGTTTGTTTTTTTTTCGTACATGGTGTGAGCCCCTTCGAAGAGTTTCGGCAAGCAGAATGGCTTCTGGGTCTTTCCTTCATTTAGTACTTCACCATTTCGCTGAATCCTTGATCCGACCCATCTCTCTGATGTACACTCGCTTCACCTTATTCTCCGAGGAAGGTCTACCGAGCCCATGTTCGTACCCGCCGCGTACCTGTTTCTGCCCACGCAAGTGCACCCGTACATACATTGGCCTCCGACGCATTTCCCCTTTTTCTCTCGCCTAGGATTCTGCTCCCTTTTTGAAGATAAGCTGACGATAGCAACTTGCTTACAGTTTCTCCTGGAAGGTCCGATTAAGTAATCCGGCTAGGGTCCCGACGATCTATTCCCTCCCCTCTTCCCTCTTTTTTGTGTTTTTAGATCCTTTTTTAGCCCCCCTGAGCGGATCTTCCCGCCGCGGCTTCCATTCCGATCCTTGCTCCAGTCTGCACCGCTCTTGCGTCGATTCCTCCGGTGCATCCCCTACTTGCTGAATTTTTTTTCGCCATGGATTATGGGCAAGTTTCCACTTTTTATGTCGATGTTGCGGAGTGTGCCTTCCACGACCTTCTCGTTTTTCTCGGTGTAGACCCTCTTCTCTTTTCTAGGGGTGACCGTCAATAAAGTCCCCTCCGCTGGGACAATAAATGCCGTCGTCCCCCGGATTGTGAATGGTCCTTTTCTATCATTCCCTTTAATTGGCGACTAATGGCCGGGGCCACTCCGTCAATTCTCTAGAGAAACTTTTTTTTGCTCCGGTTCCATTTCTACCTTGTAACACCAACATCACAGCGCCTTGAAGCAACCTTCCAGTTTTCTTCAATTTTCTATCGTAGCATCCCCTCCTCTTCTCCTTTTTACCCGATGGTGGTTGTATTCTGAACCTTCTTTTTTGGTGTGACGTCGTCGTTGCGTCTTTTCCGTCCATTACCTTTCTGTACCATCTCCAGGACAAGACCTCGTGTTTGTGTAAGAAGATCCTTTCTCCTCTTCTTCTGTTTGCTATTTGCCCCCCCCGCTGTCCTTTCAAGGGCCCGGCTAGCTTGCAGGTCCCTTATCTGATCGGCTCCTCCTGGATCGGCTTTCTTTAAGAGTAGAGCATCTTTCCATTACCGTCTCCTATCCTGCCAGAGCTCGGCCTCTTTGTGGCATTAGCCCCCTCCTTTCTCAGCGTTTTCTTGATGTCCGTTCCGGTGGGAGGCCAACATTCCTGCTCATTAAATTTTTCTCGCTGATGATCTGCTGATCCTCTCCTCACCCCCCCGGCAGGCCTTTCCCGTGTACAGCAGTCCCCGCTTTCGGGATCATGTTTCCCTCTGACTTGAGATATTCCTACCCCCCGTTTGCATCTTGCTCCCTGACTTTCCCCGCCATTGTGGACCTTCCGGAGATTCCCTGGCAGGTCTTTTTCCCCGTTGTGTCGCCCAACTCCGCTTTCTTGTCTTCGTAAATCGGTCCATCCGACCTGAGCCGCATGGTTCTTCTTGCAATTCCCACCTGCTCGGCATCCCGCTGTTGTTTGCGATAAATACCCCTTTTAATCCCTCTTTCTGACGACCAAGATACGACCCTCTTCCTCCCCCTTCGAGAAGGCGAGCCTTCTCGCACCCCTGGACCAAGAGACTATCCAGTCGCCTTTCAAAGATCGGGTGTTCATCTCGCACTTTCGGTTTTAGAGACTTTGAGTCTTTATACTTACTTTTTTTTTCTTTAGAGGTTTGATGATGAGCGAGATTACTTTATACTTTTCGTCAGTAGCGATCCAGTTGTAGAGCACGTTTTTTGGCTTCCTTGTCTAGCCTACATGTTTGTACGAGGCGCTATGGGCCCCTTACATTTTATCCTACAATTCCTTACTGCGTTCTCACGACCGATGCCGCTACCCTTCTCCCCTCTCAAGAGACCCATACAAACTTTGACTTGCGACGCGATTTCGATTTACTCCTCCCGCCTCTACGACTCCAGTCCCCACCAAAAACGGCCGACGAGATGATGGAACGCGGCGACAGGCTTCCCCCTCTTCTTATCTAAACACTGGTTATGATCCTTTCGGACACGCTTTCAGTTTCCTTTTTCCCAATGAGCCCGAACACTCTGGAAGGTTTTATCATTTCCCTGCTTTGCCTTTTTTTCACTGATTCTCCCCACTGATTTCTGATCACCTCCCCCGGATTTTTCCTGGCTGTTGGTCGCTCGCCCCGAGTCGTCCGTCGTGATCGATCGTTTTCCTCCTCTTTTCCTTTTTGATGGCTGGCGGCGGTTTCAGAACCCCGATGTCCCAGAACCGCTTTTCTTTTTCTTGAGCCCCCCTCACGCTTCAATTAAGCCATCTATCTCCCCACTCCTTTCCGATGTTTCGAAAGTTCGCAATTGGGCCAATTTTAAAAGTTTCCTTTTCAAGCTGGTTGCCGAGGCCGCCGGTCATGACATCGTTACTGTTTTGCTTCTGGTTCTCCGGTGCTTTGCCTCCGCTGTTGTTAGATAACTACCCGCTTTTTGTCTCTTTCTTTTTCCCCACTTCACTGACCATCATTGGGAATTTTTTCCTCCCTTTTCTGTGGTTCGCGGCGGCCTAACGTTTCCAGACGCAATGGTTTTCTTGAAGACTCAGGTTCGCTGACCTCTGAATGAAGAGGATTGACAAGCGTCCCGAAGTCCGATACCCTCTCCCATGGGCCCCTTCTTTTGCATTTTTTAACCTTCCCTCTAGCGCAAGCGAATGATGGCAGGGAGTTCCCACTCCCCTCGTGTATTTCTCATCACCACCTAACATATTTGCTTGCATTTGTTTCCTATGAGCGCGTGACCTTGTCTCGCCTAATTGCGTCGCCCCTTTTCTGTGGACGCTCCAGTATCCTTTTCCATCTCCCAGGAGCACTACGTTCCCTCGCCCCCCGCTATCCAATTTTCTCTTGGCGATAGACAAATTTGCCCAGATCGATTTAGGAAATTTCCCTGTAGAGCTACCCTCCCCTTTCTCTCGATTTCGGGTCATTGGTCTTCCTTCCCCCCTGTCGGCGGAGTGTATCTTGAGTCACTTGATCTGCCAAAGCGCAGCCCAAGTAACTCCCCCCCTGAAATATCCTTAATGCTGTTCTTTCTTTTGAGGTTTCTTTAAATTTCCCCATTCTTTGGAGAGAGGCATTGCGCTTTTCCCATTCCTCCAGAGTCGCTGCTCATGAACGCCTCTTTATGACTTTGATAGTGTCGTAGTAACCCGAGAAGTCCTTCCGACAATAGGCGCTCCTCCTTTCTGCGTTGGCTGTTGGATGTGTTCCTCTCTTATTTTTTTTTCTGCCTTCTCTGCTCGTTCGGGCAAGGTCCTCCCACCAACTGCTGGATTCTTTTATTGTCTTATGGTCATTTTTACTATGGTTCCTCCTCTCCTGTTCTATAATCGCTTTTTCCGCTTCCTCCAGTATCGAACGACCCTCTTGTTCCTTTTTTTTTTCCGATATGCCTGGACGGTGCCTCTGGGTTATTCCTTACTTTGTCCCTTTTTTTTCTTAACCTGAAGCCATATGTTCGCTCCCGGGTGAATCACCTAGCGTTATGCACGTCCCGGTGGAGCGAGTCTTTTTTTCCCCCCGTATGTTTCGTTTTTCCGCTTTGTTATTTGAAGGCGGCGCGTTTTGAGGTCATCTTTTTAGCAGGAAGCTGTTTTTGTTCCAGCCTCTTCCTGAATTTTTTTCTTTTCTTCTGTTTCGTATGGGGTAGTCTCTCGGCCCGGGTCTCCTAGATAGGAAATACGTGTTTGGTTTCGGAAACTCCCCCCTTGCGCGACTTCACTCAGGCTTACGGTTCAGGAACGTCCAGAATGCGCTTTACTATCTCGTTCAGCCGTGTTTTTTTTTTGTTGGGTTCTTCCGGTCAATGCCTCTTCTACCTGTCCAACAGCTCCCCTGGACGAATGGCTGGACTCCCTAATACCTCGATCTCTGCGCGGGGATTAAAGCCCCTCCGAGATAGTCTCCTGGCGCCTCACAGTCCTTTACCCTCTCTCGTGTCCGTTTTCCCGGGCGTTTCCCCCCCCTTCATAGGTTTTCTTTCATCTGAAATCAAGATGCGCTTGCGCTCCAGTGACGTTTTCTTCCCTCCAAAAGCTTCTCTTGGACGAAGTACCTGCTCTCCGGCCGTATGAGTGACGCTGTTGCCTTCCTTATGCTTTTCCCCGAGCTGCCGCCCCCAGTGTCTTTTGTTTTCCCAAAACACCCTGGCCGATTCGAGACTTCGACCTCCCTTTTAGAATTTGGCTCTCCCAATTCCCGTTCTAGTCAAGCCCGTCCTAGTCAGTAAGGACAACTCGCCCAAAATTCGATTTTCCTTCCTCCTCCCTCAGAGACTTGGTCTTTCACCCTTATAGACTCGATCAAAGGATGCCTTCTGCCGGGAGAAATCTCCCCTTACTCTCTCTTTTCTCCTCTCCGTTTGTTTTTGCCTCCTTCCCCCGTGGCAGATGTCTTAACTAGGACTCCCACTTTGTTTTCATCGCGGATGATAATTGTTTTTGGACTCTTTCTGCGGCCCTGAAGGCGCGGTTTGAAGATCGATTGTGGGACGTCTCGCCGGACTTAGATATGCTCAAGTCCCTTTTCCCGTGCTTTTGCATGGAGCTCACCACGGCTCCTCGGTCGTCCCTTTCGGATGAATCTTTTTTTTTCTCCTGACTTTCTCTAAGCGCATTCGGCGCTCTTCGGGTTTCTTGAGCCGATCGTCGCGTGAGGCTGATACCCACAAGAGCGATACGTCCTGGTGCTCTTCTGCGAAGCATTTTTTTCTATAGCCCTCCCCCTTCCCGGTATTGACGTTCGCGAATACTTGAGGTATCACCCAACCCTCTTGTTTTTACCGAAGGGTGGCCCCCCCTCAGAGACGCTCTTTCCCTCCAGGCTTGGGTGAACCTAGAAGGAGCCTGACGATTATCCTGAGAGATTATAACCCTCGAAGATATCGGGTGAGTCGTCCGCCAGTTTTTAGACCTTGTTTTTTCCCGCCAGTTTGACATATCCTATCTCCCTTGATCATTGACTCCCCCCCCGCTTTCGCTTGACTCTCTTCGATCGCATTTTTTCTGCAGGTCCGGCCCAAGTTACTTTCCGCGGTCGCTTTTTTTCCGCTACGCCACTCTCTTTTTTACGTTTTCATCGTTTTTGCCCCTATGTTAGGAACCTAAGCATCGCAGCCAGCGGCCTTTATGCGTTGACAGCGCTCAGCACATTCCTTCTTCTTTCCTTCAAGCTTGCTTCAGCGTCTACACCGCCCCTCCCACTCCGTGGTTCACGTGAAGAAGCGACCAATTGACGGGCATCCTATCGTCTTTGCGGAAATTCTTCCCCGATGGCGGCATTGAAAATAGAACCCCTTTTTTTTGTTAACTCCTCTTTCCCCCATTCACTGATCGTTTGCCTCTTCAACTTTTTTTTGGCTTCGCAATGGCAAAGCGATGATTGGGGTGGTGGGGTTTTGGTTTGTTCTGGGGGGTTTGTTTGTGTTGGGGCTCTTCTGGGGGTGGTTTTGTTTGGTTTCTGTTCTTTCGGAGTCCGAAGTCGAAAAGGCTTCCACCCCTAACCGCCTCGCCCCCCACGACCTTACCTCCTTTCTTGTAGTTTTGGGATGTGTGCGCCCCCTATGTTTTTTCATCAGCGCGATCGCCCCTTGAAAACTAACCCCCTCCACCAGTAGCACCAGTAGGAATTCGCTTGCGTCCGGTGAGTTCTTTTTTCCTTCCGCTAACCGAGGCCCCCAATCTTCTCTCTGTCCGGCATGGCAGCAAACGCGGCCCCCCCCCCCGTGAGTTATTTCGTGCATGCGAGCGACCATCAAATGGGCCTGCCCATGGACTTCCCACCTCGCCCATTTTTTGATAAGGGGTTCTGTTCCCCCCTTTTTCGTGACGATTTTGAGGAGGCAGGCTCATCGTTACCCCCGCCCTTTTCTGCCGGGTTGCTTTTTCGCAGACCTTTACTGTACTCCGCTTCTCCCCTTCCCCTTTCTGTCTTATGATCTATCCCCTTTCATTTCTGTGGTCCCGAATCTGCACGTTCCTGGAGTATATCTCCCTTTTAGAGGCCCACTTTCCCTTTCCTATCGGAAACTTATTTAGCCTTTGTACCCTATTACCCCTGATGCTCTCCCCCTGTTGATGTTTCCCCCAAACCCTTGGCTACGCATCCTGCGCCCTCCCATCGCGCTAATAGGACAAGGAAACCACGAATAGTTGGTCGGGTTTGTTCTTCTCCCCTTAGGATTTTTCCTTTCCATAGCGCTTCTCCTTTTTCTGATTTTGCGAGCTGCCCCGCTCTTGCCTTCTCTGTTTTTTTTTTTTATCTTTTTCGGAGCTGCTTGACTACTCGTTTATCCGACATCTTTTTTTTTCCCCCTGCCTCGGGGACCGGGAGCCTTATCATCTATCCCCACTCGAGCCATGGCTACCACCGCCTCCCACCCTTTCTTTTCCCTTGAGCGTGACGCCGCGTCCGTTCCCAGCTTGTAAGTCTTCTCCCCACCCAGCGATTACTCTTGATTCTTTCAACATTTCCCACTTACGCGGTCATGAACTCGCTCTCGTCAACTTTGCTGAAAATGGCCATTTGATTCTAGTTGGCAACTTTTTCTCCATAAGACGTTTAGGGAGGCTTTCCTATCTTCTTCTTCTACATTTCCTTCATTGCTCTGCCTCCCGAACCCCATCTTTGTCTAACTCTTTTTTGCTACCTATCCTCCCGCCCCATACCAAGCTGCACCCCCCTCCTTTCTCTTCACGACATGGCTTTGGGAGTCGCTCAACAGCCCTGCCACGTCGGGCGATCATTCCCCTTCATGGTCGACTTTATTGCGCCGGCACCATGCTCGTTTATCGATTTCAGAAGTGTCGACATCAAGCGACGTGTTCCCCCCTCCCGCTTACCGCACCGGTTGAGCTCCTTCCTTTTTTTGATCACGGTCCTCTGTTCCCGCGTTCTCTTCGATTACGTTTTTGCGCGTTTCCTCGGTTCCTTGAGGTCTCGCTTCGTCTTCTTCTGACCGGAGTTCTCTTCAGTGAGGGTCTCCTTTCTCCCTTTCTTCCTTTTTGTGCATAAGCCTGTGAAAGTATTTTTGAATTTGCCCTCTCGCGTTTCAGCACCCGCTGTACCTATTTCAGGAAGCACAACCAACTTCTTCAATTTTTGCGCCGCCTCCCTAGAACTTGCCTAGCGGAATCAGCCGCGTTCAAAGTTCCCCCCCCTTCCCCTTCCAGCCAGTCCGCCCCACAGGAAGGCGTATAGAGTCTTTTCCGATCTTTCTTCTTTCGGAGATTCTCTTTTGTCTCTGGGCTGCAGAGTCTTGCTTTCAGACATGTCCTTTTTGGGGGGGTTTCTCTATCGAGTACCTTAGTTACTCGTCCCCCTCTTATTCTCCGGTGATGGATGTCTTTTTCCACAAAAGCGTCTGATTTGGTGGGTTATTTTCGTTTCTGAGGATGCTGGCCATGGTTTTCTTCGATGTGAAGTCCCAACTATCACAATCTGTGGGCGATTCCCCCTCTCAGAGCAATGCCAGCGTTCCTTTCGATTACCTTTCGTCGCTCCTATCCTCATGAAGATGATCATTTGCAAATCAGAAAGGTAGAGATGAATGGCGACTGATAGTCATGCCCTGGTGTCCCATGGCATGTTTATCAGGTCCCATCCGCATTTTCTTGAAGCTTGATTCCTCACGGGTCATGTTGGAATTCATTGTCATCAGCCTTTCCCCCCTAGAGCCCCTGCGGGATTGCCCCCCTATTGCTCCTGATGGCTATCGCGGGAAGATTTTCGACGTCAGATGCGTCCCCCACTTTGTTCCCACACTCCGGGATTTTCTTTTTCGCTTTACGATCCGCATCATAGAGCCTGCAGCCGCGTCCTTTTTCAACCCTGCAGTGTTGAATCTCCCCATCTCCTTCTGTAGGCCACGAACACCCATCTCTGGGACTTGGATCTGGGTCCGCCTTTTTCCCCCCAGTCGACACGAAAGTCTCCCCCCCTTTCCCACCCACATCCTTTTCTACGCCACCCCCCCCCCGGGGCCATCTCGCATCTCCCCTTTCCAGGAGTGATTTCATCACAACAAACACCCCCTTGTCAATTTTGCTTTCTTTTCTTTTCTTTGGTGTTCCTCCCTTTCAATGGTGGAGAAGGGAGAGTTTCTGCTAGAGAATGGAATGTTCCCCTAATCTTCGCTCAGCTACTCACACGTAGAAATTCCCCCCTTCTAACATTTCCCCTTGATTTGTCCTCCGTTATTATGACGAGTCACACGCCCCTATGCCCGGTTCGTCCCCGTCGATTCGGTTTGTCCACCTGTTTCACCAAGCCCTTTGGCGTTGGTGGTACTGCAACGCACGCTTTCTACCCGCTGCTCCTGATGTTCTAAGTGTTCCATGGCAAGCGACGATTGCCTCCTCGCCCATTGTTCCCGCCTTTGACGCCTTTCCTGTCCTTCGTGGTTGAGACCGACTCCCCCCTTTCCTACTCCTTGCTGTTTCTATCGATCGTCGGCTTCGAGGCGGCCTTCTCCTCTATCCTTTTAAGCGGACCCTCTTTCAGATCCCCTTTTTTAATTATGCTCTCGTGAAGCCGCTAGAGGCTCATTTCCGCAACTTCGATTTCGCAGCGGTTCCAGGAGTATGTCCCCGGCAACCCCTTTTCTTTCCTTGTGTGTTTGTTTGGAAGAACCCGGCCACGTCGTCCCGAGGGTCAACTGGGTGCGCGACGCCGTCATCTTTCTACTAGTCATTTAAGATTTTCGATTGATGGCATTCGCCTGGTGAGTCCCCTGAATGGTCCTTTTGCCTTTCACCTTCAATTTTTTTTGCTATCTCCACTCTCTCTCCTTGCTACATTTCCCGAAGCTGTCCCCCAACTCCATACTTTTGGGGTGGGGGGGGGTCCCCGCCCACCAGGAACGTTCTGTTTCACCTTCTTTTTTTCCTTTCGCGCTTTCTATGCTCTTTTTCCTGGTACTCGTTTTGGTTGTGTCGCCCTTGATGGTGTGGTTTATTTCGTCTGCTTCGGTGTCCGCTGTTCCATTTGCGCGCCCAGCTCCAGTCATTCTGTGTTTTCTTCCTCGATCCCTAGTCATTTCTTTTTGATTGCTATTGGCGTCTTTTTCTGGAGACTTACGATGCAAGGCCTCCTCTTTCTTTCTATCGTCGAGCATCACGGCTTGTTGAGGCAAATATGAGCTTCTCGCCCCCGTGTTCCTACTGCCCGCTCCGCCCTTCTCTTTTTCTCTGGCATTATTCCTTAGGAGCTCTGTGTTTTCTTTCTTCTTGCCTTTGGGTCAAAATCCCTTTTTCCCCCCCCCCCCCCAAGCTTTTTCGTGTGGTGCTCTGAACTAGGATCATTTCCTCACCTTTAACTTGTTCT
>Ga0179593_1731197_pt1 | contig 24230 bp, 27 predicted proteins | sample CZODoug2_1_08_16_FD_185931 | JGI IMG/M metagenome (GOLD analysis project Ga0179593, IMG submission 185931) | Vadose zone soil fungal communities from Angelo Coast Range Reserve, California, USA - CZODoug2_1_08_16fungal (PacBio error correction) | ecosystem: Environmental > Terrestrial > Soil >... | reverse complement strand
GCTCAAACTTTAAGTGTCGTTGGCATAAAACGTAAGGCCAGGCGCAATCTCACGAACCCCTTCCCTTCATACCCCCAAATTGTGTTCCTCCCCCCCCTCCCGAAGTTTTTCCTGGTGGTGATACCCCCTGCCTCTTCGATAATTTCCCATTCCCCATTGACCTACCCTTTCCTGCCAAAGAAGTGGCGGCATTCGTGCTCTTTTTCACCCTGTTCAGTCGCGCGTTCTCCCCCAGGGACTCTTTTTTCACTGCGGAGGTTTTTTTTTGAAGATTGACTCATTTTTTATTTCCTTTCTTCTATGCAATTTCTCGCTGCCCGAGGGGCCCAGGCGCGGGCATTTTCGGTGCTCTTTTGCTTTTCTTTAGGTTGGTCGCCTCTACCTTTTCCTTCCAGGTAGAGTATATTACGCGACCGAGTGTTTTTGTCCGAGGAAGGCACGCGCTGGCCAACTCTGCTCCTCTGACACAATTTGCGGGACTTCTCTTTTTGAAGTTTGACTCTTGAAGAAACTCCCCTAAGTCCTTCCTTTGATTTAATGATGCCACCGTGTGCCAGAGCGACAATCTGTTCTTGCGTCGTTTAAAGAAAGAACTAAAAGTTTTGCCCCCCCCCCTTCTAGAGAGTCCCAATCCCAATAGTTTAAAGGAAGCTGAGTTTTTCCTCCCTTTCTGACCCCTGTTCTCTTTTGGAGATCCCGTCGTATCGAGCATTTCCCGCGCCCTTTCGATATGATCGGTAACACCCCCTTCTTCCCCCTAAAAGCATGCCCAAATTGGGATCGGAAGACCACCACTAACCTCATGGTCTTCCTTTTGCCCGTCTTTTCGTCAGATGTGTACTACTCTGCACTTTGACTGCTCGTGTCTCCTTAGGTTCTGCTAGCCCGCCGGTATATCCCTACTATCGTATCCGTGTCCAATTAGCTCTCAAAACTATTATTTCCCTTTCCTGTCTTTATCGTAGGACCGTTCTGGTCCGGGCCTTTTATTACAATCCTCCCCTTTTTTTTTTTGATTTTCTTTGGACAGTCCCGTCCCTGTCCTCCTGACGTCCCAATTCTCCGCGTCACTCTCCTCCAAATCCGGATAAATCGACCTCCTCCTCCCTTCGACTCGCTGCAGAGACCCGAAGATGACACCTTCCCCCCTTCTTGACACCTTCTCTACCGGCCGACTGCATCCCCTCTCTGACTGAGATTCCCCCCCGTCGTTCCTTGGATCTTCCCTGTAACCCCAAGACCCCCCCTTAACCCCAGGCGTTGATCTGCCCAAGTCATCTTCCTAGAGTGCATCCCAGGACGACCCCCCTTTTTTCCTGTAGAGCACGTTTTTCAACCCTTTTTTTACTCCCCCTTCGGGTTGGTCTCTACCAATGGTTTTTCGCTTCTCGACATCCGTTCTTCCAGCAGTGGTGAGAACCGTTCCTTTAATATAGGCTAGTTTTCCTTCAACGTGCCGTCCTGGGCTCTGACTTACATAGTAGGGAAGGACTGGCTCCCACAGCCGAGTGCTTTTCAAGATCATTAAACTTTCTGTTTTTCTCTTTGGCGGCTCTTTCGCCCTATGATCCCCTCTAAATGAGAAGTGCAGACCCTTTTTCCTTCTCCTTGTGCGGAAGGCTGGGTCTCCCCCACATTCAGTCCCCGAGCGTTACCTTTGTTTAGGCACCCTGACCGGCCATGTCTGTGCCTTCCCGTCGGGCCACGATACCCCCCTTTCTCTGTAAACTGGAAGCCGAGTTTTTTCTCGCACTGTTTGCAGACCTAAAGAAGAGTGCCCGATCTCCCCGGGCCGCGCGTTCGTCTTCCGGTTTTTACCCTCCTCTCCCCATCAGGGTTTTCCTATTCATTTCAGCGCCGGTTTCTCTCGGATTTCCCTCGGATTTAACATGCTCCAGCGGGACTCCCTCTTTCTCCATCCTTTTCCTCCCTCCGTCTCTTCTAGAATTTTTCCCCAGTCCCCCGCTTGCTCGTCTTTCTCACAGGCTGTTCCGAAACTCGAACCCTTTGACGTGTCCCCACCGCCGCTCGCCCCCCATTCTTTTTTCCCTTCTCCTCTTTCGAAAAGCTTCTTCGTGCCGGGTATCCAGTCAAGCGTGCCCCCGGGCTCCTGAAACTCGGTCCATTTCTTCCCCAGATTTTTCCCTTTTGCACGTGATCGGGTAATCGACAATTCCAGGAAAGGCTGGCCTTCCCCATGCCACGTTTTGCGGTGTTTTTCTCCCCTGTGGCGATCTTGATGGTCCGGTTTACGTGTGACGCGAAAACCGGTTTACTGCACTCTCTTACTATTATACAGAGTCCCACCCGTTGATCCCACAAACATCCGGCATGCAGCCGGTGAAGATGAACTCTGCTGTATTCGGCATTTCTTTCAGAAGATGTCTTTTTTCACGGTTGCCTAGACTTTGGCGAAACTTCCCGCTGCTTTCACGGTCTCCTCGCTGCCCCCCTACTTTATGCCCCGCGTCCCTAGACCTGATTCCAGCCTTAGTCTCTTATGTTTATGCCTGCCCCAAAGTGTTGGTTCAACGGCCCCTTCGACCTTTCTCCCCGGGTAGTGGATTCTATAATGCCTCCACGATTTTCCTGTGTGTGCCTTTTTCCGGTATCTCCCCCGCTTTCTGGATGCCGTGTCGATCCTAGAAGCAGGATTGCTTCCTGATACTTTCTACTGTCATTTGCGGAATCGATTGTTGTATTTGCAACCCTGAGAGGATGATGCTGAAGGTGTTCCCCACTCTCCTTCGAGGCGGCGCATTTCCTCCATTGGTTGTGGATCTTTGCTCATTTTTTTCGTAGTCCAGGTCGTTAGTTTTCCCCCCATTTTTAGTCAGAATCATCACAGAAGCTGTCCGTTCTTCTGGAGATCACTTATATCTTCCCCCCTTCAGAAAGGGCTCCCCGTCCAGGAAAGAGCCCTAACTCACCTTCCATCAGAGTTTTTCCCTCCTTGCCTTGCGCAGTACGACACGGCTTTTCTGTGGAGAGGGACTGCCCTCTCTTTTTTCTGCCGACGATGCCGGGGTGTTCCATATTTTTTTTTTCGCTTCCCATATGAATCCCACCGTTCCGAAGCTAGTTGAGACTTCTTATTTTCGGCTGCGTTCCGCCCCTTTTACGGTGAGTTCGAAATTGGACTCTCCCTCTTTCCCCCCTATTATATGCAGTTAATTTTTTGAGTCTTTCGGCTCCTAGATACTACTGTGATCCGAAAAACGATATCTCCCTGTGACTGCCCTGTACCTCCGGGTAGGCAACGCTTTTTGGGACTTTCCCGATACTTAAGGCTTCTGCGTGTGAAATGGCACGCTCATACGCCTTGTCCCTTGTACGCCTGCAAGTTTTGTTCAAATAAGATCACTCGCCATAATCTGTTGATTGGACTCCTCCTCTTCGGCCTCGCCTGCCCCCGCCAAACTTAACCTCTCATGTCGAATGTCTAGACATTGGCCATGCTGTCTGGTACATTCTGTCGCAAATGTACGATGCACCCTCCCTACGAGGACCCGATCTCCTCCCTGCGGGTACGGGAGAACCAGATTTTTTTAAGGAGACCGGCCCGACTCCGCTGCCACAAACTGGCCGAAATGCCGCGCTCCTTCAGGACCCGAAAAGGCGAGGCCTTCTCGTATATGATCCTTCTGGCAAAGGTTACTCACTCTCAGAACTATAGGTCTGCTGAATTCCTGTCTCAGACGGTTTCGCCACTGTGGACCCCACATCTTGCGAATGTCCGACCACCTTCTGGGTCTTGTGCTTTTCCTCCCGGAGGGCCTTATTGGAACTTATCGCCGATTTCCGTTTCTGACGTAGGAGGGATTTCGTTCAAAGTTTCCTTTTTCTTTCGGATAAGCTTCTCTTCGCCTGCGACTTTCAGGAATTTTCTCCTTTACTTCGAGCATCCCTTTTCCTCCTCCTCCGTTGTGTTTTTTTTCCTCCCCATACGGAGATCAGACTTGCGTGCCTTTTTCCCCCCCTTCAGGTCTAATGAGTTTTCCCCTTCTACTCGCCTCACCCCCCCCAAATTGCATTTTTTCCCCCACCTTCCCTGTTTTTGTATCCCCCGGCGATCATTTTCCCCCCCGGCCCCCCCGGAAAGACGCCACCTGCCTTTTTTGGGGTTTTCTCTTGGCAACGATTTTTTCAAAGGACCCGCCTCCTTTCCTTTTCAAGGCTCGTTGTCTGAGGTTCTGGAGTGACTGGCCGCGCTCTCCGATTTTTCTCTGCCTATTCCGCGATGAAGAGTCTTCATTTAGTAGTGGCGTCTTCTCCCCCGGTGTGACTGAATAGATACTTTTTGAAGGTTTTCTGACCTTTCTTGCTTATACGCGACTATTTTCTGTACGGATGGACCCCTAACGAGTCCATTGCAAAGCGATGTGTCCCCATTCCTCACCCCCCGTGGTTCGATGCCCATTCGCCGCTGACGAATTTTCCCCGTGCTTTTTCTGTCGATGACGCGACCCCATTTTCCTTTCCTCTTGCTCTAGCTGATGTGAGCTTAGGATCCCACCAACTCGTATCCCTCGCGTTCATCGATCCCATTCCCTTTTCACTTGGGACCCGCGACTTTCTGCTTTAACCCCCCCCCAAAAGAAGCGCACCGGCCGTTCTTTTTTCTACCCCCAGATCTCCCTATTCTCGTTCGGTCGGATCCCGTCCTTGCTTTCTACTTAATTCCAACATACTGAGGTTCTCCGACTCCCTGTCTCTGCTTTATATTTAAAAGGAATCCCCCTTTCTAATTTTTGCTAGCAGCCCGAACAGAATCTAGTCCCGAGGGCCTTTGCCTGTTTTCGATGAGTCACGCGACCCCCCCTTCCCCAAATCTCCTCGGACTGCAGCGCGATTTTCAAATTGGGAAAGCTGATCGGTCACTCTTTCGATCTCTCGATTCCTGAAGTTCGTCGCTTGGGACTCCCGTTCGTCCGGTTTCTCGGACTTTTCTAAAAAGCCACGGCACTCTATGTGGGTTTTATTAGATTGCTTATTTCTAGTCCTCGACGACCCTCTCCCCCTCCAATGTTCAGTTGCACTCAAACCCCTCGCCCCAGGATGAACTTCTGAAAGTCTGCCCCCCTCAGGCGATTGTCCGGAGCCCCCCACAACCTGCTCTGCATTCCTGTACAGGAACGATCATTTGATTCGGCAGGTCCCCTGAAATCACGTCGTTTCTACCCCACCCCTATGGACGCCAATCGTTTATCGAGACGCTTTTCCTCACCTTCCTACGAATGTTGCTGTTTCTGCTTCAAACCCACTTTTTCCCCCTTCACAAGAACCCACTATCGTGGGTTGTGCTCCGGAGGACGTGCTGTCTCTGGACCTTTCATCGGCGAAGCGTGATCAGAGATCCCTTTTGCTATTTTAGCATAAACTATTTTTTCCACGTTCCGGACATCTTTGATGCATTGGAGAAGCCTTCTCTGTAAACTTTCTCTTCCCTTCTCATGATCTTTTTTATCCGGTGAGGACGGCGAAATATTTTTTTGAATCCCGAATCTCTTTCAGGAAATTTTGTTCTTTCAAAGGCCAGGCGACCAACATCTCTCTTAGTTCTATTTCCTTTAGTGAATGACCCCCCTGCCGTTAAGGCCCGGTGGGCATCTTTCCAAGCTTCAGAACAATGAATTCCCTTTTCTCGAAAGGTGCCTTCCCCCTCCCCAGCTTGATACCTTTTTGAGATCATAACGGGTCTCGCGTTCGACGATTTTCATTTACCTTGAGATGGATACAGTTGTGTCCTAAGGATTTAAGCGTTTTCTGTTTCCCTTCCGAGGATTATCCATCGTGAAATGGTCAGTGCTCTGACTCTCCTTTTTCTCTCACGTTTTTGTTGATCTAGACTCCACTATGACAAATTCGAGCGCATTGTTTCCTACTCCCCCCCCCGTAGCACCGAAATCGAAACCTTTCTCTTGACCCTCCCGATGAACACCCCCTCCTAGAATGTCCCCCCCTTGACTTTTACCCATTAATACGCGAACGCGGGAATATAGGGTCGGTTCTCCATAGACAGTGTCTTAGGACCGGGACTAACGATTTTCGGGACCCTCCCTGGACTCTTGACCCGAGAGAACAAGTCCCACTGGGCTCCCCGGTGTGGTTTGGCCCCCCCCCGAATGTACCCGGCGCTCTCTTTTTTTTGCACCAGAGGACCTTTTTGTATTCCCCTCCTCCAAACTGTTTACTGCCCCCCCAGCTCCCCTATTCCCACTACCTTAGTGGGCCCCCCATCGAAAAGGAGAAACAGAGAAGGCCTTCCCCCCCCCTTTTCCGAAACACTAGAAAAGACTGGTCTCGACTCTGTTGAAGTTCTTCCCATATGAATTCTTTTTTAACATTGACCTGGGAACATTTCCTTCTCCGCCCTTTCTCCCCCATGCAGCCTAATCGTCCTAACTTATACCCACCCCCCCGATACGCCTTGTAGAGTTTTACCTCTTTTTGTGTGATTGGGCCCCAAAGCCTCCTAAAGTAGTCAGATTGACTTGGTCCTTGCTTCCTGCCCGCGTCGCGCCTGAAATCCATGATGAGTCAGCCTTTTTGTTCCCTTTTACCCTCTTTTATTTACTCGTAGAGGCTTCCCTTCCTTATTTTCACTTTTATAAGTGCCCGATAGCGGCAATTTTCGTCCACCCCCTTTTTACTTCGGGTGCCAAACCCCCCCTCCTCTATTTTCCCTCTTGGAAGGGAAAATCGGCCCGCCTCCTTTTGATTTACTTTCCCCCTCCGGACTTGGCGGAGATTTTATTACTTCCCGTTTCACTCCAAGTTACTTTGGCAGGCTTCCTCACCACAAAGCCGAGGCTTCCCGTTTTAGTCTTTTTATCTTCCCGGAAAAAAGACCCCTTCCTTTTATTTCCCCCAATCCGATCCGAAATGCTCTCAGTTGCGATCGTGAATTGACCGTGACTGTTATAAACTCCTCTCACGATTCAGGAAGAGTCGCGTTCTTTGAGCCAAATAATTCTGCCTTCCTATGAACGACTTTTTATCCTCTCGAACTCAGATGATTTGATGCTTCCTTCTGTTTCATGGCTGGTAGTGAGCGAAGGCTATTCTTTCCCGAGAGCATATTATTTCTAGGTTACCCCCGTTGCCTTCTTCTGCGACCTTTTTTCCTACGAAAGATCGGGCTCCCTCTGCCTTCCTGAAGTGTTTTTCCGAGAATTTTTTCGTCTATATCCTGCGGGTTTTTACCCTTTCAGGTATTTCTGTTTTCTTAATCCCCTTTTTCTACAATGAATACCCTTTTTTTCCACCCTTGTTCCTAAGAGACTCAAAAAGGCTTTTTTTTTATTTTCTTTTTCCCTGACTGATCCTCCTTTAAGAGACTGGGCAGCCGCAAGCGGTTTGGTTAGCCGACACGGGTGTACTACAGTCCCCCATCAGCTTCTAATCACCAGTACGAGGCAGCCTACATTATCCGCGTAAGCATCATTCTACCTTTTTTCTTCCCCCTATCAGGTAGAGTTAGTCTTCTTCACCCTCTCCACCGAACGAAATAGAGATGTTCCCCGGGTCCCCCATAGGAAGGTTCTTCTGCCTTCCGTTTTCCTCCTTTTCCTGAAGATAAAGACGCAACACCTTTAAAATGTTTTCTGTCTTTTCCAAGGACCTGCGGTGTGGGTCCTCCCATCTTCTTTTCGGATATTGTGCCCCCTTTCTCAACTGATTTGGATACCTGGGTTCTCCGTAGATTTCTTCCCATGATAGCTTGATGGCATTGGACCAAGCCTTCTTTTAGGTTCGAAAAGCAATTGGGTTCCTTAGTTCTCTTTTTTTCCCCGAATGAAGACCTTTTCCGCCGTTTTTCTTAAATTCTTCCTCTTTTAGAGCTGGCCATTCCCTATATTTTCCTCCTTTTCGTGTTTTTTCTCCTCTCAACTCTCTCTGGTCATTGAACGTTGGACTACACCTCTTCTTCCCCTCCGCTGAAAGAAGTATCCTAATCTCCCCTCCCCCATGATTGAAGCAGTACCCCTACTTGTGTTGAGCCAGGGATTTTTAATCGTACTTTCTAATGAGTGAAGAGAAACAGACGTTGACCGGTGCGGATTCGCATCACCGAGTTTAGAATATTACCTTCCTTTTTATAGAGCTCCCTCCTTTCGTTCCTTTTACCGGAGGAGGGATTCTGGCCTTCCCCTTTTTTCCCGAGTCGCCGAGCCATAGGTCCTTTCCCATGCCCCTCTTTGTTTTGTTCGCTTTTCAGTCAGTCTTTTTTTTTTATGGATCCCTACTGATCGTTTTTGACCTGCTTTAACCTCGTCTTTTTCCCTGTCTATTCGTCCGTATGGGTGTCTTTTCTCAGTCCCATTAAATCGGAAGGCCAACGCCTTCTTTTGTTCGTGAGCTTCTCCCCCCCCCCCGGTCTAGGGGGGGGGGTCATTGCCCCGATGCCTCATTTTGTGCTGCAGGCGCTTTTTTGATCCTTCCGCCCCCCAACCTAAGACCGCCTTCTTTGCTTGAAACCCTTTTCCTCATCCTGACAAGGATTGTTTCTATCCTTTCCTCGCCCGACAAGACCGCAACTGTCTCTTTTTGTGGACTTTCTCAAATCCCCCCAACATTACCCCCTTTCCGGCCGCGTCCTCTGACTCTGCGCGTTTCGTCGGCGATCCCGTCTTATCCCCTTCCCCTCTTAGCCTAACGGCACAAAATTCCCTCCTCAGATTCATAGTCGAAATTTTCCCATTTTTTTCCGGCTCCCCACATTGTGCGAAGACGCAGCACCTTCCTTCTGGAGTCGCCTCCTTTTTTTCACGATGTTTTCTCTCGACTAACTTTTCCCAATTATTTCCACCACCCTTTTCCGCTCGTTGCTCCCCTGTTTTGAGGACGAACCCCCCCGCTCTTACCCCTTTTTCAATCCCCTCTCGACCCCTTTGCTGAAGTTCGTGACGCCTTTTACCCAGTTTGCTCTTTCGTAAGGTTGACTTATTGTGCTCCACACCTCCCCCCCCCTTCCTTTCCTGCTTTGTGATTAGCTGCTGAAGACCAATTTTATCCTTCCTCCTGAAGATAAATTAGCCCGTGACCCTTCAGGCTGACCTCCGCATCCCTCTCTCTTTTCCTTCGGACGCCCTTTAACCCCCCCACGCTCAGCGATTGCTGTGAAACCTTTGGCCTCCTACTATTGCAGAGCATCCCCCCTGACGGATCCCCCTTTCCTCCTATGCAGGCTCGGACCGTTTTACCCCCCTTCTGGTACCATCTTTTATGATCTTTCCTCCACATCATTTGGATGCTGATCTCTATTTTCCTCCTAGGACCCACCGACTGTTTTATCTTTCTTGTTTACCACACTTTTTGCAACCCTTTTTTTTCTTCCCAATGTTGGATCGATCTGGACGGTAGCGCTGCCCCTTTCGACTTTTCTCCCTCTTCCGGATATCTTCCCCGTCTATCCGTGCCGAAGGGATTTACTTTTTTAAATCTTTGAGAGAAGACCCATTTTTTTGCAAGTTATTCCCAGGACAAATGCGCTTTTCCTCGGAGTTCTTCCTATGTAATAGTATCGAAGACGTGACATTCACACCCCGTCTTAGAAGTCCGTTTGTCCTTCTTCAAGAGCCTCTTAATTGTTCTGATGCCATGACCCCACAGACGTCGTTATCTCTCGTTGGAAGAGGCCAATTAACTCCCCCCCTCCAAGGAGGAGAAGTCTACCCCCCTTTTTGACCCTAACTCGGTGATTAATTGGCGCCCGACCCGGTTTCCGACGATTGAATTTTCCCACACATTAGGCTCCATTCATTCCCCCTTTCCCCTGTTTTTCCCCCTCTTCTTCAATCTCAGGTTCGTTTCCTTATTTTTATTGTCTTTTATTTAAAATAGAAAGAGTACTTTTTTCTTATATACCCATCTCCTCCGTTTTTTTTTTATCCGATTTAAAATGGTATGTCATAACCTAGCACTCCCCTTCCTGCGCCCCCTCCCCGTCGCTCAGTGAACACACCCACGGACCCTCTCCCGCTTCTCGTCCTTCCTCCCGACGAATTTTTAAATTCCCCTTCCCTCCCCCGGATTGGTAATTTTGAGTTCTTCTTTTTTTGACAGTTATCAGGCGTGACCTTTTCGCAGCCCTCACTCTCTTGCCAATTCGACAAGCTTGTTCGTTCCCCCCTACACAGTAAGAAATTAAGCCCTTTTTTTCTGAATAACCTCATAAGAACCGTTCTCCGTCTCGTCTTCTACGAGGACGGTCCCTTTTTCCCTCCTCTTGAACCTCCTTAAAAGCTTTTCTGATGGACTTCATAGGTCCTGTCTTCCGCCGGAGAAAAACCATTTTCTTTTAAGAACCCTAACGCAAAGCCGTTGCCCCTAGTGGACGCGCTTCCCTTCTCTTCCTTGAAATCTCCTTTTTACCCCGACCTATCGCGGAGACCCCCGCCGTTCTTTGCTTGCCTCGTCCACCAGCCTCATTGAGCTTTCAACGTACTTTTCTCCCCAACCCTTTTGTTCCAACTTCCCAGTCTTCCTTCGGTTCCTTTTCTTAGGAATGGGGTTTTCCCCTAGTATAATTCTTGATCATCCCTTTTTTTAAAAGCTTAGTTCTTTCCTATTCTAGACTGTTAAGAAGGATTTTTATGGGTATCCTCGTCCCTTTTTTCTAGGGAACTCACTCTTTTCCACACATCAAATCGCCGATTATGGTTCTTCTCTTTGGCAAATATCGATCTGAATCGCTTCTCCCGAGGTAAAAGGCGGAGTTTAGTCTCGTAATTTAGTTCGGTAGGATTACCTCCCCCTGAACTTCAATCCCAGTCTTACCCCCCACCTTCTTTTGCAGTAGTATTTGGGAGATCCGAGACTGGAAGGAACAACTGAACGGGATAAAAGAACCGATCCTCCCCTTAGGAGGTAGACACCTCCTCCAATCGATGACTGAATCTTTTTTTGGAAGATTGCCTTCCCTTCGACTTCGAGAAAAAGGAGCCCAGGCTTGAGTTTCCCTGAGTAGATCATATTCTCCCCTTCTCCTTCCCCTCGCTCCCTACCATAACTTCTGTTCTTCCCTCTTAGCCCATGGTGCAGGCTTTTCTGTCCCTAATGGGATATTCGAGAGTTTTTTGCACCATTCTTACGGAAGCCTAAAGGTGACCCTCTCCCCCGGAGATACGCTCCCCTCCTTACTTTTTTTGATCGAGATCCGAACTGAGAGCTCTTCAGGATAGACCCCGTTTCCCGAGAGTTTATTTTAATCTTAAGTGGGTTTCAACATTCTTGTCTGGTAATACCCCCCCGCGATACGAAGTTTTTTTTACGCATTGTTTCCGATGCTCCCTTTTTCATCCCCCCCTCCTCCATACAAGGACCCCTGTGCTTTCCTCGATCACTTCCATGAGATTCAAAGAAAGTCCCCCAATTTCTTTCCTTTCCTCCGGTTCCTCTGGACCTGTGTCTTTCCAAAGACTTTTTCCAAGAGCGTGTTGACTTCCTAGGTTACTCCTGGCGCACCGCCGTACCGGAACCCATTCCCTAGTCCTTTTCCGGAATTAAGTCGTCCCAATGCTACCCTTTGCGGAAAGTCCTCCCCCCGACCAGCCCAACCGAAGAACCCGTCATGTCCTCCCCCTGCCTTTCCCCCCCCGAGCTAAGAGGGAAGACGGCCCCCTCCTCTCTTGCGAAGAAAGATGCACGCGCCGCCCTGTCCTTCTGGAGGCCCACGGGAACGTGCCAACGAAAACGGTTGACAACTTTTGAGAATGCCGCAAAACTGTTTTTTTTCGTGTCTCTTTTCTCTCCGGTCCATCTTGGGGATCAAGTGTCATAGCGCATGCCGTGTCCCCCACCCAACCTCGTCTTTTTTCCCCCCGAAAAGTCCCCAATTTTGGATGGACTTGTATAATGCCGCGTTTCTCCCCCTGTAGGAGGTTGTCTACACGTTTTCCCCTTTGATAGTTTCCCTTCTCTTTAATTAATTAGTTTTGTTTTGTTGAGACTGACGTTCCCCCTGCGATTCCTTCCCCTTTGTTCAGCACGGTCCGGCCAGGCGAAATTTTACGGACTTCCCTCTTCTCCCTCAAACAATTGCTTACCACCCTTTTTTTTCCTTTGAGCCTTTTTTTTCCACGGCCATATTCGATTCTTACACTCGTTACCTTCCTTTCATGATTTAGAAAAGGTAAGTCCTTTTTTTTTCAGATGTGGCACCCGGTTCCCTACTTTTTTACGTATCCTTTTCCCTGTGACATCCGGTGCTTCACTCCAGGGCCGCGTTCCCTTTTTTTTTTGCTTGCTGTTTCCATCCGATCTCGCCATCGTTCTTCCCCTTTTTCCGAAATCTCGGAAGTTTTTTCTGTGGCGTGTCTATTTTCTGCCCTTCCCCTTTTTCTCGGGTCGCCCGTATGTTCCCCTTCCTTGACAGGTTTTCGTATTCTATCGCGATCGAGGGTGCCGACGCTCTTTAATTAGGAAGTCCCCAACTCGTTCTGGCATTTTTTTCAGCTTCTGCCCCCCCCCCCTGTCTCGGTCCCGCGCGAGCTGACTTTTGCGTTCTGCGATCTTCTCTTTAATGAAAATGTGCAGACCGGCTCTTGTTTCAATTCGCTGTGGGCACCGTGGCGCCTGCGATTCTTTAACCTCTTCTCCGCGTCGTTTTTTTCCCTCGACTTTTCACATTCCCCCCGTTTTGTAAAAACCTAGTGTCCAGACCCTCCCCTACGAGTCAACGTCGAGAGGCCTCCCTTATTTGCCTATTCTAGTTCGGCGTTATCTTCGTTTCCCTCAGAGTACGGGACACTCGTCCGGTACTCTTTTCTCGGCGCTATCCAACTTGGCCCCCCTAGCTCAACAGGCGAAGACCAGTCCCCCGTCCCTTTCCCTGTTGATCGCGTCTCGATTCGGTTTCTCCTTTTAGATTGGCCCCGCTCACAATTTACATCCCTCCCTCTTTAGACTGGGCATGATCTCCTGTCTTTAGATAACTTAAATCCTCGATTATATCCGTTAACTCACCTTCCCTCTTGATTCCAGTTAGGAGAGATTTAGTCTCTGTAGGAGTTATACTTCATGCTTCCCCTCAAAATTCATAAGGAAACGATCTGGCTTGCTTCGGTCCTTACTTCCCTTTGAAGAAGTCACCAACTTCACTCCGAAGAGGCCCATACTCCATTCCCTGCGTCTCCCCCCTTCCCCCCAACCACCCCCCTGCCGCGCGCGGCGAGGTTCCCGCATCCCCCCCCAGATGCTTTCCCCCGGCTAATCCCTTTTCCCCTCGATGCCGCGAATTTCCCCAGTTCCTTGACAACCCCTCGCAGTTCAGTTTCCTTTTCTCCATTACTGAAGATGTGTATTTCCTACCCCTAGAATGCCAGCCAGGGATTGCTCCCCTCCTCACTCTGGTTCCAAGGACGAACCTCTTCCTCGTTCCTCTTGAACAAAATTTTTTGTCCGGCACCCCCCCCTCGGGTCCATGGAGTCAGATGTATCTGGACGAGGGTCCTTTCTTTGGGCTTTCCTCGGGTCGACGCTGCGTAATCGCTCATATTTTCCCCAGTCTCAAATTGTCCCTGACATATTTTTTATGGAATATTTGAGAGAAGACCGCTTGACTTTCCTTTTATTCCATGATGCATGCGATTTCTTCCCTTTCTTTTTCCGCCATATTCTGGAATATTCTCCCCCAGAGGTATCCTCCCAACAGGTTTTAGGATTTGCTGTTCCTTTTTTTCGCACTATACCCCTAGACTTCATGTACGGTGCCGTTTCCCCCCCTCCCTGTCTTGGATTAAAGTTCTTTGCCCCCCGTCCCCTTGTCCGAACCCCCCCCCTTGCAAAATTTCAGTTTTCCGTCCTCGGCCGCGTCAAGACGGCTTTCCATCGATATTAACGTTTCCCGTTCGAAGTTATTCTACCCCCAATTCGGCCCCGAGTCGCCTTTTGTTTCAGAGGATCCTCCCTCCTTTTCCTATTAGAAGCTATTCCTGGCCCCTCAAGCCGGGCCCGTGTAAGCGTCGGCTCCTCTGTTAATCCTTCCTTAGTTGTTTCTCGAGCTATCCGACGCTGACCCTTCCCTTTCCCCCTCTTCCTACATCGGAATCGGCCGTTCGTCCCTTTCCCCACCTGCAGCTCCCCTTTCTTGAAACCACCGCTTCTCAATTTGCCCCTCTTCATAGTACCATATTAGCCTCTTTTCGCTCGGGCTGGTATCCTTTTTAGGTCGTTAGGACCCTGATCATCTCTTTGCCCCCTTTTTCTCAAAGTCTTTCCTCCGTTGCTTTGTACGTCCTTGGCCTGCCCGGTCTTTTTACGACCTTCCTCCCGCGGCGTCTCTGGGCGCTCTTCTAACAGGCACCCTGTCCAAACCCTTTTTTCCCCTGTCCTACTATTCATCCTAGTTTTTTTTCTCCGACCCCCACGGAGAAAACCTTTCTTCCTCTTTGTTTAAGAATCTTTTAAAGCCTTTTGAGCTCAGAGCGATTTAATCGGCCCCTTTTTACCCGAGTACGTTGGCCCTCCCCTCCATTAGAAAGTTTTTTTTCGATCCTTCATAGGCTGACAGCGTTTCCAGAATATCCTCCTGAGAGCCCCGATATTGATTGCGGCACAACTTTTTTCCACTTGGTCGACGGAATGAGGTCTTGTAATATCGTTTCCCTTCCATCAATGGCGCACCCCTCCTGGGTTTTCAAAGCTTTCGGCCGTTCCCAGAGATGAAGTCCACAGCTTCCCCCATAGTATATTGGGAAGTCTCGCCGATCAATCTCGCGGCTCAATTCTTTCCTTTTTCACAGCACCAAATCGAAGCAGATTGTACTGATTTCCCTTCCTAAGAGAGATGAGGCTCCTTACAGTCTCTTTTTTCGGGTCCTTTTTCTGCTTTTCCTCGGCCTCATTTCGTTTTCCTTCTTTGCAAAGCCCCTGCCCGGGGGTCTTTTTTTTCTTCTCTCTTGCAAGTAATTTTGTCGATGAACTTCCCTAAGGAGACTTCACTTCCCGGATAGGACCGCATAATTTTTTCCAGCCCTTGCCCTCGCTTTTTTTTGTTCTCGGACATCTCAGTCTTACTTAGGATTCCTTTTCTGACAGAGAGAATTAATTCCCTATGACATTCCAGGATGATGTTTCAATCATTGTTACTGTATACGACACCTGAAGAAATTCTTGACATTTTCAGAAATTGTTAAAGATGTCCCCCGGTTTTCTTCTTCTTTCATTCCCATGTGCCGCTTTCTTTTTCTCCCCCTTTTCTGTAGAGAAGGACTTGACTCTTTTCGATTCAGGTAAATTCCAGGCTTCCTCGGTCTAGATCTCTGGAGCTCAGACTAGGGGCTAATCTTTTTTCCTCGGAACCGGGACAGCGGTCTTTTTTTTTTTTGAATCATGCTAAGCGGCTTCACTTCTGGCCTCTTCCCTTTGATCCTCCAGTTTTGAATAACTTTATCTTTCTTCTCTGGTTTGGCTTCAGCCCCCCCCTCCCCGGAAGTTCCTCCTCGGACTTCCGAGATAATCGGGCTGCGGCCTGCCCTTTTCACCCCAATTACTCTTCGGCGGCATTTGGCGCTAAATTGGTAGGCAGTTTTAAGACTGGAATTTCTGTTGCCTGTCCCTTTTTTCCGTCCTTGCAAAGAACGTAAGGCACCCTCTGACGCCATTCACTGTCAGCATTTCGTCATCCGGGAGCCCTATCATTCCCTCTTATCGAAATACCCACTCCCTCTTTCCCTGCATCCCTGGCAGCGCGAAATAGGCCGATTTTCTCTTTTTCCTGTGGAGCTTTCCCTTCTCCCCTGTCAAGCTTTTGCTCCAGTCCGCAGCCGTCTCACGGTCCCTCTTTCTTCACATAAAAGTCTAAAAACCCTTTTCCCTCATCGGTCGCCAGCTGGTCATTCTGACTTTTCCCCCCCCGTAGCGGTTCGTTCTCGGTCAATTCGCCCCCTTCTATCGGTTTTTGAAAAAACATTCCCTCTTTTTTAGTTCCTCTCCGACGTGCGGTGATGTTCTGAACTCTTTTTTGTCCTTCGTGTGCCTTTTCCCCTTTCGGATTTCGGCCGGTGCTTTGCCTCTTTTCCCCCCAGCGAAGATTTAGTTTGTCCTCTCTTTCCTCTCATGTTTTTCTAGTAGTATCTCTCACCCGGCCCTTGTGAACCTTTTCCCTCCCTTCGGCGCACAACTTCGCTGAACGACGGCATCTCTTCCTCCCCACCCTTTTCCCCCTGAAATAACCCTACCGGAGTCCCCGGAGATTGTCCCCCTTTCCCCCTCCCAGGAGATATTTTACTCCGGCGACTTTCTCATCCCGGACGACACCTTTCCCCTTCCTCGCAGATGTTGCACAGCGGGTTAGAACCCCTTCTCATCTCTATGGATAGAAGACACACGGGCTCTTTCTTCTCTGGTTTCCCTTTTCTATCAGTCTTCGCCGAGCTTTTTTTCCCTCTGTTGTACCCTTTCCTTGTCCGGCACTTCGGTGCGGCGGTGTTTTGCTTCCTCTCCTTGGGGTCACCAGCGATGACCTGATTCGTCTCTCCGATCCGGGTGCCTCCGTATCTTCCTTCCCAGGCAACGCGATGGCCCCAACGTTTTTCTAGCCAACCCCCCAGTCTGCGACCCCCATTTTGAAGTCTCTCTTTAGGCTGCAGGCGCTGCCTCCTCCTGGAAGGCATCCCGTCCCCTTTCCTTTCCTTCTTTTTTATTCCCCTGTCTGGCCCTTCAGTATAGACAAAGGTAGCGGCAAACCCTGTATTTTGTGCTCCTCCCTGCACCGAAGTTGACCATGTTCCCCCGAATGGGAACTTTCCCCTCCCCCCCCCCAATCTCGGAGGACGATCATCAGCCTTCCCCCGTTCTCCCGATATCTTCGGAGAGTCCGAGGAGCTTCATCTCTCTTCTCCGGAAACATTTACCTGCGTCGAATTCTTTCAGATCGGCGAATTCCCCTCCGTCACGCAGTCTAACCATTGGGCTGCAGCCGAAACTATCTTTCCCTGCGCTCGAAGTTGCTTGGGAGGCAGAAGTGACGCCATTGAAACACCCTTGAATATATCGTAGTTTCTCCGCCTGGTTTCCAATGAGAAGAGACTCGGACAATTCCCCGTATCTTACCCCAACGCCTTGTCTTTGACATTCCTTCTCTCCTTTGACAGTTAGAGGTTTTATGGCCTATTCGCTATTTCCATAGCGTCCAGAATACGTTCTTTTCTTTTTACTGTAGGCTTTTTTGTGTTTTTTCCCTCAGAAGCTACATTTTCGGATTCGACTTTCTTCCCCTGTCTAGGCTAAACCTTCCAGACCTCCTTGACTGGTGTGACGCAAGATTCCCCCCCTGAGCTTTTCTTTTGGACCACAGGAGACTCCCTTCCTGACCTCGTCCTTCTATTCCCTAACGATTGAAACCCCTCTCAGGCTCTCCCCCTTTCCCCAAATAACCTTCAGCGCTCTCCCTCCCCCTTATCCTTCTCAGGTTTTCTAGAGACGCTTTTTCGAACCCCCTCCTGTCACCGTCGCTGGTTTGTTTGTGGACCTGCCCCCCCAAAATGATAGGGTGCCTTACAATTCCTTCCCGATTTTATCTGGAAGAGGTTCCCCTAATCTTGCCCCCTCCAGGGCCCAGGGCTCACAGTTTTCTCTAAGCAATACTCCCTATTTTCCCAAGGAAGGGAAATCAATCTATGTTGAATGACCAATCTTTGATGCTTCTTAATGTATCCTCTTATATAAAAACCTTGACATGGCGATTCTAATTTTCCGGAAGGGTCTCCTCTTTTATGTTCTCGACTAACGACCCCGTGCACTTCCCCCTTTTTGTTCTGTCGATGAACTGCCCTCCCGCACACAGATAAATTCCATGTAGGTATTCCTGCACACCCAGATCTTTTTCCCCCCCCTCGGGCTTACCTTATAATTTCAATCCTTTGCTCCCAAACCTGAACCTTATATTTTCAATGTTTCGAACATTTCCCCCTCCCCCCCTTTCGACTGCCCCCGTGTGCCTTCTCCGCGTTCTTCCCTCCACTTTACCTTCCTAGGGAGCACCAGTTTCGTTAATATGATTCATCTCCAGGTTTATCCAGTTCTGAATGACCACAGCTTTCACAGAGAGAGACATTTTTTACAGTTTTCTCTTTCCCCTCATACTTTTTTTTTGAATACCCTAAGCTGACCCAGAGTGCTGTCGAGCCCTTCGGGAAATCCAGGTCCCCCCCTGTTCTATCCTGACCCCTTTTTGAAAAGCCTATGTGAAAACCACGGATAGCCCCCTCCTGAAAAGCATTCTCGTCTTCAGCTTCTGCCCTTCAGGAGGACTAAAGTCGTTGCCACAGGAGTTGACCCACCCGGGCTTCGACCCTCTTGCAATGTTCGGACCCCTCTTCCCCTTTACCAGAAGGGTCACCTCCTTTAACTTTTTCAGGCCTCACCGCATTGACAAGGGAACTTTTGCGCCCCTTGTCTTTTTGGCGCCGATGAGGCCGTTTTCTGTTTTTCCCCCGGTTCCTGCACCTGTTCGTTCCTGAGACTATTCCAGACATATTTGCGGACTTCCACGCACGGATGAAAAACATTTTCTGTTTGGAAGTGAGCCCCCCCCTTTTAGTTCTCAAATATTTTCCTGGAGCCTCTCACTTCCTTTTCCCCCTTGTTTTCTAGAAGTGGGCGGGTAACTTCGCGTCGATGATGATTCCTGCTAAAAGTTCGATTTCCCCGCAGGTTCAAAGGTCCAGCTCCTTTATAATCTGGATTAACCCCCCCCTGTGTTTTCCCCGATATTGTGATGACCTCCCCGTGCTTTGTAAACCAGCCCTACCTTTCTCACCGCTTCCCCCGTTAATTTACTTGAGGATGAAAAGCGGCTGTCGACCTTCTACGAGGCTTTTTCCTCCACTCCCCGGAATTCTACCTTTTTTTGACTTCCATGCATTATTTTTGAAATCTCCTTCCGTTTCGCTTACCCCCGCGAGTGCCTACTGAAGGTATTTTTCTTTCTTTTTTTGTGTCCGGTTTTCCCCAATCGAAGAGCTTATATTTTTTCCGGTTCATTTTGCGCCTATTCGTTTCGATTTCAGCTTTGGCTCTGCTTGATGTTCCCCTTCGAATCTTTGTCTCCCCCCCGCAGGTTTCAGTGGCAGCTTCATCACACCGGCCGAGCTGATTTGCCTCCTGAATAGCCGCGAACCCCTGAACTCCTTTTTCTCACACTTAACAGTTTCTGCCGATGTTGTCGAATCGAATTGGGCGGAGATGACCTTTCTTTCCCTTGTCCGTTTTTCTGCGCCCGAGCTCTCCGAGGGCTCTTGCGTGTGTGGGGCTTTGATTTCCCCAGACTTTCTATGTACTTTAATGCGACACCCATCGCCTCCGTTTTCGCGCCCCCCATGACTCACAGGTTCCCCTTCGTTAGTCTAAAAATGAGGACGGTCATTCTAAGTTTCTTCTCCGACTTTCCCTCCGGATCCAGGGACCACCTTTGCCCCCTCCCCTCCGATGACGCCCTCTCCGGTATTCCCCCCCCCCTAGATTGAAAGCAAGACTTTTCGCTGTCTCTGATTTTCCAGATTGTTGGGCTTTGATGTCCCTCTAGTCTTTTTTCCTGGGTGATGCAGAGTTAACTTTCCCTACTTTACTTGTCTTCTATGCGCAACGGGTCCCCCCCCCCTACTCCCAAGAGGCCGGTAGCTTGTTCGGATCCATCTGGAACCTTCCCCCTCCACGGCCCAAAACGTCCTGATTGCGATTTGTGTTCTGGTTCGAGAATTGTCTTCTATTCAAGCACTTTGCCCCCCCTCCTTTCCCCTTACTTCCGACAAAAGCCGTTACGAGGTCCACCTCGCTTCTCTTAATAGCCCTCCCCTCATTTTCTGGGACCCCCCCGATCAGGGTCGCCTCCCCTAGACCCTTCCCTCCCTCCGAACATCCAGAGATGTCCCCTAGGTGATTCCTATGGGATATCGCTCTCATTGAGCGTCTTTTTTCCGCAAGATCCAGCACGCAGCCGACACGTCGGCTTGCGGTCCACTCACCTCCTGGGGCCCAATGAATATTTTTTTTTAACCTTTCTGCCCACTCTTGTATTTCCCCCCCTTGGGGTTCATGGTACAATTCCCAGGTCGATTGCCGAGGTTCCTTCTCCCAGTGCCTTTTATCAACACTGCGCTGACCTCTTGATTTTTAGAAACCCTAACCTGTATCTCTTGGAAGGCTTTTGATGCATGGACTGGCCGGCCGGGTTTGAGCCTTCAGCCTCTTTTTCTCCTTCATATAATCTTCCCTACCGTACCCCCCTTGGTTTTTCCTCTCGAGAAAATCGTTGTACAGACCGTGTTTCCGGACATTTTCCTGCGCGGAACGACGGCATATCCTCCATAAAACCTTTCTAATTCCCCCGACGACGTCCGAGAGGGTTGTCGACTTCCCCGGCTTAGATAATTTTTCCCACTTTCCCTCCTTTGTTTGAACCGCGAAAGACCCCCCCCTACGGTTGGTGCATTAGAATGTTGTCACCTGCTTCTCCTTCTTAGTATTGACTATTTCCTTGAATCCCAGAACAATTGCTACTTTTTTTTGATGAATATATGCTTCTCTTAGCCCCTCTTCACTTCGCTGCAAGAGGTCCCTCGCTGCCTTTTTGCGTTTCGTCGGTCACCTTCTCTCTGATTCTGTTTTTTTTAGGCCGACCGACCATTTCTGTTCCTTCCCGCGATCTCTTGTGACTCGTAAGGCTTTCGACCCTTACCTCTCTGAAAAGCGATTTCCACATTAGGCTCTCTCTCCCCCCTTTCCCGCGCCGCTGCGAATTTGCCGTGCCTTCAGGTGGGGACTTTTTTGTAGAATTTGCCTCTTGATGGTTTTCCCGCCTTTCCACCCCGTTGAGACGTGGATAAAAAACTTACCTTTTATTTCCTTCACTCCGTCCCCAAATGTGAAACCCCCCCCCTGTGCTCTTTTCCCCCTATTTTTACCCGGCAAGCGTCTCCCCCCCCTTCCCCAGCCCTCTTTTCTCGTTAGAGGATCAAGATATCTCCCCCTAGTCCTCCCCTTTTTTACCCCCATTAACTGGTTCCGAGAGATACTTCCCCTGCATCAAACTCTGCCCCCCCTTTCGACTCTTCTTTTTCCCCTAAAGCATCTTCATTTTTTTCGGTCTCTTTTTGTTTTTTCTGTGTGGGAAGTGATTACTCTCCCACTTCTCCAGGACCTGGGCCTCTTAATTTCTTCTCTCCTGATCCATGATGAAGTCCGATGTAATTCAACCTTCCCCTTTTAGCCCCCCCGAGATCAGAAGTTCGCCTACTTTACTCTTTCCCCCTTCTTTCAAGGTTGAGATATTAGTCTTTTTCCCCCCCCTTCCTGAAACTTATAAGCTGCTAGCCCGGCTTGTTTGCCGTCACAATCTAGCCGAGGCCCTCCATCCCTTTTCCCCCAACATCTACCCATCCTCCCCTCGCCTCTTTTTCCCCGAAACCTCTGGCGCTCTGGTGACACATCCCGGCCTCTTCCGCCCTTCCCCCGGAATCCCTTTTTCTTTTGCAAATGCTCACTCAGCGCACTCCGAAAGCGTTTCCCATACCCAGCGGATGATCTGCTCCAATAATTTGATGCTGCGTTATACTCCTTCCCTACTCGCAAGCCTATGCTTCCCCAACACTTTTGCGGCAATCACAATATCGTTTTTCCCCCCCTTCTTCCCTTTCGTGGATCAGATGACAGGTCCCCCCTTTTCATCGAGGATCTTTTAATCTCAGTGAGGATCCCCCCCCAACCCCCACCCCCCCAAACCGCATTCCATTCTCTCTAGGATCCCCCCTCCATTGAAATCTTTAGAGAACCTTTGCCCCCGAGTTGAGTTGCCCAGCTTCCTCTCCCCCTTTTGCACTTGTTTTCTACGGTGCGGGCTCTCCAAGGGAATTTCCCCTGACTAAATAGCCTTCCGCCCCCCCCGTCTTTTGATAATGTTGAATCGCCCTTTTCTTTTTCAAAGCTGAGTTATTCATTCCTGCTGGGCGTTACGTTAAGCCTTGTAGGGCTGAACTTCCGTTTCACCCCTCCCAAGCTGTTTTCACTTCAGCCCGTAGAGCTTTTTTTTTGAAGAACGTCACGAAGGACTCCATCCCAGACCCACTGTGCCCCTCCTCGTTCAGACTCCGGCTTTTCCCCCCAATTTAGGATCCACGACCTCCTTGAGGAGCTCCTTAGTTTAGAATGTCTCTGTGCCCCCTCCATAACTCGGAGGAACGGGTCTGACTCTATTCACTAATATTTGTTGAAATATCTCAGACGCTGACCCAGTTTCTTTGTCTAGCCCCCTCCCGGACCATCCTGACGTTCTTTTTAAAAAATTTGTCTTGAACTCCTTAACCCCACAAAAGTTGATCGAATCAGAACGCATTACCTTTAATCCCAGTTCTTGCGTTGTGTATCGTGTATCTAGCAAAGTCTAAAGGTACCAGCTTTGCATTACTGGGCGCAACTCGAGATTTCCCCCTTTTCGGACCTTTGCCCTTTACGAGTCAGTTCCAAAGGACGTCTCCTTTCACGTGGGTGTCAGGCATACGACCTTGGAACGTCTTCCCCTTCGGTTTTCCGAGGCGGTCATAACATTCCGCGACCAAACCGTTTTTTCTTTTAAACCCTGGCTTATTTTTCCTCTTCAAACATAGGGTCCTCGACGAGACCAAATAGCATGACATCATTGTTTTTCATATTTCACTCCAGAATTTCGCGCACCCTGCCAGAAGCGATTATATCTTAGTCCTTTTCTCTCCATTTGACCGAATCTCGCGGTTCGATTTTTCCCCCCTTTAGATGAGGGGCCTCTCCAACGGTCTTCTAATACAGAAATTTGGTTCCGTCGCCCCCCCCTCCCTTTGAACCCCCCCGTGGTTACATTTTCAGCCAGTAGTCCCCGATGACATTTTCGTTTTTCTGGAATTGCAAGGTCTCCTGAGTCCTCCTAACACCTGCTTTTCTTATCATTCAGATGGGTTGACCCTTCTTGATTGTCTTCTCTGCCGTCAGAGGATTTTGCACCTTTGATTTCCCCGGCCCGAGGCCGGGATGGCTTTGTCCCCAGCAAATCTCCGATCTCAGTTTCTTTACTCGCAGCCTCTCGCCCCTTCTCTTTTTAGAGTTCATTTTTTTTTTCCAATTGGCAGAGTGCAATACGTGGAATTTTCTCTTCGTCCGGCCCCCGACAAGACGGTCGTCAGCTTATCACCCACCCGCCCTCGCTTGCCCTTTTTTGATCATCGCTAGGCTGGCGAAACTGAAAGAAGTTCCCCTCTACCTTTTTCCGAAACGCGCAGCCGCTGTTTCCCATCGACTTGCCGATGGCACTCCGCCCTATAGATGGATACACGCGCCTTCCTGATGTGCAGTCCTTCCCTTCTATATCCTGTCTTTTTGAACCACTCCTAATTGCGGATATCATGCTCCCTCCAGATCCCCCCTGTATAATCCCCATGAAGATGGGTTTTTCGTCTGACCAATTGTCAGGCTTTGTGATGCGCCCCAGTGCTAATACCGAGCGCAATCTAGGCCTTCCCCCTGGGTTCCCTTGTAGATGAGACTCGATAGCTCCTCCTTCGCTACTTCTTCCCCGGTGAGACATCTCGTCCTAATGCTTCTCGTTCCCGGGACCTTTTTTTTACGATCCTAAGGCGGGTTTCACCTTCGTTATTCCTTTCTCCCTAGAGGATCTCAATTTCCTCCTTTTCTTTTTCCCTTCGAAATTTTTTTAACAGACGAGAATAAAGACGGTTTCTTTGATTCCTCCTCTCCCGGGAATACTCCTCAGAAAGGACATTCTTTTTTTTTGAGAACTTTGGTTTTTCTTTAGAGAGTTCCGTGCTCACCTTCCCCCTAGGAACCTTCTAGACGGAAGTATACTCTTTCCTTTGCTACTGTCAGGTAAGGTGACACCGTTCGAGGCCAAGACCGCACACGAAGAAAATGCAAAGCTGCTAGTACGCTCTTTTTCTAGGATCGGGCTAGGATCCCTAGTTTCGTCGGTAGCCTTGCCGTCTTCCACTCCTCCTCCCTTCGAAATTTGATAAAAGAAAAGAGGCCCTTTCCTTTCCCCAGGTTTTCCCCCTTTGCTAATGCTTTCCCAACAGGTTTAACGTATTTTCGGTTTTTTTAATTACCTCGGAGGAGAACAAATGAGCCGCTTTCCTCCCCACCGCGCACTTGACGTTTTTTGTTCTTCCCAATCAACTTTGTCTCTCTTCCCTTCTGTGCGCAATGTTCCGGCCGTTTGTCTTCCCCTGTTCATTACCCTGCTT
>Ga0179593_1615484_pt1 | contig 24234 bp, 29 predicted proteins | sample CZODoug2_1_08_16_FD_185931 | JGI IMG/M metagenome (GOLD analysis project Ga0179593, IMG submission 185931) | Vadose zone soil fungal communities from Angelo Coast Range Reserve, California, USA - CZODoug2_1_08_16fungal (PacBio error correction) | ecosystem: Environmental > Terrestrial > Soil >... | reverse complement strand
TGCCATGATTCCCTTTTTACACCACCAGCCTTTTTCTCCCCCACCATCCCCCGAGCAACGGAGCGCTGCCTAAGGAAGAAACGTGGCCTGGACCTTTGGTGCGGTGACCGCGCGATACTCCGTTTATCGATGAAGCTACACCCCGTCGAATTAGTTACACCATAGGGGGACAACCATCTATTTCCTTTTTTTCACAGCGAGCTCCCGGCAACATGGAAAAATTTCGGGTCTTTTCTTTTCCCGAATATAATTGTTTTTACTTGTGCGACTTCCTGAGTTTCGCTCGAAAGCCGAAACATCACTTCCCCCAAACATCCGCCGGTGCGATTGGCTTTCCCCCCCCTGACCAACAACCTTGACTGCGTATCATTCTGGTTGCAGGGCCGTTGGGTGTATGAGCCCCCCAGCCACGTAATTGTGACTTGCGATGGCTGGCGGGTTCCATTTTTTTTTTTCTCCCTTTCCTTTTCCCCTCTGTGGTTAAAGTTTTTCGTCCCTCCAACAAGCAGCTCCAGTAGTACTTGCAGGTAGCTCGGGACTGTTATTCTGCCCCGCCCCTCACTCTTTTTACAACTACCCGGCCTGAGATGAACTCTGAGAGTTTTACACATCTTGCGTGGCCGCTATCCTAGACACGCCGCTTGTCGTACAGCAGCTTTACCAACGATCTCGTCAGAGCGGTGATGTTGTTTTTCCCCCCTTGCGCCTTCGCTTTATTATGCGTCGACCCATCGCTGTATATGCTGACGTTGCAAAACCCGTTTCTCGCGGTCTTTTGCAACTCCGCGTGACTTTTTTATATAGTGCCGTCGACTTTTTATGAGGGAAGTTTACACACAGTCTTTTCAGTTCCCCGCAGCATCCGTCGCCCAGCTCCCTCTCCTTTCCTGGAAGTATCAATACCCCAATTCCCTCCCCCTGTCATCTGACTCTCTTAAAACTATAAAAGCGACGGGATTCTCTCCCTGTTTCTCACCATGCACTCTCTGGTCCCGGTTTTCTGACCTGATCTCCACTTTTCCTCTTATCGTGGCCTATTTGACCACTTTTTAAAGCTTTTTTTCTTTATCCCCAATTCGTTGTGTTGACTAGGCCTATTTGCGATACCAGTTTCACGTTGTACCCTGGTTTTAACCTCTTGATTTTCTTTTTTTTTCCCCATAGTTTTTATTTAGACTCAAGCGCGGGCCCCTTTTCATACTTTTCCCCCGTTTGCAGCTTAAATTTCCGATTTCCCTGATTTTTCCCTTCACCCCCAATTGAACTTTGGCATCCCACACCCCAAGCACAATTCATCTTAGTTCAGGCACTGCCTTGAGATCCATCTGCTTAGTTTGGCGTAATTCTGCAATATTTTTTTGTTCCCCCTTTTGAGGGTGTTGAGTTTTCTCCTTCTGAGTTTTGGCATTAGAGAAGGACGTTCCAAGTAGTCCAGTCTCACTCTCTACGGTTTTTTTCCGAGTTTATTTTTTTGTCTCCGGTTCCCCGCCTTTCGTTTTCGGTGTATTGCTCCCGTTCTCATCTCTGCCCGGAAAACGTGTACCTACGACTCTCCAGAGCGCCAGACGGCTGTTGCGCTATGAGCTCTTGATTATTGCACTTGACGTCTGACCCACTGGGCTTAAATTTCTGCGTTCGTCTTATTTTTCCTAAAACATTTCAGGCACCGTATTCTACCGTTATTCACCTTTCGACCGACCCCCCTCTAAGCCTTTTTTTTCAGGCTGCATCCCCGGGAGAGGCCTTTGCCTCCTTGCACTAGATTTAGATTATGCCGATGCGTTTTGGTTGTCTTTTTGCCAAAAACCCCCCACCGAACCATTAACACTCCCTTCTTGTGGGCGGGAGCAAGGCTTTTTCTGCCTTGATTTCCTATATTACTTCCCCCCCCCTGCTTTAGTTATTCCCACCCGGTCCACAATCTGTGGCCAATCACCTTTTCACAATGCCATTAGCGTTTTCACACTTCTCTGCCACCCCCCACCCCGACGCTAATCTCCCTTATCTTTCTTCGGTTACCCCCTCAGAGTTTTTTTCCCGGACACGCATGGACCTTTTCAGTTACGTTTTCCGCTCGCCCATATTCGTTTGGTATCCCCCTCCGTTCGATAGCACTACGCCATGGTCTTCTCATCCGTCCTGCAAAAACGGGCCCTGTGATCATGCTCTTTACCACTCTTGGACCTTTTGTTAAAGATTTCCGATCCCCAGTGCCCGGGCACGACATTGATCTCCCCCGTTTTGTTGTTATTATTGACTTCTGAGATTCTATAAGGCTCGTTGCTCCCTTTCCACCTTGGCTTAGGCTTCCAGCTTACGTAACCGTCCGCCCTTTCATCTTTCTGACCAGGCCCGTGGTTTGCGGACCCGGATGCTTCCATGCCCATCGAGGCCAAGAGATTCCTTCCCTCTGAGTGTTGTCCTTTTTGTTTTCTTCCTCCTGCCTTTGAATATGTTTCTTGCACCTAGTCGTCGCTGCTGCACCGTTGTTTAACTCGGAGTTACGGCGTTTTCGTTGTCCTCCTTTCCCCTCGCAGTCCCTGATGACCCCCTTTGTAGTGTTTCTTCTTTTGTTTCCAAGGGTCTCCGCTTCTCCCCCGGTGGAATAGCTAATTGTCCTGACTGGCAACAGGGTCCCTTGCCACTCAACATGTTCATACATGACACCCCCACTCTTTCCGCGTGATCCACTTTTCTCTTGTGCCCCTGCTGGAGGCTGTTCTTAAAGCCTCCTGCCCCCAACCCCCCTCCCCTCTAAGTACTTGCTCCCTCTTGGTTTTCCTAACGGACGGTATCCCACTTTTTTTGCAACGTTTCTTGTTTGGCAAGTACCAGCAGACCTCGACTGGCCTGAAGTTCCCGAGCCGGCAGATTTATGACGTTTCGAATCTCAATTTTCCCTGCAGCGGGCGGCTTCACAAGACCGTAATTTGCTCGAGACCACCTGGTTCTGGCACTTTTGATTTCGAGTTCGGACGACGGCCGGCAATTCCCGAGACGAAGATCCTGTTGCCTCCCGACGGGTTCTTAGAGCTCCCACCGTTCTAGGTTAGCTGATCCGTGCTTTTCGACGCCTAGAACCCCCTCGGCCCGGATTGATCATGACGCCAACTTTCGCAACTCCCCCATTCTTTTCGACGAAGATGGAAGTGTCTTTTGGGTTCCGACGTCTCAAAGTTTTTTCCGGGCCCTCTGACCTCGCGTATCCGCTTCTCGCCCCACCGGCTTGAGGAGACAATATTGTTCCCCGTCTGTGGGCTCCCCCCCCCTGGTATGTACAACCTTCGCCTTTTATTTTCTTCACACTTTTCCCTTGGCCGATAGTGCGTTTCCCTCAACGAATTTTCGTTATTTGGTTACCACCACGATCTTAACCCCTCCGCTGGTAGCTCCCCCGCCTAAGCATCGGTCCGCGGTTCTTTTATACCCTCGGTTCTCTTTTCCACGCTCACTGGCCAGCCTTTTTTGAGTCTAGCTTGTTATCGCGACGTGTGCACACTCTCCGCCCGTTCTTTTTATTTTAGCAAATGCGTCTACCCTGGATTTAGGACCCGGTCTATCATTTCCCTTAGGCTCGCGTCCACGACCTCCAGTTTCCTGGCTATTTTTACCCTGCAATCGGGCCCCAAGTCGTTGCAGGATTTTCAAAACGCCACCCCCCCAACGAGCGACGCAGATTTCCAATTTTTCTTTTTCTTTTCTCCTAGTAGGACGTTCTGCCCACCGTTCCCAAGTCTCTTTGTTTTCCTTCGCAGAATACGTCTGAACGACCCCTTTCGGCAACACCCTAGACGCTAGTCACGTTCCCTGATTAATTCGTCGAACTCGAGAGCTCGTCCAGCTCCGCTTGTTAAAAATTCTCTGCCTGCATTCCGTTTTTCCTGATCCTGGAACGAGCCACCGCGGAAATGGCGTTTTCGGCAGCTTACTTATGCTTAACTTCGACGCACTTTTTTGCGTCAATTTCACGTTGCACAGAACCAAGACATCAAGCTGTCCCCGACATTCGTGGCTGGGCTGTAATGGAGTATTATACCATGTTTCTTCCCCGCACCACTGCTACCACTCCCTCCCTTGATCCTTGTTGTCGCTATATAAAATGATCTCCGCCCTTCCTTCTCGTTGACGATTTCAGTTAGCTTCGCGTGAAACATCGTAGTGTCACGGCAGACCCCTTCCGTACATTCCTCCCTACGCGCTGCCAAATGGGACTAGGGTTACCTTTTTTCCTGAGTTTTCCGTTTTCCCCCATTTTATTTGATACCTCTTTGTTTGCTTTTCCCCCGATGTTTGCTGTCCGAAACGAATGATATTTTTTTTTTTTCGCTCTGCTTATTTTTTTTCCTTCGACCCCCGCTTCTTCGCGCGCGATTTATTTCACGTTCACTATTAATGGCTTTTTCGGCGCTGTGGCACTGTACCATTGTTGAATCGAGAAGGCTGGTGCGGGGCAATCCGTTGCTTTCTTGGGCCCTCGTCCTTTTCCTCACTGTCATCATCCTTCAGTACTGAGGTTTAATGGCTGAATCACAGCCTATTTTACGTACCCCACTTTTTGACCCCCATTGCGGTCTTCCCTTTCCCTTGGAGGACGCCCAACTGAAGGACCACGATTCGGCTCCCCGGTCGGTGTTTACGATGAGTCAAACAAATGTCCGGGCTTCTTACATTGACAGAGGGACCCACCCATTGCCATTATCCGAACTGCCCCCTTGCATTTTTTCCTCGATCGCCTCCCCCCAAGTTAGGCGACGGTCCGCGGCACGATTAGGAGCTCCATCATTGGCCCGCGGCATGGCCCCGGAAGCTTTTGCAGAGGCAACCGTTTTGCCTTGTCTGGCTTTAATACTTTATCGGTATGGCCCAATACCACAGCGCCCGCCTCCCCCTCTCTCATTACCTTCCCCCTCCCTGAGACTTCCGAAATTACGTACACCTTGTTGCGGCAGCCCTCATCTGCCTTTGTTTCTATGTTCCTTTTTAGGGTCTGTGTCCTGCGGCCCGCCTGATCCCCTGGCCTCGTTACCGTATTGTCTATTTCAGCTGCCATTGGCTGCTGTGCCGCGGTGCCCACGATCCGCACGTCTGTTGGTATTGTGGCTTATCACCCCCCCTACGGTCAAGTTCCATCTTTACCACGGGAGACCCCTACTGAGCTTGCTTGTTTTTCTCAATTTTCCTCGCGGCTGCCTTTCCGGTTTCTGTTTATTTCCCGCCTCGGACCCCACATTAATATTTCTTTAGCCGCAGATGTCCACCCCGGCTGACCTCCCCTCTAACCTTTCGGTTTTTTTCTCGACTTAGTTTTTTTCCATCAAGCAGAAAATTCTCCGTTCTTCCCCGCCATCCCCTGGATTGCGTTCTGGGCCATTGGTTTTCCCGGTTGGTTTGCGACGGGGCTTTTGACTTTCTCTGCCTCTGCTTGTTGGTGTCGACGATTTCTCGAACCATGGCCCTCCCTCCATCCCCTCAAAGTTCGACCCCCGTGCTTGGTTGCTAGCTATTTCTTTTGCGATTATCCCAGGCTTGGCCTCTTTCTTACCCCCCCCAAACTCTCTTCTCGCGGGATTTCGGGCGTTAATGTATGGGTCCTCACGTCCTGTCCTCTTCAGTTAATTAGCAGTCCAACCGTCCCCGGGATAACCTAGTGGATGCTTATTTGACGTCTTCCTGGGTCCTCCTTAGACGCCCTTGCTGCGGCGTGCAAGTGTTTTATGCGGTTTTTATCCTCACCTTTACTTCGTTGTGTTTTTTGTTTGTGATTTCTTTGTTAGTTCCCCATAAATTGATACCCTGAACCCTTGGTCTCCTTCCTATGGCCCCCCATCTTTGTTTTCGCCCCTGTTCCTTACGTTGTCTTTATGTGCGATTGTACTGCCTTGTTGTCTTCTTCCAAATTTCCGTTCTTAACCCAACTTCTCACGCCCCGTTCGGTTGACAGCCCTTTTTCTCCCTGCCCCCGCTGCCTTCCGCGTTTTTTTGATAATTTCAGCCCATTTGGCCAATTGCCCCTTCCTGTTGGTTTCCGCAAGCACCCTTTGATCATCCCCTCATTGAAACGTCATCCCCGTCCCCCCCCCCTCCGGTTTGCCTTTGGCGCCCGGATGTAGCCGCCCCACATACAGATGGGTCCTACGCTCTTCCCCCTTTCTTCCCCCCCAACCGCCCTCGCGCCCCCAGCATCCATCTGCTCCCCTTTAGGTAAACGCACCGATTTTCTTGCACGGAATTCGAGACTCCGACGTCCCATGAATCTTGTATCTCTCGCGGCCCTCTGCACATATCTACCATTTTTTCGGTCGCCTCCCCCCTGTTTCCCGCCCCTTCCCCTCCTGTCACCCTTCACCATCTGACGCAACCAAGGTTTTTAGGGATTGACGCCGCACTGACGTCGACCCTTTTGTTTGTGGCAGCGCAGTTGGTGGACGATGGCTGAACTCTGCAGACGCCGTCACCGCTTCCCCTTCCCCCCATGCGCACCCCACAATTTTTTTCAGATTTGATTTTCTTGATTTGATTTTTCACAGTCTCATCTTACTTTTTTTCAGGTACCCTTGAGTTTTGTCCTTTGTGGCCCTTCCTCTCCAATCCCCGCGTTCTAATCGATGCAAGTATATCGGGGACGATTGCGTCGATCCAGTGGCTTCCAAAGAACTCTTTTACCCCCCTTGTCTCTTGTCACTCTGTCTTTCATCCGCAAGACTTTTACCGTACGCTTGCTTTCAGTGCCTAGTCTTTCACAGTCAGTAATTCTCGTGTATCCGTGCGGACTTCGGCAGCGCCGTTTCGGAAGTATGAAAGCCATATTATGCCTTTTGGCCCCCTTTTTCTCTTGCCCTGCTCGCGTCCCCCCAGTTTCTACTTTCTTAAGCCCATGATTGCTTTGGAACGACCCAGACCCGCGACCTTTTCTCATCCCCTATTAGTCCTTCCTGAGGCTTTTTTGTCATGGGTTGGAATGTATCAAACGATTGAGAACGCCTTAAATTTCTGAAGTGGTTTCCTCTTGACGGGGACGCATTTTCCCTAATAAACAGCGCTTGCTTCTCCCCCTTGTGTCCGGTTCTTCTTCTATTATCCTCCACAGCATGTCTGACCGCCCACTGTTTTGGTCTCATTCCCCGATCCGCTGTTGAGCGTGGGATTTGGTGATTTCCCCTGGTTCCACGCTCCTGTCCTACAGCAGTATATGAGTATCTATGACACCCCAATGCTTTTTTGACCCCTCTTCTAACCAAACGCATTCTGCATCCTTCTTGCTCGTCATGGCTGCACGCTGCCCTCGACGCATCTGGCCTTTGCGAACCTTTTTAGGGTCACTTTTCGTTGTTCCCCCCCTTGCGCTTTGCACTTATTTCCTTCGCCATTCGCGCATGACCTTTTGCTCGCTTTTTTCCTTTCCGGCTCCATCTTGTCTTCTTTGGTTTAACTACATTTATTGTTCGATTACATTGTTTACTGTTTGTCTTCTCCCGATGTCTCCGTGCCCAGGCCAACCCCATTTCTTATTTATCTAAACCGTCACGTGTCCATTTTTCCCTTGCTTTCACTCTCCGGTTTCCTCTGTGATCTTTTGATTAGCGAGGTTTGCACGATTTCCCTAAAGGAACTCGCCACTAGCCCCTTTTCCACCCCCATTCGCGCCGAGCTATATGCTTTACCCTCACACACCCATGGTACCTTTTTTCCCCCCTCCGCTTCCTTTTTTGCCTGCTGCTGGTCTTTCATCCGAAGGGTGCCATAGCAATTCCCCCATGTTTTGGCTAACCTTTACCCTTGCTCCCCCTTTGAGGTCCCTTCTTTCTTGCCATTTCTTCTCTTCCTTCCCTCCGCTTCCCTTTCTCCCCCTTTGGCACAACGTGACCGGTGCCACTTCCCCCCCCCCCCCGACCGTCTATAGCCAGGCGATCTGGCCCCCTTTTCCCCGCCCACCTCCATATGCCCATTCATCACTGGGCCGCGCTGCAAGGCCTCTCTCCCTTGCTTGCTTACAAACAATTTATTTGCCGCTGGTCTTGCGACGATCTTTCGACCAGATGATCGTATTTCGTCTGAGTTTTTTTTCGTACGGGTTGCCGAGTGTCGGCTATTTTTTTTTTTTTGACCAAACGGACTTTGCCCTTCGCCGCGCCGCTACTTGTTCGCTTCTTTTTCATCCACGTTCCCTCGTCTGCCTTGTCAATTTTTTTATCTTGCTCTATTGTTAAGGGAAGTTTTATTTTATCCGCCGCCCGGTTCCTGTCCTTCGGGTTTGTAAGCCGGGTTTCATTGCAGCCTGTAAAGAGCAAAGTGCTCACCTTCCACCCAATTGCTTTCCGTTACACTGTGCCTGCGCGGCATTTGCAAACTATCCAACCCCCCTGACACCGGTTCCTGCTCCGTTCTTTCCGTTTGGAAACTTTGATACCCTCCCGTCAAGCCTTGAGAGACCAGCTCAGAAAGTGATATTACTTTTGCTGGCCCCCCCCCCCAGCTCATCCCCGGTTTTTGACCAGCGCCCCTCCCCTCCTCTAAGTACCCACGGGATCACCTCTCTTTTTCGTTGTTTGATTACCCCTTTCAGGCCCATATTCTTGACCGCTAACCTGGAGACACTTCACGTCCTTTTCCATTTCCCGCTTTTTATGCTATGTGATTTAGTGAAGTAATCTAACTCTGAGTTTTTATTCACGTCTTTTATCATGTAGCTGGAATACGATGGTTCCCCTCCCCCCCCCCCCTCCCCCTATATCCCAAGACCCTTAGTTTTGTTTTTCCACCACTGCACACTCACAATCTTCGCTGTATGTTTCTATGGACTTTTTTTTTCTAGCGCCCCTCCTCCTTTTTTCCCGTACTTCTCAATACGGGGTGTCTTTTGAAGAAGTGTGTGTGCTTGATGTTGTGATTGTTGAGCTGATTGCCCAATTTTTTTCTTCTGTTATTTCGATGATGCCCGTAAGCGAGAACCTTTCCGCCCCCCTCTCCTTTCCTAACTCGCAAAAGGTTTTTATTGAATCCATCGCCGGCTTGCCCAGCGACGGTTCCTCTTTTTTTTCGTTTTTCCCGCCTGCGATCCGGACTTCCATACTTTCCCCTCCCGTCGAGCACAGACTTGCTTGTGAAGACCATAACGGTCTGGAAGCACCGCCCGGCGTAGCTTGGATCTTTCTTAAACGTCTGCACCTCAGGTTTCTAATACATTCCTCAGGGTCACGTCCCCCCGGTCCCCTCTCTTTTTCCGCACAACCCGGCAGCGTTTTTCCCGTCAATGTTGTACCCCTGTTGGTCCCTTTCGCACCTAGCATTCGAATTGCCTTCCTTCTTCCGAAGTTTTTTCCCGGTTGATCCCCCTTGCAACTTTGGCTCTCCAGTTTTCTGCCCTTTCTTTTTAGACAGGCTTTTTTTTTTTTTTTTTCCCCTAATTTATATTCCCCCCTTGAGTCATTTCAATTTTTCCCCTTCACGTTTTTTCTGATGACAACCCAATCCATACTTTTCCTCACCTGTCCGTCTTGGCTTATTAGTTGGTTCCACATCCTCCTGAGAAATCTGCCCGCCACTACTCGAATCCGTACTTGCGTTTCACGAGCTTCTTTTTCCAGTCAGCTCCGGCCCTGTTACTTTTCCACAATTCATGTGCCCGGACAAGAAACCGGCCTCCCATTCCTCTTCGCGATGTGACATGGCCCGGTCTGCGTCACCACCCGGCTTGATCATCAATCTGACACACCGGGTCCCTTTCCCGTTTTCCATCTTTAGCCGATCCTACCAGTGTTCTACGTTGGTTCATTTCGTCCTTCAACTTTCCCGTTTGTTTTTTTGAGCTGAGTAAACGCGTATTACCTTAGGTCCACCGGATTACGGCTTCCAGATTTGGAACTGACCCTGCTTTTGCTTTTTTTTTTTTTATTTTCTTGGTACTGACCGGCTGCTTTAAATCACATTTTCCCTGCTACCATCGATTGTACTTACATGTGACTTCCCTGAATTTGACTGGAATATTTCGATCGCGTCCAATTTCCTTCTTTCCCGCGCGGCTGTCCGGCACACTTTTGGGGGTGTTCGGATGACTTTCATATCTTGGGGCGTTATTGCTCTTGCGACCTTTTTTCTCCTCTTTCCTCCTGGTTTCCGCTTCACTTTGAGGGATTGACCTCCCTTCCAGTTTGATGTTTTCTGTGTTTTGCTAATCAGGGATGCTTCCGCCGCCACATACTCTCACTCCTTTTGACCTTTTAATTCCCACTTCGTTTCCCTGTTGTTGAATAGCGCAACATGAGTCCTCTGCCCCCTCCCACACCCTGGCGAACCATATCTTTGTTTGGCTGGTTTGCGGGGTGGCTTTTCGTTTGCCCTAGCCTATAATACTGTTGACTGGTTTGTGTTTGTTTTTTTTTTGCTTTTGTTCCCTGTTTGACGCTTGTTCTCGATGGTTCCTTTTTGCTTTTACTTACCATTTCCGTATGTCTTATTTCATTCCTTTTTTTTTTTTTTTTGTGCCGGTCCGAACTTCCACCGAAAATTTTTTCGCCCCGTTTTTTTGGCGCCCCGGTGATTATTTAACCGCATTTTTGCTCTCTAGAAACGTCTTTTTTCCCTTTCCCACTCCCCTTTAAGGTTTTCCTGCTGTTTCCCTTTTTTTTTCCACCCTCTGACCCACCGTTGTGTTTGTTCGTGCAGAAGTTCGCTTGTGACTTATCCTCCTCATCGGTCATAGCAGTCCCCCCCCGCCCTTTTGACAGAAAAGTTGTTTCTAATGTTTTGTCTTTCTCAGCCCAATCCCCTTTTTTATTCATTGTTTAGGCTCGCCCCCCCTTTCTCCTCCACCCTCTCCCCCCCCCCTCTCCTCATTGCCTTGTTCCTTCTTTCTCGTTCTTTTTACCCCCCCTTACTTCTCTTTTCTCCTGCCCACCCCTTCCACCTCCCCTCCCCGACCTCGTGCCTTCCCCGCCCCCCGTTTCTCCCCTCCCCCCCTATTTTTCTCTTCACTTGTCTTTTTTTCCCCTCTTTTCCCCCCACCCTTTCCTCTTTTCCCTTTTTCCCCCTTCTCCCCCTTTTTTCCCCCCCACCCTTTCCCTTCCCTCTTCCTCCCTCCCCCCCCTCCTCTCTCCCCTTTCCCTCCCTCCTCTTTCTTTTTGCCCCCCTCCTCCTCTCTTCCCCCCCTCCGCATTTTTTTGCGCCCCCTTCACGTCCCCAGCCCATTTCCGCGCCTTGCCCCCTTTTTTCCTCTTCCTTTTTTTTCTTTTCTTTTCCTGCCCCCACTCTTTTTCCATTTTTATTCCGCACCTCTTGATTTTTCTTCCTCCTCCTTATTTTTTTTGTTTTTTTTGTTTTCTCCCCGCCCTCCACCCTTTTCTGGCTTCTGTTTACCCACCGGTTTTTTCCTGCCACTTTTCTGGTCATACCTGTCACCCACCCACCTCGTCTTCGAGTTTCGCTTCTATTTCCGCAGCCACCACGCCTGTACCGTAGTTAATCGCCCACCACTCTTCAGCATGTTCCCCTCGATGAGCGACGCCAACCCCCCCTCTTGGATGCCATTGCCTTCGACGTACTTTCCTTTGGTCGACCCAGGGTTCTTGCCCAATGTTTGAGGTTTTGAATGGTTTCTTCTTTCGCCTACTCATCTTTTGGAAGGATGCACATATAAACAACTCAACCTTAGACGTCCTTAGATCCAAAATCCACGACCGTGGGCACGTGACGTCCTGTTCGATTTGCCGCTGCCGACCCTTTTTACTCTTCTTTGCCTATAGTGCTACACACATTTAAGTAGGTTAACGTCCTCGGTCCTATTTACAACAAGGTCTTGCCCCCATGGAGCCTTCAAGCTTTTCAAATTTTTTTTTTTCCCGGTTTACTGACTTTCTTTTACATCTTCCTCTCTCCCTTCGTTTATCCACTAACCCGGAGCCTCCAAGCGCTCCCACTACCCGCCGTCGCCGTTCCCCGCCAATGCCCCACTGCTCCCGCCCCCCCCCCCTCTTCTCCCCCCGGGGAGATCTTTTCATTTCTCTCTTATGAGGCGGCCTTGCGCCCGCTTGCGCACCCCCCTTGCCTCCGAGGCTCCCCGACCCCTCGTATGCCGCCGGCCAAATACCAGCTTGTCTTTTTTCTATTACAGTCTGACGCCACGCACCTTCTCTTCTCACACACGCTAGGCAACCAACATTCCCTCGACGGGTCCTCCTTTTTCTCCGTTACAGTGTATTTCCGAGCTATCTGTTTCAACCTCGAAGGGGAATGTCCTATTGGGATTCCTCCATCTTGCAGTCCGACGCCATACGTGGCTTTTTGCTACACTCCATCCTATCATTTTTCGCACCCCTTCCCCTTTTTTTCTCTTTTTTTTCTTTTTGTGGTTTTTTTACACTTTTTCTTCCCCCTTCTTTCTAACTTCTTCTCTCTTTTTTCCTTTCCATTTTACCCCCCCCATATACCCTCTTTACTGTGCTTATCCTTCCCTCTTTCCTCTTTGATTTTTTACCCTTTGCCATTAGCCGCTTCTATTACCATTCTTTTCCCTCTCTATTTCTTTTTATTTCTGAATCCCCACTTACATTTTGGCTTCTTGTCTTTCTCTGGTTTCCGAGTTCCCCTTTTCCCTTTTTGCCTCCTATTTACACCACGCTTTTCCGCTTGACCTACCCAACTTCCTCTTCTCGCTGATCCTCATGAGGCTTTTTTCTTCTTATTCTCTTTCCTCCGTCCCTTCCCTTCCCCCATGCGTCCCCGTGTCACCCCTTTTTTCCCCTTTTCGCGACCCCGCCAGCTCACATCCGTCCCGTCTCCTCTTGGTCGTATTTCTATTGATTCTTCGGTTCATTCCGTGACACCTTCGCTCGTAAGGTTGAATTCCAGTTCGAGTCCGTTTCTGTCTTTTTTTCTTCCTTTTTCTTTTTTTGCGGGTGCCCTTCTTTTCCCCTTCGTTCTTTCCCTTTCTTTCTCCTACCTCGTTTGCATTGCTTTTGCCTCCCTTTCCTTGTGTCTGGCCCGTGCCCGCCCTGCCGATTTGATTCATGTCACCCCCCCCCCCCCCCTAGATAGCACCCCCGTACGCTCCAGAATGGCACACTGCCCCGTCCCTCGTCCCCCCCCCCCCTGCCTCCCCCCTCCCCACTCTCCCTTTTTAGTTTCCCTACCAATACATTATTATACCTTTCTTATCTTTCTCCTCCTGTTTCCCCCGCCGCCCCCTTTTACCCCTGCTCTCCCTCCCCCCCCTCCCCTCTCTAGTCCCTCTCCCCACCCTCTGCTTCACTCCTCCCTCCCCTCAGTTTTTGTCCTCCCCTTAGCTCACACACACCTGGTTGCATTTTTCTCATCCACCCCCTCCTTTTCCCCCCACCTCCTCTACGTCCCCCTAACACTACCGCTTCTTTTAATCTCTCCCTGCTCATACTCCCCTCCAATTTGATTCTTTCCGTCTCCTCTCCGTTCACAGTTTTTCCGTTGTCTTACCCTTTTTTCCTATCCGAACCCTTCCTGCCGTCTTAGTAATCCTTTTTGCGTTCATGTTCTCCCCCCCTATCTCCTTTTTCTCCTCATTCGCCCCTCTCTTCCCCCAAACTCCTTACCCTTTTACACCCCCTCCCTTGTCACCCCCCTTCTCGATTTTCTCTTTTTTTCCCCCCCATCCGCCTTTAGATCTTTTTCTCTTCTCTTCTTCATCATCTCATCCTATCCTTTCACTCCTTATCTCCTGCCCTCTTTTTATCGTAAATCTCTTCTCTTCACACTATATCCTCACTCCCCCTCTTTCCTTCCCTTTTCCCCTTCCTTTTCCCATGTCTAAACGCCGCTCCTCATCCAACACCCTCGCTTCATTACTTAACTTTCTTCCATCGTTGTTCTGTCGTTATTGAACTCTCTAGTTGAGCCACTTTTTCATTTTTCATTATTAGACATCGCTCTGTGATTAGTCTTCAGCTACTTATTGGTTTTCCCTCACATAGTCTTCTTGTTTTTACGATCTTTATACTTTTTCGCTCTCCTTCTCTTTGAGTCATGCTTACATCTTTTGACTTTCTATATTACACATATTCTCTATCATGTTTGACGTCATTGTCGAACCCATTTGGTTGATTATTTGTGCTTAGCCTTTTATTCATATTACTCACTATTTTCACTTTATCTTCCCATCTGGTCATACTTGCTCGGCTTTCTGATCTACCTTCCTTCTCTCCTCCATTTTCGCCGTGCCCCCCGTGACCTTTTCCTACTCTTCCGCCATACCTCCCCGTCCTCTTTTTTGGTTCCCTTTTTCTCCTTCCTATCTTCTCTTCGCTCCCCATTTTGTCTCCCCATCTGCTCTATTTACAGCTCATCCTGTTCTCCTTCCTAGCCGTGCCTGCTCACTACTACCCTTGCTTTCTGTAATTCTTATCGTTCGATCCTACATTCCTTCTCATCCCGTACCCAATGCTTTCTTTCTTCTTACTTCTAGCTTTAATGTTCCTTCTACTATTACGTTATTCATCTCATTGATTTGGTACCCATTCACTACCTTTCTTCTTTTTAGCTGCCTTTCACCCGCGCCTTTCGCTGTTTTTGACAGACCCTCCCGTGTACTTTTTCCTCCTAGCCTTTTCTTGCCTCCCTTTTGTTGCATCCTCCTGCCCCTCTGGTTCTTAGCTTTCCAGCTCCTCGTGGTCCTTTCAGCTTCCTCATACTTTCTTCTCTACCACTTTCGCTCCGCCTCCCTTGCTTCTTCTTCTCGCCTTGCCTGTTTGCTCCCATTTTTCTCCTTCTCAGGCTCTCCCTCCCATTCCTTCTCTCAGTCGCCTTCCCCTTTTCTCCATTCCCACTTCTTTTGTTCCCTCTCCCTGTCCTTCTTGTTTTCCCAGCGCTCTTCTCCCTTTCCTGTTTTTCTGCTCTTTATATTCATGCAGTCTTGTTGTTATCGCCTGCTTTGGCCTTGTGGGCTTTCCTAGATTCCTCTTTTTCCTTCTGTCCTTCCTCCCCTTCCTCCTTGTCTTCTGTATGTCTCTTCGTATCTTTTTTTTCTTGGCCTCCTCTTTCCGTTTTTCGTTCCCCCCCCCCTTTGCCCTTTCCCCCCCTTTTTTTCCTTTGCCTTTAGTTATCACTCATCCTCTCGTTCCGCCGTCCCTTTCCGACCCCCCCCCCCCCTTCTCCCTTCTCACCTTCCTGTTTTTCTTCTACATCACATTTCGTACTATCCCTGTGTCCCATTCTTTCTGTATGTCCGAGCTACCATTCATTTTTCTCGAATTTTGAGACTGTCGCACAATTTAACCTCGAACACTTCGTGTCTGGTACCCCCTCTCTTTTGCCGACGGGCTGATGACATTTCCATTTTTTCCTGCCTAACCTATTAGCTTTTGTCACCATCTTCCATGACCTTCTACCTATTGGGTTTCCCTTTTTCCCAGTTTCTCTCGTGTATTTACTCTCCCGATCTCTGGCTTACGACTTGTCCTCTGCCATCCTCCAATCAGGGCTTGGCTTTACGCGAAGGCGATTACCACGGCACTGATTCAGCGCAGCGCTAATTTAAGATTCCCTTGGTGGCCCTTTATCACCTCGTATCCTCTTGACCGACCGTTTAGCGCTCTTCGGCTTTCCTGATCGAAAAAACCCTTTTTTGACCTTTTATGAACGAAAACCGGTTATTTGAGGGTTGAATTTCTTGGACTCCACTGTCATCAGGTTTTTATTTGTGCCTGTCGCGGCGTCACTTTTCCCCTTAGTAAGGCCCCTTACAAAGTTGTGGCTTTTTTCCCAAAACGAAGACAGACCTCTTTTTCTTTCGTGGGAGAGAATTTTTAGATAGACCTATTGGATTATTGATACCACCGAATCCCCATCCCAACGAGTTCGAGCGGGATTCATTCCTTTTTTTCATCGAGATCGGGCATTGGGGGAGGAATTTCTTTTTGGATAAGAAGAAAATCTAGTCAAACACGATTTACATTCAGCTAATTTGAAATCGCGGCCACAGATTACCCCCAAACCCCAGAAGATGGATTCCCGAATGGGACGTCTCTTCATCTCTCAAGCGGACCTCCCGGTCGGCGAGTTAGGGCAATCGGCCCCCCATTCAGGGTTAATCTAAGCTTGCACCCCCCCAAATTGATTCTCGGAACCCATTGCCCCATCCATTCCACTCCCCATTTCCCCCCCCCAGACGCCCAGTTCCCTTGCGGCGGCGGCCCTCACCTTCGCACGAATCTGGCCAGGCCTTGCTGTTCGGGTAATTGGCCCCCTTCCCGGTAATTTCCTTTCATGGCTGGCATACCCCTTTTCCAGCTTTTTACCACTCATTGAACTTTTCTTACTATCCCCGGTCCCCAAATTTTTTTAGGAATTTCCCCATAGCCCCCCCCCGCGTGACACCGGCCATTTTCGTACAACCTTTATCGCCATCGCTCGTATGCGTCTCAGGGCCCCCCCATTGGAGTTATGGCCCTACCCTGCCCTGCCTTCTCTTTTCTTCGCAGTACTGATCGTTTGTGTCCGACCAGATCACTCCAGCACCCCTTTTCCCGTTTGTTAGGCGGACTTCGCGGTTCAATTCCCTTCTCGAGTCAAAAGCCCGATCGACTGGCTCTGCGAAATCCGCCTCGGTGCATTGTTTGGTTTCTGTTCCCTTTTTTCCCCCCACTGCCCGCGCGCTCCAGGGGATGAATGGTTTTGAACCGTCTTCTCGTACAGCAGTTCGCGACACCGGTTTCCTCCCCTTTCACACTGGCGCTGGTGATGGCGCCGAGCAACTTTTTTCTTACGCTCTGAGAAACCTTTTAGCGTTGGGCGCTGCTAGAAATTTTCCCTTCGCCCCCCCTACCCCTAGCCTCCCTCTGGTGGCTTGCTCTATATCGCTCTTCTGTTTACGGAGGGCTGCACTATCAACGCAACGCCGCTCGCGTGCCTGCACGTTTCGATGATTGTGTTAGAACTTCCTTGTCCCAGCACGGTTTTTATCATTTAATGCGGCCTTCCCGTGAAAGTGCCGATTTTTATGAGATCCCGGTTTATCCGTATCCGTAGATTTGAGGTGAAAGGTCCAGTTTTCGTTCCCCTCTCGTTAAAGTACCCTTAGTTGTGTTGAGACTTCTCCCATCTAACCCCCGAAAGAACGGATCCCACCCAAATACCTACCGGTATATCACTCCGCTTTTCTTTTTTGGCCCGTCTGGCCGCCCTTTTTAGATTGCTCCCCGGTATCTTTTCCCCCCAACAAGACATTCCTCCTCACGTAGCCTCCGATCCCCGGTTCTTGATTGTCACGGCCCATCGCCAAGCTTTCCCTCTCGGGCCAGCACCGGCGGTCTTTTCGACCCTCAAGGGGAGGAGTTGGGGTTTTAGGGCATTGAGAAGAGAAACCCATTGGTCCCTCTTCAATTGTGCAACGAAAAAACTTTGCCTTTCCTTCCCCAAGGCACCAGTTTTGTCCAGGGGTTACCCTCCTTCACCGTCCAACGGCAAGACTGGCCCTGGGCCTTGCGTCATGAGACAATGGCAGCGGAACCCCCCTCCTCAGGTCTCCCCGTCCGATGGTGTTCCCAAGCGATTTTAAACTTGACCGCCCGGACCCAACCCCCCCATCGCACTCGTTGTTTTCCATCACGTCATTCGCCTCTTTTGTTGTATGAGAATTTTTGTTGAAGTGCATGAGAGCCCCCTTTAAGTAAAACGGATTCACACAGACATTTTGAGGATCTGTTCTTTTGGCGATGCACCCAGTGCACTTCCTGATCATCGTCCTCCTACTGTTTCCTGGGATCTGATAGCACATCCCCCTATGTCAAGGCTCCAGGCGAGGAGATGGCAGTCGTCATTTTCTCTCCCCTTTTGCCTTGGAAGAACCGATTTCCCCCGGTGCTTGTACCCGAGGGGGGGTTTGTATCTTGTTAGGACAGCAAGCCCAACCCCTGCTCCCCCCCCGTTTCACCTGTACTTTCGGACTTCCTCCGGCTGCCCTTTTGTTGCCCACCACAGAGCCCCTTACACGTATTAAATACTGACGGCCATCGTCGGGTTGTAAATGGAGCGCCCTCTGTTCTTAACGCGGAATTTTTCGCAATCACTAATATGTTGCCCCCGCCAGCCTGACTCTTTATACCTGCATACTCTTCCCTGGTTTCTTTTTTGTTTTTTTTACTTAAGTCAATTTGGTCCCCGGAAAGTTACCATCCCTCTCTTACTCTTGGATTTTGCGGAGCCGTCCCCAAGAGAATCAATTGGTTCTGGGTCTCGTTTTTTAACTTTGTCCATCCCCTTTTTTTCATTTGCGTTCGTGGGGTACCGATGCCTTTTCTTGTTTTTCTCTTTTGAAAGGGCGCTGTACTGTATCAGCCTAGGACTCCCCCTTGTCGTTCGGATTAACCCCCCTTACGGAAACACCCCCGGCCTTCCTATGCAAGGGAAGGGATTGCTTTTCGAAGCCCTGGCGCGGGTTTTTTTCCGCCTAAGCCTCGTCTTGGTCCCTCCCCCATTTTGCTGTTCGCCCCTTCAAAATTTCTTTCGTTTTACACACACTTTTCTGAATATGGGGACCCGCTTCTGGACTTTCACACCATAAAACAACCCTTCACTTTCCAACCTTAGTCAACGGTTTGGTTTGTTCGAGCTCCCCGAAGACGAGTTGTGTTCCCCCGAGCCCCCCGAACCCGAACCGAAAATCGCCGTTTTTCGGTCTGTTCTTTGATATCGGCGGAAAAAAGTCCTAGCTCGCTTGAGAGGAGTGGATCGGCTTTCTGGACAGCGCGGTAGCCTGAGCCACGACAAGACTTTTTCGCCGCATGTTGGAGTATGAAAGCGCGATTCCTCCTTTTGCACACGTTCGAATGGGTCGAGGAACCTTTTTCGCTTCTCCTTTGGATAGGACTTGTTCTGCCTCCCCCCCCCCCCCCCCCAACCTCCCACTTGTTTTTTGTAACTTCATCAGGCTCGCTAAAGGTTTTCACCCAAAATTCTGGTCGCAGCGGTATGACGATTATTTCCAGAAAGATTTTTACCCTCTGCCGATTTCAACGAGCTTGTGGTTTTTAAGATCTTCTTTGGGCGCGGAACGATTTTTTTCTGCGACCGGCACGCGCCGCTACTTGTCTCGTTCTGACCCCCCCAATTCTCTCGCGACCGGTTCCCCTCCCCTACGGGTTTCTTTGCGTCGTCGGTATGCTTCCTTCTCCAGCCCCCCCTGAAAAACAGGCTTTTTTGTCCTAGATAGCCGGTTCCAGCGGCCCATCCGGCGGTCTTGTTGTTTTTGTTTTGGACATATACTTGAACCCACGTTTGTACTTCCATCACTGATCCCAAACTCCCCGACCGCCCGGATTTGTCCAGTCGCAAGCCCACCCTTTTCTCGTGGTCCATTTTTCGCGCCCCCGTTCAAAAGACTTGAATCTAATAGAGAGGGGTGCGTCCCTCGACGGTTTTCTTTCCAAGAGTTCCTCTTGGTTAAGGAAAATGAACCTCATTTAGTTTGGTTAACCCCTTAAATAACTCGACTACCCTTCTTCCCCTTGTTAATTTTGACGCCCTATCAACCATCCCTGGTTCGACCACCCCCCCGCGCTCTTGATAGAGTTGATCCCTCCTTGATATGATCCAATGCGCTCCTCCAGCCCCTTCCCCCAAGCTACGATTTTCTGTTTCCCTTTCCGTCCTTCCCGAACTTGCGCCGTTGGCCCCCACAAGTCCCTTTTTGTACTTTTGCCAGATGGAGTTGCCCGAGTGCTTGTTCTGTCCATGGTTCCATCCGGGGCCACCCTATCTATTTCTGGTTTTTTTTTTCCCGAGGATTGTGCATGATTTTTTCTTTTTGATTTTTGCCCTGTGCCTTGACTGTGAAAGCATGTTCTTTCTTTGATGACAAGACGCTCCCTCCTTTTTCCCCTCTCGATCTCCCTAAGCCCCCCCGACGTGGGTGGACATGATCGGCTCCCTTTCCGGACGACCCCAACCCCTTATCTTCGTCTTTTTGATTGAACTGTCTTTTTTTGAACGGTGTGGCGATTCCTTTCATCCCCGATGGCCAGTAAAGATTTTTTCCGAGCCACGTAAGTATTTTTGGAATTCCCTTTCCACTGTGAGAAATTTCTTTTTTTCACCCCCTCCCCCGGTATAACATCCCGTCATTCGGGGTGCTACAAGCTTTTACTAACGCAAGACCCCACACGTACTGCTCGCGCCTTTTAGTTTTGCATTTTTTTTTCCTTTTTTTACGGGACTGGATCCCATAGATCGATGCCTCCTCCCGATGGTTTGTTTTTTTTGTTTCCACCAACGCCCCACGGAAAACTCCTTCACCGTGGCGAGACTGTGTTTTTCGTTTGCGCCCTCTTGAGTTACTTTCCTTTTTCATTTTTCAACCGTGGCGGCGGGAATCCTCACTTCTCCAAAATCACCCCCTACAAGTGTCACAACCCACCGGATGCGCGATTAGGGAACCTACCCCACGGTGCAATCGAAATACTCCCCAGAACATTTATTGCCGTCCCAGCGCGCTGGACCTTGCAGCCTTTGTCAGCGGTCCATTTTCTCGCCCCATATTCTGTTCCCCACTGCCGTCCCTCGACTGTCGATAACTTATCGCCCCTGGAGTGAGGATTATCAGTGTTTTTTCGAAACACTGGGGCTGATCAGTCAACTCTTAGGAACTTTTTTCCCCCCCCCCTTTCATTCTGACAGACTGATCCAAGGTGGCCCTGTTGCACTCCCCCTTTTCTCTTCTTCCTATCCGTGTCTTGCTCATCGGTAGTGCCTGACCGCTCCCACATGGCGGCTATCCAAGAAGGCCTCCCGGGACGTGGTCAGATTGATTCAACCTTTTTTTTCTCAAGTATCGACTCCCATCTCGATCGACCGATCGACTCAGGGACGTTTTGTCCCGCCCACCCTTAATTGGCGATCGCGGCCCCCGTTCGATTCTCCCCTAGCCGTGGCCCCCCCCATTGTAATCGACGATAGGGCGATTGGCTCGTCCCCGTAGTCATTTACATTTACCTCTTTTCTGAAACTTCTGGGGGATTTGTTTTCCATCAGGTTGAGCTGCCCCTCGAATGACCAAGCCTAAAGGCCAAGGCATTCCCACCTACCGTCTACCCCACTAACGTGGCGGTGTTTGCCGGTCGGTTCCTTCTTAAGGCTCCATACAAACCATCTCATGCAGTCTATATCGATTCGAACGTCGCGTCCATTCAGTTGTCCCACTTTTTCTTTGGGGGGGTTTCTTGGCGGTCATCCCCGTCTGACCACACTGCCTTGTAGCCGAGGTGCAGACGAAGTTTTCCCCCCATTTTCCAGCGAAGCGCCGGTTCAATACAGGCTTTTCGAGAAACATCAGTTTCCGATTGGGCCCCGCAAGCTTCTTTAGCACCTTTATCCCCCGGAGTCCCCCCCCCGCGACGAGAATAATGGCGTCTTCCGTCTTTCCCCGGCGATGCGCCTAGTTTGAGTTAGAGGAGATTTGGCTAGACGAGGATCGTTTCCCCTCCCCCATCTCGAGCTTGCCAGAGGCTCCCCTGTCAAGATCGGCGCGGATAGGTTTTCAACCGAATTCTTCAGCGGCTGGATCTGGGTGCGCAATGACGTATGCTCAAAGGAATTTTTGTCAATTTCGAACCCTCTTTCTTCTTGTTGATACTGCTACACCTGACGATTGAGCGCATCAACCAGTCCCTTTTCCCCCCCCCGGTATCCCCCTTTTAGGCCGGTCCGGACCTCAAAGCCCTCGATTCTCGACTTTCAACCCCCACCCCGCCAGGAGTTCGTGTCTTAACACACCTGTCCTCGCTGGGCTCGCATTTCTTGGCAAGGGTGCTTTCCCTTCACCAGCCTTTTTTGATGTTCTTCGACGCCGGAGAACTTTTTTCCCCCCCGTGTTTTATGTTTGTAAAATGGCTCACTCCGGTCCTCCCCCGAACTTGTGCCACCCCCCCCCACCATTGCTCTTTACCCCTTCTGTTCTTTATGAACGAGGCTCGAATTCGGCACTCTTTATTCTTGCAAACCTTACCCTAAACCTAGCCCCTTGACGCCAGATTTTCCCAAACACGTTTCTGGCCACTGTTCAGATGCCGGTTCTTCCCCAACGTAGTCTCGCAGCAAGACTGTTTTACTTTTGATTACCCGAACTCAATAAAGCCCCCCTCCTCCGTCGATTTGCCGTCCCTCGCAGTGCCAAGCATCTTTCTCTGGCAGCCAATCTTCATACGACCCCTTCCTCTCCCCTATCTACCTTCTTCCCCCCCTTATCCTCCCCTTCCCCTATCACCTCACATCCCCTTCGTCTCCTCTCGCCCCCCCCCTTTCCCTCTTCCTCGCTACCTTATACCCTCTTCCTCCACCTCCACTTTCTTCCTCACGCACCCGACCCTCCCTATTTCAACTTACCCCACCCTCCCCTATCCTCCTACCTCTCCCCCCCCTCTATCCCCCTCCTTTCTTCCCCTTTACTCCCCTCCTTTCCCCCTCACCCCCTCCCCCCACACCCCCGCGTACATTCTCTTTGGTTTTGGTTTTTTTTGGTTGGTTTTTTTCTTTTTTTTTTTTTTTTTTTTTTTTTTTTTTTTCTTTTTTTCTTTGTTTTTTTTTTGTTTTTTTGTTTGTGTTGTGCTTTTTTTTGTTCCTGCCAGGTACCCTTGTCCCCCCGTTTCTTTTTTGTAACTTTTTATCTCTTTCCTCTTCGACCTGATGCTGAACGACCGGCATTTTTGGACATACCCGGTTCCCTCTCGTCATTGCTTCCTCGAAGGCTTTCTCCCCCCTCCCCGCCCGCAGTCGCTGCAGAATCCCCCAGAAATCAACGCTCCCGCCCTCGTCCCTCCGGCACGTTACTGACCAACATAAAGCCCAAAAATGAACATATAGTAAGAACTGCAGACCTCATGCCGGCGCCGATATCACCTACCTCCCCTCCATGTAGACTGACCCTGATTACATTTTGGATTCGCATTTATGATCGCGAACCGTCGCCTTTGCTCGCAGACCCTCCTTCTATTCCAGTTGGCCTGTCCCCCGGGCCGGTTTTTTGTTTGCCGGGAAGCTGTTCCCCTCAAGTGTGTCCGATTTTTCGTAACGAAAAATTCGCTGGGTTTCTTATTCGCTCGAAGGTAAATGGCTTCGCGAACGACACACTCCGCCCCAAGATACGGCAGCCCCAGAGACTTTCCTGGTGGGTGGTGAAGGAAGTGGTGTCTCCGTTACGGTTCCTTGACGCTGATTTACTTACTCACATTGGTGGAACCTCCACGCTTTCCCCCTGCCACCCGCCTGGAAAGGGGGACAGCCTCCGTTCTTCCGTTAAAAACTTCCGACCGCCTCCCCGGTACTTGCTGTTCCTCTGATTTATTTCTCCCCTTCCAAGTAAACAATCAGTCCCTCCGGCCGCAGGGGCCACCCTTTTCCCTACTTTCCGACCCAGCCTCAATGAATAGAGATGCCTTCCCACAATTCAAGCTCTGCTTCCTCCAGACCCGCTCTTTTTTTTGACAAGCGGAGGGAAGACTTTTTCTCCGGTTCCTGTACCCCCTTTCTGTATTTTCTGCAATTTTTTTGTCACGAGTTTCACAACTACTGAGCATTCCTTCTATAACCTCAGGAAACACCGGTTCGTACTCTATCAATTCAAAAGAGTGAAAACCTTTGAGCTTTCATTTCTTTCTCCTCAAGATCCCAGGTCCATATGAAGTGACCTTGCCCTCTTCTTCCTCTCTGATCGCATACTCTCTTTTCTCAGATGGAGAAGTAAGGCCTTTATGGTTAAATAACCTATAAGACACCCGATCCATTGAGTTATTTTGGAATTCTCTCAAGGAATAGTTACCAAGGCAGTAGTACCTTTTCGACGTACTGGGCAGTGATGATCCCATCCTTTTTCCTTCTTAAGCGCTTTCACGAATTTCCCAAATCTTGACTCTCTACTTGGAATGAACGCTTTTTTCCCTTCCTTTCTGGCTTTACTCAGGTTGCGACAAGGTCGGCAACCCCCTTTTTTTTTTGACTGGGCCGAAGGCACTCAATTTTGCGCTCCCTGCAGCGTTGTGCGCTCTTTTATCCTTCGCCCCAAAAGACAACCTTTTTTCACGCGTTTTTTCTGCGCCTATCGGCGCCCCACCATTCTTTTCCGGCCTCCCACCCTACACCCCCCAGCTCGAGGGATTCCCCCGTTTCTTCTAACCAGTAATGTTAATTCTCTCAGTACCCCTTTCGCCCCGCTTCCGTGCCCGTCTTTTTTGATCCCTCCGAGTAGGTGGATTCCATTTTCTCCTCTTTGGTTCCATCATTGAG
>Ga0179593_1390238_pt1 | contig 24234 bp, 19 predicted proteins | sample CZODoug2_1_08_16_FD_185931 | JGI IMG/M metagenome (GOLD analysis project Ga0179593, IMG submission 185931) | Vadose zone soil fungal communities from Angelo Coast Range Reserve, California, USA - CZODoug2_1_08_16fungal (PacBio error correction) | ecosystem: Environmental > Terrestrial > Soil >... | reverse complement strand
TCTTCCACTGATTCTTGATTCCTTTCTTTACAGGCGTCTCCTTCTCCCTGCAGTTGCTGAGTAGCGATGGATCATTTTTTCCCTTCGTCTCGCTGTTGTTGACGACGTCGAAGTTCCTCTTACCCTGCTGGTGCTGGCCGATTAATTTGTTTTTAGTTCGTTTTCTCTCTTCCCACCTTGACGTTGGAGGTACAGGCGCTGCCTTGATTGGTTTTTGTTTCAGCGTGGTCGCGTTTTCCGCCTTTTTTCTCTCGGCCGATTTTGAGTGTGAAACCCGCGCATCGGCATTCTTGGGGTTTATACCTCCTCGTATCCTTTTACGCCCTTCTATGAATTCGCTCCCCGTATTATCTTCCCTTCTCTTGGCGGATTGATGGAGGATGGTTTTTTGTGTTCCGCTTTTTTTCGACATCATACTCCTTCTTACCTGAGTTTCCACCAAGCGAAAGCGGTTACATTGCATTCCCTTTTTCGCCGTCGTCAATTTTTTCTTTTTGTCCCTCCCGGGTTGACTTCATTTCTTTTTCGCACTCGCCATCATTTTTGCTCGAAATGACTTTCTTCTCAGGGAGTGGCGAGTTCAGATTATTCTTTACCCTTAGTCGTGTTTCTCCCAACCCTTTCCTGATTCTCGACCTTTTGTTATTTGGTTCCCCCCTTTTTTGCGGACCTCCCTTGCGTCGTTACGAGAATTCTGAACCTTTTTTCCCCCCTGCGCCTCTTCCTTTGATTTTTTTCTTCTTAATTTCTTTTTTTTTCCCGACCCGTTTCGATGAACAAGTCATTTTCGACGCGAGCCAGCATCGGTTTCTTCCCCGCCTCGGCCCTGCTTGCTCAGAATGTCGTCATTCGCCTGGTCGCTTGTTGGAGGGTTTCCTCGCTCGCTGTTTTTTCCGAAACATCGCTTTCATGCGACCCGCTTAATTGCGTGATGTCTGTTGGCTCCTTAAATTTCAAGCTCTTTCAGGGTGGTTGCCTTTTTCATGAAGCGGCGTAGAGCTTTGAGGTCGTTTTCTAGAAGTTTTTCTAAAGCTTCGAGATTTTTGTATGGCGGGTTTACAGGCATTCCGTCAGGCTTCATCCCCCATTTTTATGTTTCCTTAAATGGCAGGAATTGTCCCTGGGATAATTTTTGCTTTTATATCGTCTCCGTCGTCTTTCCCTCGATCTGAGATCTTCCCTTGATTTCTCGGCGATCTTTGAGGTATTCCCGTTCCTCTCCCGCTTCTTCTCCTTCGGCGCCGATCATTTGTTTCTTTCTGGACATATAGTACCCTTTATATTTGTCGGTAGTCATTTATTTGGTCCAGGGCCAAGGGTAGAGTAAACTCTTGTCGTTTAGGCTTAGACATAGGATCCTTTTCTGTTCTGTAATTCGATTTAGTTAGCTGAGAGTTTTGGGCTTTCCTTTTTGAACAGATGTGCTGAGACTCTTGCGAGATAGATGTGCATCGCTCGTCCTCCCGCCGCGCCACAAGTTTTCTTTTTCTCGCCTCATTAGCCGAGATGAGAATTATTTTTCTCCGTCTTTTATCCCTTGCACAAGGCATAGTCTCGTACCACTTCTATTTCGCAGCAAGATCGTTCGGAACCTTCTCCGCCTCCCCGGTTCCCCTTTTCTTTAGATTTTCTCTTCCGGTCTTCTTGATTTCTTCCAACGACCACTTATTTTAGAGTAGTTCGCGCGATTGAACTTCTTCGAGGGGTGGGTGGGGTTTTTTTTTTTTTACTTCTTAACTTTTACAAATTTTTGTGCTCTGGTTCCTTTCTCTCTCCGCTCCTACGGCTCTTCCCACTCCGGATCCCGTCCCTTGTCAGTTTTCGGAGAGCTTTAGAATGTTTGAGAAGTGGGCGGGCGCCCCAGGAGTTTTAGCCTGCTCACTGCCTCCCCCGTTCCTAGTTTTTTCTCGGTTCCTTCCGTTGTTGAGGGTTGACGTTGATTCCGCTTTTCAGCATTCCTCCCCATCCACGTTGCAGCTATCCGTGCCTTTCGTACGTGTTTTTGAAATTGTACGATGGTTCGTAGACCCTTTGTTCTTCTTCGGACTTTTTTTTTCCCCGCACTTTCTGTCAGCATTTCTGCCGCGTTCTGGCAGTTTTAGTCTTCTCTCTTGTCCTCCTCTCTTTGGGTGTTAGTTTTTTCGTCCTCCCCGATTTTTTTTTGTCCTTCAATTTGTTTGTTTCCATCCCCAAGGCGACGCATCAGTACGCTACGCACGTCTCGAATCTTTCCTCCTGGGCTCTGCTCACTTTCTCTCAGGAACATGCGTCGTTTTCCCTCACTACTGCTCGGCTCCCCAACGGCTCGCAGTAGGACTATGTGAGGCGGTCCGATTTGAGGTCTTTGCGGCTGACTTTTTTCCTAGTTCTTTATTTTCCCCGTTCCCGTATTCCCGCCTCCTTTCTCCACTTGACATGATCCTTTCTTTGGCAGCGCGTCTTTTGAGTTTTCAATGAAACCATCAAACCTCCACCTTTTACTCGCCCATTTTCAGATTCAGATCTCTCTTCCTCTCCTGACTGACCGATCTCTGTGGTTTTCGTTTCTACTTGAATGCCCGTTTTTGAGACGATCAATATATCCGGACGATTTTTTTTTTTTGCGCCCCGAAGTCCCTTTTTTTTTTTTCTACTTTTTCCGAGTGCTGGTCCCTACACAGGGATGACCCCCGTCCCCTTTTTTCCATTTTGAGAAATTCCGGATGCGTCAGGGGTTTTTAGCCCTTTTTAGTTTGGCGAGGTGCTGGGCCTCTCGCTCTAGAGAAGAGTTGCTTTTGCTTCCCTGTGCCTTTTCCCCTTCATGTTCTCTTCTGACATGTTTGTCTTTTAGAGGTTTCTGCTTTAGAATCCTTCACATCGTTCCTCTACCCTGAAGGTCCTTCCTCTGCTGCTCCGCGAGTGACTACTACCTTCGCCCTCCCTCTGTCCCGACTATGGGCCAGGACCATTTTCACAGACTTTGAACGGCGCCGAGTTTCGCGATCGCGTTTGTCTATTTCCTTGAACCGTTAGCCCGCCGCTCGCTTCCCTCACATGGTTTCGATGATCTACCTTTCGAAAGTCCGTCCTTTTCTCCAGCGGTTTTCCAGATCCTGAGGCCTCCCCTTCCCTTCCCCCCAGTCCCGCGTGGATGCACTGACCGCCTTCCCCTTTCATCAAGTCTTTTTGTAATTTTCCGTGCCGGTTTTTTTTTTTCTCGACCTTTACACCACCGATTCGTCCCCCCTGCCAACCACCCTGCGGCCGCCTTATGATGGAGTTTTCGTTGCCTCCCCTCCAATGATTCATGAAAAGATTGTTAAGTTGTTCGGTCATTCCCCTCTTTTCCTTCCCCCGTCCGAGGCTTTTTCATAACACCCGGCGCCAAACGTCAGTCATTCCCTGGCCCCCTAACCTTTCAGGGCCTTGGCCGATTCCTGAATGTCGCAAGCTCTCATATCGGTTTTTTTCCGGTCATCGCTTTCGTTAAAATTCAAGCTTCCCCTTCCCTTGCCTGCGGCCGGAAGCTGGCCGCTCTGCGTTCAATGCGTCATCTCTTCCGTTTTTTTCCTTTTTTTTGCCGCGACCTTTCTTCTTTCGGAACCCGGAGGGACAGTTCCAGCTTTCTTTTTTTTTTGTCGAAAAGGCTCCTCAGGTAGTTTTGCAATCCTCTCGAGTTTGTTTTTCACCCCACGGATTTTAACTCCTCCTCCCTTCCCCCGCCTTCCTGCATCAGGGCTTCGAGACTTTTCTTTTTAAGTTTCCAAGGCTACAATTTTTCTTTTTTACTGTGTATGCGTCCCCGTTTCTCGCTGCTCCCCAGATTTCTTGCGTTTCCCCTGTAGCTTGATGGCTGCCTTTCTTCGAGTTTTTAGAGTTTCCCAACATCTTCCCCAACGCAACTTCCAGCCGTACATCGTTCTCAGCAAGTTCTGAGCTTTACATCTACGTTTCCCTGGTTTTTTTGGCTTGTCTACGGCGAGCCGGTCCTTCCGATGATTCTACGTTTACAACAGCGTGTCTTTTGCGTTGTTATGACTAGTCGTTTCTAGACTTTTTTTTTTAGTTAGTTCTGACGACACGCTGCCCCACCCTCTCATTTCCGATCTTTAACTTACACTCCCCATTGGCGAGAGGGTTTGCGTTTTTATCTTTTTTTTTGACACGTCGTAACGGTAATTTCCTTTAAAGTTACTGCCCGATCATTTTTCAGATCCTCGCTTTCCCCCTTCAACCCCTTTCCACGAAGACGGTTGAATCTAAAAATTTTCCACACCCCTCATTTTTTTTTTTTCTGCCAGGTGGACGGTTTCCTGCTTCATTTAAGATGCGGATGCTGCTTGGTTCCTTTGCATCTTCTCCTTTTTTTCCCGCCTACGTTTTTTTGGTGAGCGATTCCCTTTGAAAGTAGATCTTTATAATTCATTCCCTCTTGACCTGCATTTTCGTAGACTATTTCGATCATTTTAATCTTTCCTTTCTTTCAGTCTCAGCTTATTTTTACTAAGTTTCCCGACTATCCCATGAAGTTTTTTGGAGTATGCTGTTCAGAATCTGCGGCCGGGGTTGTTTCCGAAAAGATAGAACAACGATCGCCTTTTCCCGTTCTTTCCCCCATGCTCCCTGACCTTATGGGGTGTCCTTTTTTTTTGTGATAGTCATTGCCGCCATTGTTTAGCGCAGATTCCCTTCGTTGCTGTTCGGTTAGCCCCCGCGCATATGCCGTCTTTTGACGGGACCTGAGGCTTTAGTTAGTTTTTGCATCAGCTTTACACGCTGAGCTTATTCTTTCATCCAACTGTTTGTCCTGTGTTTCAAGATGATTCAGGGTAACGTTGTTTTTTGACAGGTTTTGTTAGAATCATACACTCCTCTGTTCCAGCTGCGCCCCAAGCTCCTCGTGGGACCTACCCGGCAAGTTTCCCCCCCCGGCCAGTACGCTGTCTGCTTTTTCCCTGAACTCCCGCTTTCCTGCCTTCTGCAGCTTGTCTTTCTCCTTTCCTTCCCCGATCCCCCAGCACATTTTTTCCTGAAGCCTTTTGATGCCGAGGCGTGAACATTGTGGGGCCGCGACCTTCTTAGGGTGTTCGAGTTATCACCCTGTCGAGGTATGTTTTTTTCCCAACCTCGGGCCTTATCCATGTCCTCCAGCTTTGCTTGACGGTTGCCGAAATCTTTTTAGCATTGCTATATGAACTGCTTATTTGTGGCCCTCGCCCATCTTCTTCGGCATGATCATTGATGAAGCGTGAGATCCCTTTCCCTTCCCGCTACCTTTAGATACCTTTTAGTCGGAACTTTAATTTTATGTTTGTTGCATCTCGAATGTTCGTGACAGTTGCGTACTCTTGTTTTTTTCCCCCTGGATGTCCTGCGGCCCGCGTTCAGCCGTTTTTTAAAAGTAGAGTCTCCCCTTTTACTTGACGGATGAGTTATGATGAGTCTTTTGCGCCGGCTGCACTCCTCATCATTTTCTGTTTATTTTTGTTTCCGCGGCGGTTTAGTAGATCGTTTCTTTCCTCGGTCGCGTTTCAGCGGCCGCCGCTTTGAACTAGGACGCAGGCGTTTTTTTTGACCGGCCTTCCTTTTCCTAATACCGGGATTGTTTCAGGAATGGAGGCTGCCCCCCCTTATCTTCGCCTTCTTGGATCTACGATTTTTTTTTAATTGATATATTGTCCTCTGCGACTAGCTTGATTTTTGATCTTCTGTCCTTGTTATGTCCGAATCTCGTGGCCTGTTCCTTGTTGCCGATTGGCGGTTTAACTTTTCATTTCCCATATTCGTCCATCTCCGCTCCCGGTAGTCGTCCTTTGAGGATTTTTTTTTTCCTGTCGCTGTCAGGCGCTGCTTATGATATATGGATTCGAATTCTGAGATCCCTTTTGGTCTTCCGGTCATGTCGATCAGTCTCTCTTTTCTCGTGCCCCTACTTTTTTTAGGCACCCCTTGCGAAGGGAGGCGAGAGTCTGTTGACCGAGCGCGCAGCTCTTTTCCGGTCCTTCGAAGGTCTTTATCTCTCAGGACGCCTTTTCCTCTCAGTTGTATTTTCCGTCAAAGCCTTTCGAATCTTGTCGTCCCGATTTTGTAGAACATTTTACCATCCAGCCTTTTCTTGCGTTTTTTTTCTCGGGTTCCTTTCCAAACGACCACAGTTATGATCTCTGGCGAGGCGTCCTCGCTTCTGTCTTTCGACCCTTGCGGTCTCGGAGGACCGTGTGTACCCTTTCTGTTTCATTTATTTTCTCCGCGACGGCTTTGGGCACGCCGGATTCTTGTCATTTGGCTACAAGTTTCTCCGGCCTTTCTAGACGTTTTTCCCCCTGTTGCAGAGGGGGGCACGGGACTCCCTGGAGCTCGCTGTCCCTCACTCCGGCGTCGGCCTCGGGTGTTTCTTTTCGTTCTCTTGCCCCCTTGACGTTGCGGCCCCCGCTCCCGCATTTCTTGCCAGCCCGGTTGATTTTAGCTCTTTTTTCTCTTCGACGTGTCGTCGCCTCTTTTCTCTGGCCATTTGCGTTGCGGCTGATTCACCTTGTTCCATCATTTCTCCTTCTTTCTTTCCTTTCTGTCGACATAGGTTCTTTCTTCCCTCCCTCCCTTTTTTGTTGAGACTCTTATTGGTTCCGCTCTTTTTTTCCTACAAAGCTGCAGGAGATGCTGTCTCCTCGGCTTTCTCTTCAAAAATTTTTCTTCCTCAGCTATGCTTACGCACGTTAGACGTTTTTTGTTACGTTCTGAATGTGTTTCTTTCAGTCAAATGCGTTTCCTCTTGCCTCAACGTTCGAATGGCCTCGTACACCAAGTTTTTTCCTCGCCGATGTCAGAGGTTCCTGGAGTACAAGTTTTTGTCGAACCTTTATCTGTCCTCGGCGATAACGCCCTCTTTTCATGGCCCCGAAGCGTTTTTCCTCTGTATTTCTTTTCTGACGAGCACTTTCCTCCAGTCAACCTTTTACCGTTAGGTCCGCTTTCAAGGTTTTCAAAGTCATGATCCCTTTCCCCTCGACATTACATCTTTGTAGGGCGTCGAAGACCTCTACCTACACCTACCGCCCGTTACCGCCGTTTTCGGTCGTTGTTATGAGAATATCTGGAACTGGTTTGTTCTGCGGCAATACACGATGGATGCCCCTTTCAATAGTCATCTGCTTTTCTTACCTTACCTCCGTTCCTTTGTCCCTCCCCGCGTTCGGCGCTCTTTGGAATGTTCCCATGCTGAAAGTCGCGTTAACATGTCTCTCTCCTTCGTTTCGGGTCCTTTCTCCATGACGTGACTTGATCGACTTCTTACGACCCTCAGCATCGTGCTTCCTGTCTTCCCCTCCGTCTCAAGTCCCGCGCTCACCGTCGGACGAATTAGTTTACTATTGCGCCAGAATTCCCGGCGCCCTAGTTCTCTTCTTATAGGGTGAGCTCTCGCCGACCCCTTCTATATTCCTAGTCGAAGAGCGAATTCAGCCGGCTTCTCGACAGCGGCTCTCCTTTTTAATTAACTCTTCAGATTGATCCTGTCCCTAAGTGCTTTTTTCCCTTTTGCGTATCCTTGGTGCGATTCGGTCCCGCGCGACCTTGTCCCTCCCACACTCTCTTTACCGCGCGTTCCTATCCCCCCCCGCAACGCCTGACCCAGCGTGCTACCTTCGACTTATCTTTGAAACGCGATTTGTTACCTTGAGTCTTTTTTCTCTCTTGTCCCCAACTTCTTCGCTCTCGTCATCACCGGCGCACCCAAGTTTTCGCTTGCGTGCTGACGGGCCCTGATGGAACCGCTCATCCCGAAACGCGTATTTTTTCCTCTTTGGTCCGTGGTCGGTCCGCTTCCAGTCCCCCCTTGGCCTTTGCGAAAGATGGCTTCCGAATCTCCTGTTCATCGCGTCTCGACCGCGAAGGGTTTGTCCCTTTTCCAGTCAAGGCGAAAAAGCGGGTCTTAACAGGAGTCCGCGGCGGTTTGGCCTCTCCGATAGTTCTTGTGCTCAACACGGACTCGCTCCTGCATCCTCAGGCATTAGGTCTTTCCCTCGTTCCCGGGCTGCTCGCATCAGGCGGCTTCGACGCATCGTATTTCTCCCTTTCGAGTAAATCGGGCACCCCCGCTTTTCGGCTTCTGATTGGCGGCCGCCGAGAAGGTTTGATAGTACACCAACCTTGTAACCAGAAACGGCCTTTATCCCTATTGCCGTATCCATGACAGTGCGGGGCTTCTAATTCTGGTGGCGCCTGCTTGGACGAGTGGATACTGTCCCACCCGCTACTTGGGTTTCCCCCAGCCTGACATTGCAGCTCGAGCATGTCGCGGGATACTTGCTGCCACAGGGAACGCGCTTTCCAACTAAGGGCGAGCGGTTTTTCCCCTCTATCTTCCCGCCGCCGCACCGGCCGCTCTGCCATCGAACGAGAGTCTATACCTCTCCCAACAAGATGCTGACGACTAGGAACTTCCAAATGACTCGCCATTTCTACGCAACTCGGTCAGCTGCTTTCTCGAACTTTTTATTGGTTTGCCCCCTTATTACCCTCTTTTTGAGGGTTCCCTGAATTTCCCCTTCGCACATTCCCCGTTCTCTGACGCTGACTGTCTCCGTCTTACACGCAGGTTGCCACTGTCGCCTTCGATCTTTTGTTTGATAGTTTAATTTCACGTTCCTTTCATCCTTTAACTTCTACGGGCGGAGCTGGCCTCTTCAGCGTTTTTGTTTTAGTGAACGCTATTACAACGTCGCCTGTAGTTGTACGTCTGAGGAACTTATGCGTGTTTAAGGATGCGTTTGGCCTCATTGTTTTTTTTTCTTTTTTTTTTTTTTTTCTGGGAATGCTCGATCTTTTTTGTCCGATGTCGAAACCTTCTGAATTCCCGCTTGGTTACGGGCTAATTCCTCTTTCTGAAACTGTTTGCCTTTAACAGTTTAAACGTTAGACGATCTGCATGTTTTAGTTTACTGATGATCGGCTGTTCCTTTTGGGGTGCCAGGCTGTTGTGTTTTACATCTATCCGCAGCTAGTATTAAAGCTGAAGCCACTCAACGCGACGGCGTCTTTTCCATGCCTTCCTTTTTTTCGCGTTCGACTTTTGTTGAACTCCGTCACGAGCGGATTTGTCTGGATCGCTCTGAGAGAAGCCCCCAGTAGATCTCTTAAATGCGAGCGTTGCAGGGTTTTTTCTCCCTGATTTCCTTTGTTCTGACACCTTTCGAGGTTCCCACCCCCTTCTTCCTTTGCACCCTTCTTCCTTTCTTTGTTCTTTTTTGCTGACATCCCTTCGCGTCGATACTCGAATAGCTCCCCTTCTGACTTTCGTAGCGACCGTCTGAGGGCCTATTGCTGTTGAGTAGTTCCAGACCCTATGAAGCCTGCCTAAATTTCCCCCTCCTCGCTTGCGAGCCTTTTCTTGGCGGCTGGCCCTGAGCTTTTTCAAATGTGTGGACCAGATCAGCGGAGCTTGATGGTGCTTTTGCCTTCTTCGCTACGGCTTTGTGTCGTCAACATTGAATCCTCCTTTCCCAAAGCCTCGCCATGCGTTTGCTGATGCCTTTTGGCGTTGCAACTCATATCTTCCCTCGCGTTTTGTTTGTTGCTTGTTTGATGTTCCCCGAGGCGTTAGAGATCGTTGATTTCAGATGATCAACAACGTCCCGCCGCGGCCGGCACAGCGGGTACCTGCACGGGCGCGCCCTGTCTTAGTCAATCTTTTATCCTCCCTCGGTACTTGTTTTCCGGTTGAGGGTTAAGGGCTTTCTGCTTTAGCCGACTTGGGAGACTTTTTATTTCCGGTCTTCTTGATCTCCCTCCTTTAGGTCTTCGTGGGATCTTTCCTTGGCCGGTTCCTCAATTCGTCCCCCCGTCTGATCGCTTTTTCCGACATGCGTGACGATTTCCTTTCTCTATACCCGATAAGGTTTTCTTCGCTGAGGCGTATTCCTTTCGCGGAGGTTCAGGCCGTCGTCTCCGTCTGTTCGTGTCTTCTCCATAGAGCATCATTCTCGAGTACTTCGTTAATTAGCAGGATACTCCGCAAGTCCCGTTAGGACTTCCCCTTGAAGATGTTTTCCTGAGGTCTGCTTCGAAGCGAGATGTGGCCCCCCTCCCTCTGTTTTTTTTATAGCGACAACTGCCACTTGACTCATTGTAATTACCTCCCCTGTATTTCTCGCTTTCCTTGCAGTCACACTGCACTTTCTCTTGCTCTCCCGGAAGCTGCTGGGGCGACTTAACCTCTCCATTTCGGCTTCAAATTTTGTTAGTGTGAGGTGATGGTCTTCCTTGATCTCGCCGACCCTGTGGTTTTTGCCCTCGAGGATTTCTTGGGCGGGGCATACTAGAGACTTCTGTCAATTTGGCCTGACAAACGCGATAACGCTTTTTCAAAGGACTGCGTTCCCATTCTAGTTTCCCCTCCCTTGAACTGGGCGGCCTTTTCTCGCTTTGGACTCCCTTTTTCTCCCTTCGTGATTTCTTCAATTTCATTTTTTTTCTTGGCTACAAGTTCGCTGAGCGAATCCCTCATTCCGCACGTCGAACGGTGTTCGTTTCCGCTTTTTTCTTTTCCGGCTTTTGATTGAGTTAACCAGAGTCCCGACCTTATACCTGCCATTCTCCGGTTAGATTACTGAGTTTTTTTTTTCTTTCCGTAGACCTGTTTCCCCTTGCTTCTTTTCGTACTGACGGTCCGCTCTCCTGTCCAGCGTTTTTGCAGTTTTTCTATCTCTCTTTCCTCACTACTACTTTCTTTTTATAGATCACTCCTATGGAGGCCTAACCGTTCAGGAGATGCTACCGTCAAGTCGGACGTTTTTCCTGCACCAGGTCGACGAAATCCATGTCCTAGTCGTTCGACACGGTTCTCATCTTTCCTCCGAGATTCACGTGTCGTAATGCTTTTCGCTGGGAAATCCCAATGCTCCGGCCTCCTGCTCAAAAGACAGACCCCTATTGAGGCGTAGGTCGGTTTTTCCTCTTTCCCGCGGGCCGGCGCCGTGCGTTCTTCCCTGACTCCTGGTCTGTCGATCCCGCCTTCCTTTCTTCCATACCAGCAGCATAGGCGTTGTCCGCGCAGGATTCTAGGGTCGAGCTGTCCCGGAATTACCAATTTGAGCTTGCTCGCAGCTTCGACCTGATCATCCGCGACTTTCTCTCGCCCTTGAAGTTCTTGGTCGTTCGGCGAGCTCACGGTCATCCTATGATAAACTCCGCCCCTCCGGAGAGTGTATGTTATTTTACTCACATTCGGGCCCGATCAAGGCTACTTTTTTTTCCCCCATATACGCGGATGACCCGTTGCGTTCAGCGAGAACTGCGGCGTGAAGTGACTTTTCTGACGCTTGGGGCGGAGTTCCCCAAAAATATCGATCTCTACATTCCACTGGTTCTGATCGCGCATCGGCTCCTTTCTCCTGAAGTGAAAGGATCGATTGCTTCTCTATTTCTCCTCACTCGTTTCGACGGCATGACTCAACCGGATCGATTACCCTGACATACTTCGCTCCTCATTGGACGTACTATGTCCAGTTTCTTTTCCCCCCCCGCCCTGATCGGCGCCGCGTGAATCGATTTCTTTTTGCAAGGCATGACCTTTCTCCCCGACATCAATTTGTCTTCTATGCCGAAGAGCGAAATTCAGCCGAAGCCTTCTCGCCAAGCTTCAAGATCATTGAGTCCTTCCCTTTCGTCCACGCAAGAGGGTTTCTGTCCAAAGTGATTTTCTCCCAGAATTACAGATTTTGTCCGGAGGCGCTGCTGACTACCGGCCCTCCGATCCTTCTACCAGATCCGTCATAACACCCCACCGCCTGAAGCGGTGTCTGATGTGAGTTGCGTCTGCCCCGACCTCCCTATTCGAACCCGGCTTAACTTCTTTTCGATGGCTTTTCGACAACTTCTTCTGCCTGCTTCATCACCGTGCTCCCCACCCCAAGCTGGCCACTCTGAGTTTTTAGACATGCCTCCTTTCAAGGAGGTTCCCCAGCCCTGCTCTGTTTCCCCTTTTCTGATTTCTTTCGCCTCATCGTGGTCGGTTCGGCTCTTTTTATCACTGGGTTATGAAGATTTTATCCTCTGTTTCAAGGCCGTTTTCCTTTTCTTCTTTCATCGAAGGTCTTTTTCGGCCGTCACCTTTCCGCTCTGGTCTACCGGATCAAGAGGTTTGGACAAATAGAGAGATGGTTTGCGCAAAGCTAATTTTCTCTCGGCCGCCCCCCCCCCGGCCCGCATCTTTTTCCGTCAGGCTTTCGAGCGGGCTGATTTTAGTCCTTCTCTTTTCTCCTTTTTGCTCCCAGCGTTCCCCCCCCCTCAGGATGAACCCGATGCCGTGAGTCGCTTTCGTTTTCTTCGCCCGATGCGTTTTTTTCTTTCTGATGTCGGCCCCCCCCCCATCTGACAAAAAAGCCCTTGATCTCTTTCCTATCCATTAACCGTGTGTGGCCTCTCCCGTTCGATGATGCGATTTCCGGATGTCTACGGTTCAGTCCGATTTCGGATACTGCCTACCGTTAGTAGTTAGTTATACCGAGCACCTTGCAGTCGAGATTCGTTGACAACGAGCCCTCCGCTTCCCGCATCAAGGGCCTGCATTGACTTCAAACTCACAGGGTGCTGGTTTGCGCGATTCGCCACCAAGCAGGAAGTTTTTCCCCCAGGGTACCATGTACACTGTTAAGCTTCCTTCTCTTTTCCACAAGAGGTCGAAGAGGATCCCACCCTTTATCCGACATCGTTACCCGCCCCCTTTCGTTTCAGCCGGATGACCCTTTTTATATCTTTTTATATGGCGACGTTTTTTCAGTTTCATCCCACGTTTTGTGTTTTGATTGATGCTTTCCTTCCTCCCAAGAAACTTTTTTTGCCGCAAGCTTCCGTCTCTTCTGACGACCCCCGTCTGTTCGACTTTTTCGATCATTTTTATTCTTATGTTTTAGCTTGTGAAGACGTTATTCTAAGCTCGGGCTTTCTAGGAGCTTGGCCGTGATGACGCTTGAGGACCGGCTTCTTGTGTCCTACGTCCTCCGAGCCCTTTCCTTCCAGGAGCTTCCCTCTTTTTTTGCCGATTGATTTTGCTCGTCATGTCGCTTCTTCTCCGATTGTCTCCTTCTCAATTTATAGGCCAGAGTGGTTCGTTCCTCTTCGGCTCGCCCCCGTCTTATCAGCGTGACGTGTATTGCCAGCAAGATGTTCCTGTTTTCCTCGGCACGATGACGTCTGGCGTTGGGCTGGGTCAGTTTTTTTTTGTAATTTTCCTCAAGCACTTCCGAGAGTTTTTCCTTTCCCCCACTGAACGGTTGCATGGCCCTTTTTGGTTATCCGTCGATTCCCTTTTTTCCACGCACGTAGCCGACGGGCTGGCGCCTTCGGATCTAATTGTCCCCTTTTCAGATCTCGGTTTAAGTTTGTCAATGGAGTTCGGGCCTTTCTGTGCGGAGCTCATTATGTTTTTTCACACTTGCTTATTTGTCCCACTCCGTTTCTCTTTCCAGGCTTCCTTTTTCCCTGTTGTGAAGACCCCTTCGCGTCGAGCTTTCCTAGCTAACTTGCTTTGTTTAATTCTCCGAGGCGACATCTTTTCCTGCAGGCCGCATTGATGTCGCTTAGCTCGGGTTTGACGCTAACGTCTCCGATAGTCGTACGCTCTTGTAAGTCTGTTCTGGGGAAGATTCTATTGCTTTTTTTTCCTTCTTTGCCTATCGACAGCTTGTTTTGCTTTTCGGACGAGTCCCGGGACACCGTTTTGTTTTCGTTCCTGAACGCATCTACATACACGTATGGACATCCGACTTGCGGCCGATGTCGATTCGCGCCCCCTCCGCCGCTTCAGCTGTTTGCCGGTTTATGACGCGGCGTATTAGCTCGGATTGAGGTCAGACTCGCCGGTCTCTCGTCACCTCCGGACCGCAGGTCTGCGGTTTCACGGCATTCGGTTTGATCATCCACTCGGGGCCTTTCCCCTTTTTGAGTTTGAAGTCAGCAGATGAGATTGACTGACTGCGTTGAGGCCTGCTCAGTTAGTTTTTCTTCGATCTCTTTAAGTTCTGTTCGGCGATCTTCTGCATTTTCCTGCCTTTCAGAATATTGCTGATAGTCCTCTGGCGCCAGATCTTCCCGTTTTTGAATAGGTTTTCTGGCATCTCCTGTCCTAGACCTTGTACCCCCCCCGCCTGAGGGAGAGACGGTTCCTTTGGCGTTGTTCTTTCGTTTTCGACGATTGATCGAAACCTATCCTTCTAGTTTCCTTCCCTGCGTTGTTTCGCGGCAGTTCGTGTCCCTTATGGCGCTGAAGGCCGCTTTCTGCACTATATTTGTTTCTTTCGTGTTTCTATTTGTGACCCCTCTGGCTCCCGGAACCATTCGACAGTCACTTCCCTCCTCCTTTTCTCCTCCTTGCGCACTTGTACTCCGCCTTATTTGCCGCAAAGGCACGTCCTCTTGCCCCGGCCCGACCCTCTTGTCAGCAGAACAGAAGCTTTCCTGAGTATGTTCTGTAGTTTTATAGGTATCTTTTTTTTCCCTTTTCCTAACGCCACTTCTTGATTCTCGGGCGTCAGGCGATCGCTCTATGCATGTGAACGTTCGGCGGCCCCTTTCTTTTTTTTGTCCTGTGTTCCTTTTTTATGTTGTTGGGGTTCGTCTCCCGCTCTCCCTTCCGAGCCAACGCCGATCTCGTCTGTGCAGCAAGTCGGAGGCCGTCTTTCTCCCCCCCTCGTACCCACTTTGATTTTCAGAAGGTTCTCCAGTTGCGCCGGGTGAGAGACTTTCCATTCTGCTCGCCTCTTTTTTTTCTTTTCCTGCTGTTATTTTCTTGAGGCCCGTCTCCTTTTTCTCCGTAACGCTGAAAAATCCCTTTTTTCACTAACATTACCCCGATGCATGTCCGTACTCTTTCGTTTTCGTTAGGACCCTTGGTGCTGCTTTTCCCGTTTCTTTCCTCTTACGGGTACTATCTCTTCATCTTGGTAGTGCGCCATAGGCTTCTTTCCTACTCCGGGTGTTGTTTTTTTCTCTTGTTAATATGCTGAAGTTTTCCAGGTCAAGGGAAGAAGTACCTGCCGCCCCCAGGTCTACGCCATCGTACGAGTGACTGACACCTTTATCGGGGGAATCCGGATTCTTCCCCTTGATTTTGAAATTTTTCAACTTAAATGGAATTTTCCTTTCAAGTCCTCACCCTGTTTGGAGGGAAGTGAGTTTCCTCTCGGCCCGTTTTTTTCCCCCCCTCTCCCCCCCTGATCTTTTCCTCCTTCCGATCCCTATTTTCCCTTTTCTCATGCCGCTTAATCCCCCCCTTTTTTTCTTCGGTTCGAGTGAGAATGACACCCTGGAAATCACCAATCCCTTTTGTCCACAGGTCGACCAGTCTCCTGTCGAATAGTCTCTCCTCCCCGACTTCTCCCTTCCCTATCTCTGTTGTTGTTCTTCTCTGCTCAATTAGTATCGTCAATGGCTTATCCGTCTGGTCTTTTTCCCTCTCGTGGTAATCACTTGTCCTCTTGCCCCCTTTGCGGCCATCTGCTGGGCTTAATCAAGGGCGTCATCTGGAGACATGTGCTTCCCTCATGACTTGTTTTTGGGATAGAGGCTTTGTCCCACAATCTCCCTCGCCGCGTTCACATTGGTTACTGAATTTCCCCTTCTTCCTTATACTCGGGCTCCTCCTCCATCCTGCAGGACCTCGAGGATTCTCTCTTCTCATCCCCCTCCATTTTTCTAGCCCGGGAATTCCGAAGATACCGTAGTCATATCGACCCAATCTATCGCTGGTGACGAATATTTCCAGTTCAGTCTTCCGCATGATCGGCGCCGGCGGTATCCTCTTCTATGAAGTTTTGAAACTTGAAGTATCCCACCCTCCCGGTCTTTCTACGTTCCCTGACGAAGAGTATCGTCCCCCCCCCCCTAGGTCAGTCTTCATGGCCTTACTCCTTTCCTTCCACCCTTGTCTTCCGAAGTCTTTTAATCACTAGGACCTTTGCCTGTGCCGCTCGACGTGGAGTCCCGTTCCACCTCAAATTCTTTTCCCGCCGCTTCAACCGCAACACCGCCTTTCTTTTCTTCTTGCGCGCGCCCTCCATTATCCTCCTCTCCAATGCAAACATGAGTTTTTGAGGATTTCCCTGTAGAGGATAATGACGTCTCCGCCGGAGTTAATTCCCACCCCCCCTGGCCCCAAATTTTTTTTTCCGATGACTCTCTGCGCCGACATGCTGGAAGGGCCCATCATTCCTCTTTTAAGCCACGAAATGCTAGATTTGGGAGAATCGTTGGGAGGTACCCCCATTCATCCAATGGCCTTTCTCCTTTGACTTTGCGGTCTATCAAGCTTTCCTCTTCTTTTTCGCTTCTCTCGTCAGGGTCTGTCAACCGCCAAGGCCGGTGACAGAAGCTTGGTTTTGAAAATTTAGAAGCGGATTTTGGGCCAAGTCTCCCCTCTTTTTTGCACCCCGCGAAACCCCCCGTTAATGTGATCGCGCTACCCTGCACCGCTGATTCCTTCTTTTCTATCTTTTTTTTGATATATGATCCCGGCCCTTTACTTCTATTTTTCGGTTCAGACAGGCGAAGGACTTTGTCCCCCTTTTTCATCTTTGGTCAGCTGGCTTGCCTGTTCTGATGGCGACAACCAATCCTGCCCCCAGCAAACCGGCCGCACGCAGTCTTCAGTATCCTGGCCCATTGTGGAGTAGACGGTGATTCCACCGCGTCCGTTTGTCTATTGCGGAGTCTTTCCCCCATGTTGCAGATTCTGGTTCCCATCGACTCGTTTCGAAGAGTTTTTTTGAGTTTCCCAATGATGCACCAATACAAGTTTTTGGTCTTCAACGAAAACTTTCTTGAGCGTTTTTGGCGAAGCATGTCCCCTCCTCCCCAGTCCTCCTGTCCTCTGGCTCTTCCACTCTCATGTTTTCCTGATTTCACGTCGTTGATGAAGATCCGGAAATATCAACATGATCACCCCTTTTTTTACCCCCGCGACGGTAAGAAGGAGTTTACGGTCTCTTCTGAGGTCCTGGATCATGGCGCCTTGGCTTCTTGCACTCGACATTTTCTCATTTTTTTTTTTGCTATTACGGAAGAACCCCACAGAGTAAAGGAGGGTTCAGAATGGAACGTCTTTCTTTCCCTCCAATCCTTCTCTATGCTCATGTTGGATTTTCCTTGTTCGTATCATTTCCCTCCTTCTGACAGGGAATCCCTGTCGGGACCGTATGTGTTCCGGGCAGAGGCTACCGGCGTGTGTTTAGAAGAGTCTTCGCCCCCACCCCTTCGCCCTTTTCGTTTAGTTTTGTCCAGGCGCTCCCTTGATGAGGGCTGGGCATGTGCTCTCGTTTCCCCCAGCTAGAGATTCTAGAAGATGTAGTAAATTTCATTTGCCAGCTTGTTCCTTTCTCCTCCCTCACTTCCCGGCTTTTCCAGTCTCGCTCCTCTACCTTCTGTTTTCGAACAGATGATTTTCTGTCATCTGTTCGTGGCGGGGTGCAGTTCTTTTTGTGCCTCCCATAACCTCCTTTTTTGCGCTTCCGTGTCTCTCAAGCGACAGGGGCCATTCCCTGACAATGGTCGATTTCTTTTTTTACCGACCTGCCCGACGAGGAGGTTCCATGTTTCCTCGTGACGTTTCGATGCACGGTTCGTCCAGCCTGTTTCTTGTCGTTGGGGGTTTTTGTAGGTTGCTCCCAGATTCACAGCATTCACTGTTTTGTTCCTCCTCGTCTGATGTCCCACCCCGGCTCCCTTTCGACAGCTTCTTACCGCTTGTTGAGTCCCGACCCTTCGTCTTTTCTCTAGCGAATGCGGCGTGAACCACTCCTTTCTGCCATTTTTCTTTTTCCGGCCGCCAGATTTAAGCTTGATTCGGGGACGACCACGCTCCCTATCGACCTAGTCTCGCTATTGACCCTTGACTTCTGATTAACTGATCTTGTATGACAGCTCATTCCTTTTCCCTTTTCCTGCCGGTGATGCTGCCGCGACGGCTTTTTTTTTTTTGTCGAACAATCCTTTTTTGCCCTCTCCACCTACTTTTTGCAGTGATTATGACTTTCCTCCCCTCTATTCTGGCTTTTTGATGGACTCCAGGCCTTTTACTCTACTTTTTTTTCTTTCAAGCGGTCGCGGAAGGGCTCAGTCCTGAGCTGGTCCAGCATTGTTTCTTCGGGATGACCGGCACTTCTGTTTCCTTCCTTTCTCACCTCTTTTGCTTCGGATATTTATCAATGATATGATTGCGAATTGCCTTCGCGCTCTTAGCACTAGTCTCTTCTCGACCTTCTTTGTCGGCGTTTGGCCCTATTTCATGCCCTCAGACATGGCTCTCCTCCTCCTCCCCCGATAATTGTGAATCTATTCTGTCCGCAGCCCTCTTGTAGTATGATTAGGCTGACCCCGTGAGCTTTTCGTAAGGCCGTTGTATACTGCTTTTTTGGTTCTTTTTTTAGAAATACTCTCATCCTCTCCCTTTCCAGTTTAATGTTTCGAGAAGTAATGTTTCTTCAGAGACAGAAACTTTGAAGAAGAGGAGCGATGGCTTGGCTTCTGTCCGAAGTTTGCCCTCCCCCTTTCCATTATCCTCATTTCTCTGACTGAATGTTTTCTTCTCCGCTTGTATTTTCCCCCCCCCCAAGCCCCGTTAATCCTTGATCTGTCATCTTGCGGCTGAACAATCGCCCCGATCAGTGCGTCTGATTGTCTCTTGCTGCGACCGACACGACTCGTTTTATCTTCTCGGCGATTTTTTTTTGCTCGTCGATCGACATCTTTTTCTCACCATTTGAGAGAGGTTTTTGCCTTCTTTTTTATTTATGGTTCATATAGTTTTGACCGGCTTCGTTTCACGCGATAAGCTGTCATGTGTAAGAATGACAATCGCGGCGTTTAGCCGCTTTTTGACCTGATTCCGGTGTTTACTCCTTTTGAGCTTTTCTCTGAGCGCCTGAATTGCCGTTCGGCCTCTTGTGTTGCTCCTTTTTTCTCCGACGTTGAGGCCAGCGAACCTCTTTTTTCCCCTGTCTTCGTTGAAGCTCTCCTTTGCCCACTTCCCGGATTCCGTGTCTTCGCTTTCTCTTTATCTTAGTCCCACGTGTGCGGGGACGTCGTTCTATTCTCCTTTCCGCTCTTAGGCACCCTTATCCTCCTTGTCCTCCTGCTCTCTATGACTTCCTTTTTCCTTCTTAGAGACTCCCCATTTTTTTTCGGACGTTCCGTCCCAACAATTGTTCTCCATTTGAATCCTCTCCCTCGGTCCTACCTTGACGTTTTCCGTTCGATTTAAAAGTGCTGTCTCTTCAACTTAAACTTTTGTCTTCCACGTGCCATTGGCTCCAGTGACGCCTCCCCCTTTTCGCCCTAGGCGCCGAGTGAGGTCTTGAGCGCCGTCGCCCGTGCGCCCTCTGCAAATGAATTTTTTTTTCTCCTTTCTCTTCCCTCCCCGAAGCAATTTAAAGAGAATAAGACTTTTTCCGAGTGATTCGGCTCTGACCGACCCCATTTCTCTTTCTCCCATCGTTCGACCAGGCCCCCCGATCGTCCTATCGCCTCGCGAAGACATCTCTCCTTTTTTCTTCCCCTTCCAGAGGCTCTTTCCTTCACGCAGTCAAGGCAGGAGCCTTTGATTGTTTGTGCTCCCGCATCTTTATTGCGTTATAAAGTCTTTACGTGAGCAATACACGTGGAGGACCCTTTTGGTCCTCGCTAGAAAATTTTTTATTTTCCCCCTTTTTTGTTCGGTCGTCGATGGTCTGTCCTACGGCACTCCCTTCCTCCAATGTTCCGACGTGCTGCCTTAGCGCTATTTTTTTTTCCTGACCTTCCGTTTACCTGAGAGGTTCTCTATTTTTCGAATCCACATTTCTCCTCCGGTCTACTGCTTACCGTAGGCTTCAGCGAGGTCCCTCGAAGTGGACGATAGGGCCAGGACAGCTTCCACCAAAGATCGTCTCCGAGTCTACGCGGTCTGCTGGCTGCCCCCCTGCGAAGATCCGCGACGACCTCAATTTCTCGTTTCTTCCTCTATTTAATTAGAGAGCTTTTCCGCACCTTCAACTGAATTCCTTTGGCAAAAATTTTGACTCTTGATTATCGACCCCTCCTTCCTGTATCATCAGGACTGCGTCTTCTTTTTTCTCGACGGCGGCCGCTTCGCTACCGGTCCCCCTCCCACTTATCTTCTGTAACGTTTTTACATCCTGAAGCGTTATTCTTTTTTTTCGTCCTTGTCGATCAATTCAAGCGGTGTGCAGTGATATGCGCTGTTCCTAACGGACGTCCTCCCTAGACTTCATCACCGGCGCCCCCCAAAGCGTATTGTTTTACAGAGGAAGTTTTCCCTCTTTTCCGAATTGTGCCCAGTTACACTTACGCCACGAAACTTCTCTTCCAGGCGCGTTTCTTATTTTTGTTTCTAGTGTTTTTCCGATGCCCCTCTCCATCCCATGCGGCTGCTGCATGTAGATGGTATCGAGCTGTTTTTTCCTTGTTTCATCTCGCCCTTGATTTTGTTACTTCACGAAGGCTAACTCCTTTTAGACTCTTTCCGTTGGTTTGGTTTTGGACATCCTCGACGGAGGTTCAGTCCCCCTTTTTCTTGGTATATTTTACTCAATGACTCTTCCCTTTCAGTGCTTTTGGCGACAGAAGTTAGAAACACCACCCCACCCCACTCCCCGACCAGCATCGCCTTCTGCTCCCGGCGGTTCAACGCCCGCTTCTCCCCTATACCCTTTGCAGTGAATGGTTCGCTTGAGTCCTCCTCTGGATCCTTCTTGTCTTGTTCGCAAACCGACCTCCCTTCCCCCGCGATCCGTGCTGCGCCAGGAATTCTTTGTTGGACTCCGTGCCCTATGTGATGCGAAGTTAGGGCCAGGAAGATGAGGGTTCCCCTTACCCCCGTCTTTTGATTTCGGGTTTTCTCACAGCGCCCCTTCTTTCTATTTAGAATGCGCTCGTCAACGTTCAAGTATTCCCCCCTCCAAGTTTCTGAAGACCTTTGTGTTTTTTGCCTGAGTCTCGACATCCGCCCTGTCGGCCTTTACTAGGTCCTATCATGCAGTTTTGACGTTACCTTCGATTTTTTTACACCCGCTTTTTCTGTACGAACTTGAGGAACTCCCCCCCCACTTCCATCGTACAGCCCACTCGGTCAGGAGACGGTTTTTCTGAGTTATCTGGCGCTTGGCTTCGTTTCCTCCATAGTGTCGCCCCAAGTTGTGTTTTCGTCGAGAGATTCTTCAATCCCCTGCGCCCTTATACTTTCGTTGAATTCTCCTGTCTCCCCTTTTTTCGGTCTGACTCTTTGTCCTATAAGTTTTGAGTTCTCTTCGTCATTCATGTTTTTGCCTCCAGGCGTCATTTTATCTTTTCTCCGGGAAGGATCGAGAGGTTCTTCTTTTTTTGTGTTTATCTTCGCCCCCCCCTCTCTCCTTTTCTTGCATTTCCTGCGACCTTGCCTGTTACGAGTTTACTTTGGCGAGCGCATGTTATCTATCTCTTTTTTCCTGAGTCATAACCCTCCCGGCATTCCGTTGTGAATTCCCTCTTTTCCTGTTCTCGTCGTATCGCCATCGACCAACGTAGAGTTCCCAGTCCTGTCATCAATCGGTCTTCTATCCTGGCTTTTTTTGGTGGTGCCGGATGTGTTTTTGTGTCCACTTTCATCAGCCGAGCGACTTTTTGCTCTCTCGACAGCGGTTACCTGTATTTTTGCATATTTGTTCGGCCGTCGGCCGTTGGTCCCTTTTCCGAACTAGGAGCCGTTCTAAAATTGCTTCCTCCCATTTTAACCTTCCTGATTGAAGAGGTGCTGTCGTGGCTGATTTTCATTTCCGGGTTTTTGGACTCGTCGAGTGTCAACCCTTCCCCTGATTCTCCCTTTCGACCTATTGCGGTTCGACCCTATCCCGTCGCCGTCGAGACGAGCGCGAATAGATGACGTCTTTCAATCAGTCTGAGCGCCATCCTTCCCAGGACTCCCCTGTATCAGTTCTTTTTGACCTTTGACCAGAGGTCGACCCCCCCTTCCTAGTCGCGGCTTGCCGATCAGTTTTGGAAGCTGGACCTGGACTGTCGGCATAGGGACCCCGCTTTTTTTTGGCTCCTTGATGTACCGGCCCGCTCTTTTACTTTTTTCTCCTCCTGACTGCAACGACTATGCCCCCAGATTCTTTTTTCCCTGAGTTCTTGATGTCGGGATTGACCCACAGCCAGAACTCTTCTCCTTTTTTTGTTTCCGGTTTTCTTTCCTCTGGCGTTAGGATGAGGGCTTTATTGTGAAGTCTTTGGAACTTTCCTATTTACCTTCCTGATGACCGCCTTTGTCAGGATCATCCACTCGGTGTTTGCCTTCCTTTCTGAACTCCATGAGCAGCTGTAGAGGACTCTTCTCTACTCGTCTCTTAATAGGGATCGTCCTTTCTTTCTGTAGGATATATTAGGTTTCCTTTTCCGCCCTCGCGGATTTTTCTTCGGCTGCCGATTCACTTTCCTGTTCAGCTTGTCTGCATCTAATTTTTTTCCTCCTCTCATTGTTTTTGGTCGATACCTTTGTTTCGGGTCTTCAGTTTTTATTTGTGAACTTTTTTTTGACGTTTCCAATAGCTCTCGAGGTCCTTCAGCTTCTGCGAGGTAATTATCCCTATTTCGTCGGGCGCTTTCAGGAAAATGTGAGCGCGGGAGCGTTAGAGAGGTGTTCCCCTCCTCTCGCCGTCAAACGCGAGACAGGTCCCCCTCCCCGATTCCGCCTTTCCTCGCCAGTGTATTACGTCCGCTTGTATGTTCCCACAGGCCCTTTCTCTCCTTGCTCTTTTTCCATTTTTTTTCAGTTTTTACATCCCATCCCCTTTTTCTCCTTTTTTCCCGTTCAGTTGCGGTATTATTGTCTCTCAGACGGCAACGCCGAGAGGATCTTTGTTTTTAGATCGGATATTCTTTGGTTCTGAGACCTCTGTTCTCGGCGCTGTGCCAAAGGGCTGTTGATTTTTTTTTTTTCCTTTCTAGGACCTCTACCGGACGCGGCCGCACGTATTAGATTAATTTCTGGTTTCTTTTGATACCCCGAGAAAAATTAGTTCCTCCGGGGGTTTTTTCACGGGTTCCTTAGCGCGTGACCTCACTCGGCCGGCTAGGAGACTTTTTGTTTGTCTTTCGGCTCGAAGTTCGTTAAGATTTGAGACTTCCATTTCTGCACTTTGCTTCCATTTCAAATCCTTCCTTCTCCTGGTTGAATCTCTCCGAATTACCCGTTTACCGTTTTTTTTCCTAGTCGAGTGCTTCTGACTCTGTTTCCGCCCTGACGGTCGTATATCCTGCAGACGTGTAGGTTCGCATATATATTTTTCTCCTCCCATGAGTTGTTTTTTGTGTGCGAGTTTTTCCCGCCTCGTCGCGGTCCTCCCTGTCAGGAGATGCTGACCTTCCGTCTTGCTCTTTCGACCCAGTATTACTCGCGACTTACAGTTGACTTCGGGACTTCCGGTTGATCACCCGTGTTTTATGATTTAGCTGGGCTCAGTCAGAAATGGCTGTTCAAAGATCTCCCCTCCCCTCAGTCTGCGCTGCTCGATTTGAGTTCAGGGCTCTCGCTTCTCCCCCCTTTCCGAAACCTTCTGCCCTTTGTTTTCGGGATCCCTCCTCTGACAGTCTTCCGGCCTTTTGGAGTCGAGTGTCTGGCCTCCCCCCATTACCTCACCCCCCCATCCCCTTCCCCTTGGCCGCTCCGTTCCCTCGTTCGACCCCTTTCTCTTTCTCAGCCTCGCCAGTTCTCGTTTTAGTCCTTCTTCGATTAATTTTGAGATCACCCTTTTAAGCCGTTGGGTATTGGCCTGTTTTCTCCTTTCTTTGCAGGATTTCCGTTTCCCTTTTATTAACTACCAAGCGTTTACCAAGGTTTGAGTCATATTTCTCCGCTGTTTTCAACTTGGACCGCTCTTGAGAGTCTTGGCCACAATATTCCCTCCTTCCAGTTTCTCATCTTTGTTCCTTGAATGCTTCCCTTTTCAGGTCTCCTGTAATTGGACTCTCTTTTAGAGGATTATCCTTCCGATCCTACATCTTGCGTCGCCACTGTTTTTTTGACAGCAAGGACTGTTCCTTTCCTCAGCTCTTTCCGCCCTCTTCCTTGTCGAATCTGTCCTTTAGCTTCACCCCCGCCTGCTCTTTTGAGTGATCCGCAGATGAAGCTGCGTCCGTTTTTCCTCAAGTTCCTAGTCGAAGCGCTCACCTGAAGCCTCTCGTTCTCAAGTTCTTTTCTTTTTTTTAGGCCTCCTCCCTTCCGGCAAACCCGTG
>Ga0179593_1626522_pt1 | contig 24235 bp, 24 predicted proteins | sample CZODoug2_1_08_16_FD_185931 | JGI IMG/M metagenome (GOLD analysis project Ga0179593, IMG submission 185931) | Vadose zone soil fungal communities from Angelo Coast Range Reserve, California, USA - CZODoug2_1_08_16fungal (PacBio error correction) | ecosystem: Environmental > Terrestrial > Soil >... | reverse complement strand
GACGCCCTTTTAGATTACTGTTAGGAGCTGCGCCACTTTACGGCAGCCGATGTCCAACTATGTTGCCTAAGGGAAAACATTCAACCCCGGACCATGCCACCACGAGCCCTTTTTTCGGTGGGTCTCGGCTATGCCAAGGTGTCCCTCGAAACCCTCTGTGATGCCTCCGCAGGTTTCTCTGGCGATTGTCCAAAGTCCCCCTTCCAAGAGTGATGTAGTTTGGAACTGTCCCTCCTTTTTTCGGCATAGGTGAATTCTTTTTTAACAAAAATTGTCATAAGCCGTGCTCTTTCTTCGTGAGTCGGCATTCAGTGCTTCGTCCCCGATTTCCCCCTCCTATGGAGGCAGAACTTTCTCCGGACGACGGTGATGAGCTTGCTCGTGCCTTTCGCGTCTCCCGTCCCCTTTTGACTAACCGCCCGCCGGTTGGACGTACAAGTATTTTTTGCCATCTTGATGGAGGAGGCACCCTTTTAGTCGCTTTTTCCTTCTTCCCGCCTTTTTTTCCCCCTTTTCCGTTTTTTCAACTTTGCGGTCAAAGCATTCGGCGGAGAGATAATTGATCAAGCCGTTTCTTTTCCTGGTCTTTTCAAAATATTTCTTTTATCATTTTCCCAGGCCCCCAGCAGAACGAGCAATTGAAGAACTAGGAAGGCTCTTCTGTCTTCTTTGTAAAGTTCGACGACTTAGTCGTGAGTCGGTTTTCATGTCTTTCCGTACCTGCAAAAAACGTAAAGTGCCCCCGGTCTTTTCTTCATTTTGACCGTGCGGCTTGCAAACGAACTTCTGCCCCCCCCTCCCCCCGCGTTTTAAGGTGTGAGCTGCTTCCCCCTTCCCTAGAAGTAATAATATAGTCCCCCCCTTTCTTTGACGGGACCCCCCATTGACTTTTTGCCCCTTGGTCCGTTGAGCGTTTGTTCCTCACCTGAAGACAATCGCCCCCCCCCCCTCCCTTCGTACGACGTTGGTGGTGTTTCGGGTCGGTTGGATTTTTCTCCGTCGTCGTCTCTTTCCGGAGAAAACTCGTTGGTGGCCGTCCTTTTTGACAGCGAGTTGCTGTCGTTCTAGGTCGCCCCACGTGTTTTGATTTCGGTGATGACCCGGTTTGTGTTCTTTCCAATTCTGTGTGCCCGAACTGAGGAACGGGGGGCGTTGACAATTTTTTTTCAGAGTGGCGACGTCCGCGAACGACCTTTTTTCGTAGATTTCTAGACGATGGCCCGTCAACCTTAGCCGGCGTCATCACTCCCTGCTCCCCCCCCGGTTTCCTGTGAAAGAGTCCTCCGAGTGGCTTCCCCCCTTCGCACGATGCTGATTTTTTTTTTTTTTGCGGAATTTAATTCGATATTCATCGCCAAGCCCAAATGCAATTGGAGGTTTACAGTTTCACCGTATCTTTTTGGGACAGTGCCCGACTTCCTCAGCGTTTTTTTTTCAGCTCCCTTCTTCCTTTTTTAGTCCTTCCAGCGTAATTGAGAGAGATTTTTCCCTGTTTCCTATCCCCCCCGCCCACCTCTTCCCCCCCTTGGCCCCCATCCCCCCCCCCCCACTTCCCTCTCCATATCTGCAAACACCACCTCCCTCCCTCTTTTTTAATCCTCTATCCTTACCCTTACCCGTTCTCCCGTTCGCAACCTCCCTCCATTTCTTTCTTTCATTTTTGTGTATGTTGTCCCCCCCTGACCCCTCCTTCCCCTACATCTATTGTGCATCCACCTCCACTTCCTTCCCCCTATCTTCCCCCCTTTCCCCTTTTCCTGAGCATTTCTCCTTACCCTCCCCCCAGCTCTCCCCTTTTTTTTTCCACTTTGTTGTTTTTGTCAGCTGCTACAATGAGACTGCTAGCCCCCCCCCCTTCCCCCTTTGTATTCGCTTTCACGGCAGATGTTTCCTTTCCTTTTGACGTGGTCTCGCCGGATACGTGCCCTCGGCAGCCTTGATGTGTACCCCCCCCCCGCCTCAAGGAGTGTTCTCGACCGTGCTTGGTTTCTGTCGATATCTTTTTGACTCCCTTTGTCCTGCGGCGTTTTGAGAATTTTTTTTGCTTGATCGTGCGCCGTGAAAGTTACCCCTTGGAGAAGACTTAACCCCCGGCCGGTGATTTTAGGATGAGTCCCCTCAATGAACAGGTTTTACCCTTCCCCTTCTACTCCCCGGTCTTTGAGAGTTAGCTGAGGGAGTAGACCTTTTAGGCATTTCAAGCCCCTACCCTTTTCTTCACCATGTTTACCACCCACCGTAAACACCTGCTTCCACGTATGAGAACTGGAACGTTCCCTATTCCCCCCTCCCCCCCTCACACTTACTTCCCCCAAAACTTCTTGCCGCTGAACAATTCCTGGCGCTTTACTGCCCTAAAACATTTTCCCCCTCCCCCCACCCGGACGGCTCATAACGGCGTGTGTTCTGCGGTGGAAGTTTCCCCCTAGACGACCATACAACGCTTATGCACCCCTCATGATCAATTCGAGTCAACCAACATTGTCCCTTTCTATAATGATTCCGATTCTCAGTTAATGCGGCACCCTAACACCTTTGACCTGCTAGGTCCTTTCGTGAATTCCCAGCAGATTGGTGCCGGTTCCCCATGATAGCACGATACGTGTGAACCGCGTCTTTTCGACGTCCTCCAGCCCCTTTTCACGGAAAGCAGGCTGCGACGTTCCCGAACCTGCCAAGAGTCCCTTTCTGCTCATTTCTCTTTTTTTTGCCGTAAAACTTTTATCACCCCGCCTCCTTTTTCTTTTCCACCCCCGCCGCTCACCCCTTCCTTGAGCCCCCCTCTTTCCCCCTTGACTCGAATGAGTTGACAGGCACTCACTGGATACAGGTGGACCTCTGAGAATCTCAGACGTGGCCTCCCTCACGAGTCGGGTTGGGCAACAAATTACTGCAAGCTCCTTTTCTTTCCCCACCCTTTTCTGGTTCGCTCCGACCTTCACTGAGCAGCATCCTCCCACCCAAACTGCTCCAGCCAGATGCGGCCTCAGACCCCTCTTCCCATTTGTCGATTCTGAAGCCCCAGTGAACGCAAGCCCGACGTCATGCCAATTGTTTTGTCCTTCCCCCGTGAAAGGAGACTTTCCCCCCACACAAAGTGGGTTTCCTCCAATGGCCCGACATCCACGCTGGGCACGGGGTTCCTCCCATGCACAAAACGGCGATCGGCCGCAAAAATAGGTTCTTCTTCGTTGACGACCTTTCCCATAGCGAACCACCGGGATACTTTTCGTACCCTTTTTTTTGCGCATGTTGCCCTTTTTCTTACCGGAACCCCCCCATGTTACGACAATCCCCGGTTCCCATGGACCTCTCTAATAAACCCCCCTGAGCGATTAATTTGAGGCCACCCTCTCCCTTTCATCCTCAATTTTTCGCTGAGCGGAAAGTTCAGCGAACCGATTGCCGTATTCTAAGACCGAGTCATAGTGAACTTCTCTTTTGTTTCGTCCCCGTCATTTGTGCCATGTGTTAAGTTTTTTTCACCTGCCTTGTTGCAAAGTGAAACTTGTATGTCCTGGATCTCCTCGGCTCTCAAAGGTTACACAACGAGAAGTTACGATTTGCAATGAAGATAGCTTCTTGTTCAGGGACGATTGTCCAAGAGCCCCCCCTCTTTCCCCTGTGAGGTAGTTTCCCATTTTTCCCCCATGTGTGGTCTTCTCAGTTCGCAGCTCCCCACAACTGTCATGAGAAGATCTTTGATCTTTTTTCCTCGGGGCCCAGTATCCCCAACCATGATTACCCATAGAAGCAGGAGTCAGACTTTCTGCGTTGGGAAGAGGTTCTTTTGCGAGTGCTTCTGCGCGCATAAGTCATGAAATCCTCGGTAGTAATGTTTTGTCCCCCAGAACGTGAAGAGAGTGATTCTTCCTTTTCTCTTCCTCTTCTTTCGAATGGAAAATGAACCTCCTTTTTACTGTAGAAGGTTCTCAACTCTTAGAGTAGCCTCTTCCCTTCAGGGTCTCGGTGTATCATGGTGGCCCCCCAAGAATTTTCCCTGGAGTTTTCTTTTTGTAAACCCAAGCCGAACATTGCAGCCGCTTTTTCCCTGGCCGTTGGCCACTCGGTGGTTTTGCGCCCAATTTTTTGCTAACGGCTGTCATCCCTACTACCCAAAACAACCAATCGGGCGGTCGCCCCTGACCGATTCAATGTCCGTTCAAGAAATTGTTGTTCCCCCTCCTGCCGCGAGTTCAAAATGTTTTAGTCTTTTGGCCGCATTCGTCACGGGAATTCAGTATAGCCCCGCTTTCGCGCCTCCCTGTCTGCGTTGTGCCATCAGAGTGGTCGTGCTGCACCCTTAAATTTTCACCCCCCAGACCCAAAGAGCAAAAAATAAGTTCCCTTCTTTTTTGTTGATTTGGGTTGTCTTTGCGTTCCCCTATTCCCGTTCCTTACGTTCCTTTCAGTCAGCGTGGCGCGGTTAACGGTATTTTGAGCGTTTTCTTTGAAGAACCCCAATTTTTCGCCCTGCCGTGGATTGTACTGCGGTGCTCTTTGTGGTGGGCCGTCACGTCCGGTCTTAACGACCTGCGGCAAGGGGGGGAGCACATTCCTCCGCATGCAAAGCGAAAATGTTTTTTTTTGGGAAGGTTGGATAGAGCCCCCCGTAAGTTTTTTTTCTTGAGGCATTTTGACTGTAGCTCCAAGACCCGGATTTACCTTTCCTTGAGACCCCATTCCGTGTAACCCTTTCTCTCTTTTCTCCCAAAGATTCCCGAACGAAGACCTTGCAGCCTTGCCGGTGACTCCAATTACCTTCTGACCTTTCACACCTTAGGGAGAAGGACACAACGGTATCGGGTTCACCTTTAAGAAATTATGCCTCAGTTTGAACTTTTTCAATTTAAAGTAAGTTCCGTTTTTTCCTTCCCCCTTCGAGCAGAGTAATCTTCTCAGAAGAAAGTTTTTTCGAGCAGACGGAAGGACTTCAGTCCTTCCTTTTCTTCCCCTCATCAGGTTAGTTTTGTGGTGATCTTCTGATCCCTTCCCTTTCATTGTCAAACCTGTAGCTGATTCCCCTTGAAATCTTCCTGACGACGTGGTTATCGACGGACTCAGCCCCCCGAAGGAGCTTCTGTGAACCTCCCCTGATCCCGGGGGTGGCCCGGTTGCGTTTCCCGACAATTTTGATTGACGATTCCCGATATTTTCCCTTTTCGTCTAACGCGTTCTAGGAATATGGTTTTCTTCCCCTCCCTCTCCTAAGTTTGTGCCCCCGTGGCAAGGGCGGACCAGTAATTGTTTTTTACTCGGGCCGCTTTTTTTACAAAAGAAATGCCGTTCTTTCTTCACCCCAATCGACGCGAAAAACTTGGTTTTATCTCTTCGGGCGTCGCAACGCGTGCGTATTCCCCCCCCGGGCAGCAGTTTTTAAACCTAACCATCCCACCACCCTAAGAAAAGACGAACTTCCCTTTTTTTCCCTCCTTTCTTCACTTTATCGAATCAAACTCTATGCCGCACGCCAATATTGACTGAACAACCAAAGTCCGGCACGATTCTACTCTTCCAGCCCCAACCCCCCTGAAACACCCACTGCGTCTTACCCACCCCTTTTGCTTTCGGGTGGCGTGAAAACTTTGCGAGCCCGCCCCCAACTGCTCCTTCCCCCCCAAGTGCAATCATGGAGGAGCATTTCCAGCCGGTGACCAATAATCCTTGATTCTCGTGCCTTGCGTCAAAGAATCCAACCTTTTTTCCCTTGCGCGGACTTATGGTCCCTTCGGCCACTTTCTTCCCCCTCCCGAACCCGGTCCATGATAAAGTAGCCCCACGCAGTGTCTTGGCGCCATGCCGAAGGTAAGCCTCCCCCCCCCTCCCCTGTCAAAGAGGAGGCGACTTCCTTAAAGATCGCCGAGATCTGCCAAATGAATCGTCTGGACCTTACACTGATAAAGCAGCCCCTGCCCCTTCCCCGCAGCAACGAAACCTTTTTCTCTTACTCCGAAGCGCATGGACCGTATGCAGTTTCCTAGCACCACTTTTGGCCCCCGTCGTAATAATCTGAAGCACCCGTTTCCCTCTCCCGATAGGCAAGGTTTTCTGGGTCCCCCACTAATACCCTTCCCCCTGCCTGAACGGCCCAGCTTTAAACCCGCGTTCTGGGACTAAACCTAGAAGACTCATAACCCCTCGCCCCCCCAGTTTACCTCCCGACCCCTCGCGCGGCCTGACTTTCATCCCCCTTAAGCTTTAAGACCTCCTTTTCCCCGTACTTTCATGACACTTTGGGGCTTGCTTGGCGTTGCCGTCAAAAACAATGTCTTCCAATTTCCCTCCCCATCACGCTGGGTTTTCTTGGCGGTTTCCCAATGAACCGGCGATAGGAGAAAAATCCTTGTTTTTTCTCTTTTGCCTTACTGCCTACCGAAGCAAACTGGATGTAAGTATCAGGCCCTTCCCTTTCTCGTGGAGTTCCCTGGCTTTTAAATTAAGGTTTACCATCCTTTTCCTCCCTCTGAATCATTTGAATTATGTTTTCCGCTCCCAAGGACAATACGACTTCTTGTCTTTCTATATTTCCCTCCGTGTTGTTTGAGAAGAAGAGAGTTTTTTTTTTCCTCCCTTTTCGAGGTCCTTGTAGATAAGCGAACATCAAGCCTGTCCTCTTGTTTTTTTTCTTAATTGTTTCCGGTAAGTCCAAAAACCGCCTCCACCGTCAACTTCGGTTCTATGAGATAAAGGTGTCCCTCCTTGACCCGTTCTTTCCCCCCCCTCCTCCCGAGTTTTGATGAAGATAGCCGTGTCTGTATTGCGCTTTTTTTCTACACGGTCTCCCGTTATGTTTGGAAATTGGTATTCGTTGTCGGCATTCGACACCGTTCGCCGTCACCCCCCACTGGTCATGAGCCGTTACCGTGAAGAGTGAAGTTGATGTCTTTCAAGTCCTCCCCCCTGATTTTTCCCAGATCGAATCCGGAGACGACCATGTTTTTTTTTCTCACTTTTTCTTCTTTGCTCGTGACCTTTTGGCGCCCGTGCCCTTGCCCCTCGCGCTGTGCATCACCGGCCCTACTTAGGAGGAAAGCGTGAGTTGCCTCTTTACGCCTTTCCCCTTCCCCTTTCCGTGGTTTTTCAAATGGGAGGGAATCCCCCGTCATTCGCGTAGCGAATTCCGCAGGTACTTGCGGCTGCCATGGTGGCCCATCATTTTCCCCTTCGTTTTTAGCCTTCCCCTGACAATAGTCTGCTGCTTGGCCGATTTGCGTACCAGGAGAATACTTCCAGATTTTATTTTTCTTCTGCTTCATCCTCCCGGGTAAAAAAAACTTAATCTTCCGGCGTGATCATTGACCTACTTTCACAGTCTTCTTCAAGTAAATCCATGTCTGCGGTCAACTTTTTGAGTGAGTGTCCCTCACCCCGCTTCTGAAACCCCCTATATCCCCCCCCCTCCATTTTTTTTCTGAGAAGCTTGATTAGGATTTTTACGTGGTCGTGACCTCTACCCCAATTCTACGACCTCGCCCAAAAGAAGTTAGGACCGCCTCTGGTTTTCTTTTTTCTCTTGTTGTGAGTGGCTTTCCTCTTTCTGAAGTAGTAGTTTTCCTTGAAGTCTCATTTTTGCAAGTAGCGTGGTTGGCGGAAGTTTTTTTGAGCTCGCCGTTTTCTCTCCAGACGTGTGGAGTCTTCATTTGATTGTCAAAAATTTTTTTTTGTGTGGGGGGGTTCCCGCAATTAAGGTTTCTTCCGGTGATCATGACACTCTCAAAGCGTGAGGAGCTCCATGTACGAGTCACCGGTGGTAGAGTCCCTATTGTAAGTCGGGACGAAGGAATTGGGATGATTCCTCAGTAAAAACAATTACCCCCGCTCCCCTTTTCCCCGTGTCCCCTTCTTCTAAGAGGCGGTCAGCAAGATTCTGCTGCTTTCTCTCCAACTTCCGTCTCTATAGAAATACTCCAAGACAACTTCCCTGCTTCTCCTAAAACCGTATCACGGGAGAGAATTTCCTTCCGGCTGCGCGGTGCAAGTACTTTACACGTCTTCGACTCGTAAGTGAGGGAGAGCGACCTCCCTCCGATAACTGAGGATCCACGTTCCCCTCCTCCCTGTTGTTGTTTTGATTCTTCACCTGCGCAGAAAGGACTCTTTTTGGTACCCCCCCCCCCACCCTTTCCCCCCTCCTGACAAGGCACTCCTTAACTCCGTGACGCCGGCCGGGACTTACGGACCGCGGAAGACGGGCTGACGCGGAACCACCTATTTAAAGGGTCCTTTTCGACAACGGTTCAGCTTGGAGTTTCCATATATCGACTTGAACTTTTTTTTTCAGTTCGTTAGAATGGTGCTGTAACTTCTCTCTCCTCTTCCCCTTTCCAGGTTCCGACCGTAATTCCTTCAAGTTTTTTCCGCCCCCGGACTGGGGACACAGCCACTTGCCCGGCGTTCCGTTTTTTCTCTCCGACCCCCCCCGCCCCAAAAACGGGGCGGGTCCCTTTTGGGATCGCCACGCTGGTAGCAGTTTTGTCGGCCCCGAGGCGCATTAGTTTTTTTTACTATTGCACAATCAACCAACCTCACCCCCTCCTTCCAAACCCTTTCCTTTCTACTTTACACGTTCCGCTAACCCCCTCCTTGCAGACAAAAGATCCTAACCTTTCCTTTCCACTTTGAACCTCTCCCTTCAGCCCTGAAGAACCCCCACCCACTGACATAAACACAAAAAGGCTTTGATTCCCCTCCCTGGGCCCCGACGTGTCTGGACCCCTTGGACGATTTACTCCCCTTTTTATGGCCAACGCAGCCCCTTTTCGCATTCCCCCCCCGCGGTGAACCCTTCTTAATTGATTCTCGTATACTTGTTCTACTCTGCAACACGCAACCCTTTTTCGCGAAGCGACATTATGTTTCGGTTTCCGTTTTACCCGCAGCCGACGTTTCCTTTTTTCCCCCGACCACTGGCACTTTTTGTCCCCTTGGTACTGCCCCTTTCCCACCCTCCGCTATGCACATTCCCGGCCTTTAGTTACAATCGGAAATCCGCCGCGCTGTATGCCCATCTTTCTTCTCTTCTTTTTCCCTTGATCAACTCTCCCCTCTCCTTTCACGCAACGCCGGCTCCCATCAATCTTTTCCAGCACCGTCTTGCCTTGACCACCTGGCAGCTACCCATCGTTTTTTATTTAACGGCTGTGTTTGCAGACCCCCTTACACCCCAGGTGTTTTTGTTTGATTCTGCCCTTCCTCAGGATGATATTTTTTTTAGGGGTTGTTGTGCGACCCCCCCCCTCACGCTCTCTCCAGTCTCAACTTTTTTTTCTCTCTCGCCAGGCAGAACGTGGAAAGACAAGAACACCGCTCCCACAAACAGTTCAATATCACACCCGGAAGCTCCAAGTTTGACGGTATATTCAACCTAGGACACCAGAAGAGATCGGACAAGAGCGCACAACTCATATAGGCACCCCCCCTCCTATTTTCAGCGCGAAGACCCAGACTTCATCTGTTTGAATCCCCTTTTTCCTTCAGCGTAACGTCCCGAATTCCCCTTGAAGATACCAGTCCTTTTTCAGACCCCCAAGTTGTTCTCGGGCGTACGGAGAAATACCTCCCCAACCCCGTGCCTAGGACCCTGGAAATCCCGATGGTCCCCGGTGTCCTGGTACTTTCTCCCAATGGACCTCACTGAGATCATTTGCACTGTCTTCTCGGTTGAAATGGCGTAGACCTAACGAAAGGGATAATGGCCACCATTGTAGGTTTGGTGCCATTGCTTTTCCGGAACACTTTTTTTTTCCCCCCTAAAATCTATTCCTCCGCAAGGGGAGCGAGATAATCCACATAAGTGACCAGACGTTAAGTCTTCAGGGTAGCGAAAGAGCTCTCTTCTTCCCCTGGCTAGTCCCCCCCAGACCAACTTTTTTTTGTTCTCTCTTGCCGACATCAGCGTCCGTAGATTTTTCTCTGGGATATCTCCGTTATTTGTGTACAGAATTGTTTCCCCCTTTTAGGGAAAAATTTTCCATGAAATAAACGGAGCACTTTTGGCCGAGATGATCCCCTTTCTCTCCCCAGCTCGTCACTTTTTAATAAAGTGAGGTCTCAGATCGTCTTTATTGTCACAGGAAACCGCCCTTTCTGGAAAGTGGTAGTGATTTTCCATTGGTTGTCCCCGGGCCTTGCCCAGTTTTTTCCCGAAAAAAACAACTTTCAAGGTATCCCGTGACGTGGCAGTTAGCTGCCAGTAAATGATGCACCCCCCTTCTTCCCTCCTTCTTAATCAATCCTCTTTAGAAGGTCTAGGTTGGCCTCTTTAATGTCTTTCTTTCGTGACATTCCTCGGCAATGTCCCCACGTTGACCCGACCTGGTCAGCGCCTTTGGCAGAAGTTGTCCCGTAAGCTCGAGTTTTTGAGAGTTCTCTTTCTGACAATTCTTCCCCCCCCCATGTCTGGGTGCTTTAACTGTGCGACCAAACGTCGTGCTAATCTTTCTTACTTTCTGCTGCAGTTCCAAATTCCCATTGGCGGAGTTTTTCTCCCTTGCCCTGTCCCAGGTTCGACAATTGGCAGAAAGCTGCCGGATTCTTGGCGAGCGTCCTCTTCTTTTGCAGCTTGCTTGTGTGACCTTCCAATTTCTCAAGGAACGGGCCACCCCCCCCTCTTGGATTAGTGATAGTCCCAGACCACGATGTCTTTTAAAATGTGAAGGTCCCAGTACTTCGCGGTAAAGTTTTAGAGTTGCACGCCCATTTTCTTCCGTAGAATCGAAAAGTTAGCAATGGGCACCGAATTTGTGGTGAACCCTTCTCCTCGCCCTTTTTGAAATCAGATTCGGGAGGTCGAAAGTTGGTCACCCTTACGGGACAATAGCAAACAAGCGTTATTTCCGGTGTGTGCGGTCCCCTTTTTTCTGAGTAAGCGTGCTGCCGTCTCGTCCTTGTTGCATCACGAAGTTGGGTTTGGGGGGCTTTTTTTTTTTTTTTGTTCTTCATTCAGAGTGTGATGAAAGAGAGGATTTCTCCGTTTAGTTCCCCTTTTTCCCCCGAGTGTGATGTCGCGGTATGTTCCGGTGGGGATTGTCTGCCCCTAGTCGGTTTTAACTCCCTTTCGCGAAATTGGAGTGGCAAAAGCCCACTCGTAAGTCCTCCCGCCTTACCGCGCCCTCGTGGTCTGATTGAGACGAAGGAGTGGCGGGCTTCCTCCTTTTTAAATCAACGTTAATTTCCTTATGTCGCGCCCTGGGGCGTGTCTCGAGGGGTAAGACACCATTGTTTTTTCCGTTTGAAAATGGTCCTTCTATCTCATTCCACACTGAAATTGTCGGGAACGCCTTAAACCCCAGGTTCCTTCATGAAGTGAATTTCAAGGTCTGCCGCGGGTTTTCCTTCCCCTTTTTAACCCACTTTTAGTAGTCCCAGGCGTCCTTGAGATCGTTTTTTTTTTCTTTTTTTAGAAATTTTGTTATTCCGTGTTTCGTGAGCACATGATCTCTCTTTCAACCCCCCCCCCCCTTCCTTGTTGTTTTTAGAGAGTCCTGTTACCCACCTCTTTTTCCAACCCTTGTATATCGCGCTGAAAGGCTTTTCTGGGCGAGTTGGGTGCTGCCGGCCTACCGGTCCACCCCCCTCTGTTTGACAGCCTGTGTTCATCTTTGACTAACTGTATCACCAGATAAAGTTTTTTTTTCAGCTTTCTAACCCAAGTCATTTATTTGTCTTGTATTATAATCAAATTTTTCTCTAATCGGCCTCTATTCGAATATCTTTTTACGATCGTCTACTATTGGACACTAACGGTCAGTATAGCAGGGGAAGGGTCCCACGTGGAGCGGAAGCAGTGGTACATAAGACAACACTCCCGTTCCCTCCTGCAGACTCTACCCCCCCGGTCTGCTAGCTTTTTCTCCTGGATGTCGCCCCCTTATGGTCAGTCTTTTAAAATCCCTGACAGTTCAACCGACTGAAGGACACCATTCAACCCCCACCACCTCTCCCGGGAAATTGAGAAAAAAACGGTCCCAGAGCAGTGAATTACAAAAATGTACGATTCAACAAAGAAAGGACGACCATCGAACCCCCCCGCTTCCCCCCCCTCCAAGGAAAATAGATCTGACCGCCTCTAGAAGGAAGGGAAACCCTTGACCCCCCAATTAGGTTTTTGATTTCCCACGCTGCAACACACCGGACGACGGGATCCTAGAGCCTGCAAGAAAAGCAAGCCCCGAGGGAGATGATGAGGGTGACAAGAACCCCCAACCGGGGCAGAGTGGTCTAACCCTGCGCGGTTTTTTGGACGATGTTTGTGGCTTTAAGACCTGAATAGCCCCAAGGACAAACGCTCCCAACGCAGATCCCATGGATTTCTTTAGCAACCAAGCGTTGACAATTGAAAGTAATTCTTCCTCTTTTCCTTCAGCCTTCTGCAAAACCTCTCCAACCCCCCCTACTGGTGTTTTGTCACGTTTCAAAGGGTAGAAACAGTCCAATTGTGAACGGTCAATGATCACCCCAGCCCTTCCCATCCGAAGCCGAATTGGTTTTTCCCTTAGACATGACACATAAGGTAAGAACAACCTCCCCCCTCTCCCCCCTCGGAAGCATACAGAAAAGCCACACCCTGCCCGAGGTCTGTCATTTTGGGTCCGTTTCTTATCCCCCGCCGCCCACTCCGACAAAATTGCAGCAAGAAGAAACGTGACCCTCGTCGCGCCTTCAGCGCTCATTCACACGGAATGAGTGACCGCGTCACATTTTAAAAACGTTCCTCATCTGGACCTGGCGACCCACCCTCCTTAAAAGACTTTCCTCCCCCTCACTTTATCTTACTTTTTTGTTGGCAAAAACATCCTCCCCCGGTCTACCGAGAAGTCTTTCAACTGGTGAGAACCTGAGCCCTTTTTCCTGTGCATCTAATACACATCTGACAATGCATCACCAGGCGCCTTTTTGCTCTGACTCGACATTTTCCTGTTCCTCCTTTTCTCAACGCTGCCTCCATTCCCCCAGGCATGCTAACTTTCATTCTCCCCCCCTTTTTGGTAGGCTCCCCCTCACGGCGATGAACAACCAATCAACAATCCCCCCCCCGATGGGAACCGTTTATTTTTTTCACAAATGAGACAATGACATACCCTTCGGTTTGAACATCGGGCAGTCTATTGAAGAAATGTGGCATTTTCAGCCACGGGCTTCAAGAAAAGTTGCCGTTTGGATTCCCACACCTTTTTGGTCAATCTTTCCCCGGCAAACCAAATGATTTTGACCCCCCTTCTGCACCACGTTGAAAGCTTAGATATAATCTCACCCCCGGACATCGAGGCTGATGCTTTGCCACCTCTCTCTCTTTTCAATACTAAGTGTTGTTTTTTCTCTCCTTGCCCTCAGGAAGAGAGCTCTTCTTCAGAGTGTCTCCCACGTGCAAGTCGGCCCGATGTAGTAACAGAATTTTTGCTCCCAACAAGTGCAACCAAAGGTCCATTGTCCCTTCCTCGCGTCTTCCCGGTGGTCCTAGGAACAAGGCTTCCTCCTCTTCTTTTAGCTTCTATTGGAGATTGTAAAAGGACCTTTTCCTTCTTTCTTTTTTTTATCCATTGGTTGTTACGGGAATCTTGAAAGTCGACAACCCCAAATGAGCCTTTAACTGTGTTTGCCTTTGATTTAGACTTCCGCGTATCCACTAAGATCCTCGTCTTCGTAAGAATCCTTTGAGGCGCCCTAGGGGATTCTTTGCTCGTGATTTCGGCACAGACAGCCCCACTTTGAATCCGACCGTTAGGTTTTCCGACTGTTTTTCCTTCCACTAGATAAGTGATGGATTCCCCTGTGCTTCCTAATGTACCACAGGACGTGTTTCTTAACTTTTTTTCCGTCCGGTCTTCTTCTTCGATTAATTGATCGTCGAATCCGTTTTTCAAAACATCATTGTGAGTTCTCCATTGTTACACTGCACAGAGAAGAGAATTGACATCTTCTTTCTGTTCTGGAGTACGGTCGAATCCGGCTGCCCTGGTGGGTTCTTCCAGGCCTGTCCCTCCCGGGCAACACGTAATTCCCCTTTCGTTTTTCATTGGACCGATTCAAACCCCTTCTGCCTCTTCCGTTTCAAATACTTGTTGCCTTGAGCCCAGAATTTTGCGCGGTCACCGTTGTGATTCTGTTGCCTCCCTTTTTTCATTGAATCGATCTTCTAGTGCCGGTCCGTTGGTGGGGGAGACCGCCCTGCTCGTTTTTCCTTGATCCCCTTAAACGGGTTCACGCCCTAGCCTTTTTTCCCCCCCTCAGGCCTTTTGGTTGATAAGGTTGCGCGGTTCTTTCTCGTGACTGCGTTGTTCAGAGGGGATAAACGCTGTTGTGCAGTCAGTTTTTCCGATCAGGTGAGTTCGCTTTTCCTCCCCTTTTTCAAGTTTATGGAGGAGGTGAGGACTTTGGTTTTTTTTTTTTGGAAGAGTCTTTTCCCCTCCCTTGAGGAAACTGTTAGTTGGACCGCGCCAGCGTTTGACTCCTAATCTCCTTCCCCCCTTTTTCTCGCGATTAGTCCGTAATTTGCTGATGTACCCCTCCTTCCCCCACTCACACTCCAGGAATTTCCGGCGGTCTTCGTCTAACTCGTTTCTCCCCTTGCGGTTCAGAAAAAGATTCTGACGCCGCTTTGCGAAAAAGGGACGTAGACTCTAATTCAAGAACCTGCCACTTTTTCCCAATCCTCCCCCCCCCCCAGGTCGGTGATTTCAGTTGACTTCATCCCGGTTTCCGGTTCCCTCGGGCACCACTTTCGCGCCATGTCACTACCGACCAGGTTTTGAACGGCTTCTTTTCTTCCCCTTCGAGACTCCCCCCACCGTTGTTGTTTTATGTGTAGATCACTGTCTCCCACCTTGGTCAAAAAACGTTTCGCTATCTCTATTCGAAAGCCTTTGGTGCTTCTCCTTTAATTGACAACCGCAGGACCAGTTCTTCCACTGCCCGAACCGGTTTGGAAGGTGTCTTCCTCACACCTTTCTTGCGAGGTCGATCCATTCCCCCCATTTTCTCTTTTACCCGTGCGTAGAACCTGGTGATGACCCCGACTAATGCTAACCCTCCCTACAGTAATTAGGTAACCGTTGTATTTCTTCGCTTACACTTCCCCATGAAGTAGTCCTCGAAATTTCCCCCCCCCCATCTAACACCGGTTTGCTTCTGTTTTTTTTCTCCGCTTTTGTCGAATTCTCCAAGAAACAGTTCCGTCTTTCTTTTCCCCCCCTGGATGCCTTGCCTCCAAAAACCCCCCCTTCATCACTCCTCCCAAAAGTCGGGCACCTGGTCCCAAGGCTTTCCTTTTCTTGACATGTGTGGATACGACTCTTTCATGAAAGAAGACTGTCATCCCGATGACCTCCCTTTCCCCCTTAAAATCCACCCTTTCGGACGCTTTTGGCGATTTATTTTTTCACAGTGAAACCAGTTGACTCTCCCCCTCCCTCCCGCTCTTTCCCCAAACGTCATTCTTCACCATGCCTTTCACCACCCGTTGACCCTATAATGCTGCGCTTCGTTCGTCATTCTTCAACGATCAAAATTTGAAAGCGTACTTCCTCTTCGACTACAAGTTGTTGAACCCCCCTATTCCCTTTTGCATCGGCCACCATTATAAATTACCCACCTTTTTGTCAAGGTCGGCTTCTCATTCGTCCTCACCCCTAAATCTTCTGTCAAGCCGTTTCGTTTCCCTTGACGCAATCGTCCCTCCCGACGGCCGAGTAAATTGCCGATTTCTTTTTACACGATTTCCCCCCAAACGCCTCCCCCCCTGTTCTTGCCACCATTGACCAAGACACCCACGGCTCGATAAATTAAGTCGTGTTCTGACGCGGCCAGTTTTTTTCTCCTTTACTTGGTACCCCGGCATGTCTCCAGGTGACCTCCCACGATTACTGCTCACGTAAAGGTGTTTCAATCCCCAAGTATCTGGCCATTTGGAGTTCCACCCCAACACATTACTGCCTACTGTACTTCGGGAGAAGCTACAACAGAGACTGACTCCTTCACTAGCCAAAATGAGACTGCGCCTTCCTCTCTTACCATATGCGGCATCAATTTGTTTGGCGACTTAAAAGGCCCTACTTTCCTTTTTTTTCTTCATCCCTTTTTTTTCTCTATGTTACTTCTACTCTTAACAACCTCCTCTCATTACCCCAAATGACAGATCCACGACACGATGTGAACCGGGTGTGAATGTTGTACCATAGCCCATTTCCCCCCCTTTCCTGACCCTCCCTACCCTCGGTATTCTATTGCCTTTGTCCATGGAGAGCCGTCTTCCTTGCGAAAAGACTCCTTTTTTCAATTGGAACTCTTACCGGCAACACCGGTTTTCTCCCCTCGTCTTTGCAGATTAGCGTGTTACGATGGGCGATCTCTAAAGGTGGACTTTCCTCCTCGGAGTAGGGCAACTCTTTTCTACTCCCCTTTTTTTCTCTGAGTGTTGCCCGACACCTCGAGGTCGATTTCCTTTTCTTAGCGCCTTAGCAATCGGGCAAAAGTCGGCCGTTTTCCTTTTCCCCTTGTTCCTCCTTGTGTAAAAAGTGCCATTGCCCCGGAGCCCTCCGGATTGTTTCCTTCCCTCCCCGTTAGTAAAGAGCCTGGAAGGGTTTCTGCCTTTTAGTTTTGTCTGTTACTTGGAAGGTCTTCTAAACCTTCCCCCCCCCTTCCAGTTAGTTCTTTTTTGTTGGACATTCGGATTGATTCCCATTTTCTTACTTGCATTTTTACGTTTTGATTTTCTTTTTACAAACAAATCCATGTTTCCTACGTGAGCTGCCGATGTCGTTTCTTCCCCGTATACTCCCCCCCTGATTAAAAGATCCTACTTAGGCTTCTCCATCAGAGGTCCTTTCTTTTGGACGATTGAGGATGATCTGTTCCTCTAACCTTTGTGGTTCCCTCTCCTTTCGCACTCGGTGCAGTAATTTTTCCCCTGCTCCTATGTAACGAATTTGAGGAAACCTGTATTGAGAGTTCCATATTTCTTTTTCGACTCTTTTCCTGATTCCTTTTCCCACATGTGCTTCGGTCAACGAATTCTCGATTTTTCATTGTAGAGCAGTTTTTTTTATTCTTTATGACCACTTTGTGGAAAAATCATTGGCTTCTATCATTTACAAGGCCTCTTCCACTTTCAGAAGTACTGTCTACTTGGCCGATTGGTCACGGGCGCCCTCCGGATATTAGAGTGAGGGTTGATGAAACGGTATGTCCTTTTCTCCCTTCACCCCCCTTCCCTGTAAGGTATGATCATTTGAACGCTCTGCTGAGTCGGGTTACAATAACTCTCCATAAGTCTGAAGAGGTAAAAGTTTGGAGAGCTTTTTGCCGAACGACCTCTTTAACCCCTTCCTGCATCCCGTTTTTTTTTTTTATTCTCAAGAACCTCTGAGTTGGAAATGTGTCTGATTTTCCCCTTTTACGCCAAGAAGAAATCAAAACGCTTTAGTCCTTCCAGGTTGTGTTGATGTTACAGGTTGGATTTCCTAATCTTTCAGTTCTTTCATTTTTGCCTTAGAACCCTACGTTGAGTTTGTAGTGCTTGGCTGAGTCCCCCCCAGTCTCCTTTCGTGAAGAAAAGGTCGACAGACTTTGTTGTTCGGTCGGTTTTTTTGTGTTCCTAAATTAGTAATTTTCTACCTTTTCCCTTGGTCCGTCTTTCCTTCCCCATTTGTGAGAAGAACCGAATAAAGAGAAAGTTGGTCGCGTCTCTAGACTTTGATGTACATCCTCCCCCTCACTTCAACGTTCTTAATACGTCGCCCTATGTATCCCCTTCTCCTAAGATTTCTAGTCACTTATTCTCTCCCCCTTCTATTTTTCCCCCCCTTAGCAAAAGCACATGAAAAGTTGTCGGTTTGTTTTTTTCTTTTTTGTGCCCTGCCGGTAACCCCCTTATCCTTCTCCCCCCGTGCCTTTAGACAGGTGAAGAGGTTGCGTAAGTCCGGCGAGATTAGTAGTGACTTTTTTTGAGATAGATACGACTTTTTTATTTTCCTTCCTCCTTTCCTTCTACTCCTTCTAGTATTTACATAAGAATCCGGGGTTGAGAGCCGCATGCGCCTTCCAAAAGGTAGATGAAAAACCCCCCCACCAAACAAAAACAAAAACACCTGAGGATACTCTACTTTCCTCTTTCCTGAAACTTATCGTGTTGATAGAACAGGTCCTTTACTTTTACACACCTGGCCTCCTTTATGCAAACGGGCGAGTCCCTTAGACCCCCCCCCTTTCCCTGCTTACTTTTTTCCTTCCTTTTCCCCGACAAGATGAAGTTTGCGTTTCTATGTAGCTCACGACTGCCCATTTCCTCCCTTTCGAGTTTTTGCTGACCCGCCCCCGGCGGTTTCCTCACTTAAAAGGTAGCCGACAGTCCTTACCCCCCCCCTTCTTGGTGCTTTCTTCGTGCTCCCAGGTTACCCACCCCTTCCTGGTTAAGTCTTTTTTAAAATCGAGCGACCACTTGAGAGTTCGTGCTTTGATCCCTCTTTCTCATCCAAAGCCCCTTTTCCCATACGTTTCCACCCCTCCTGATGCATGACAAATAAAAACCCGCCTAAACTGCCTAAAATCCCCCCTCTTTTTTTTTTGCGTCTTCACGTTGTTTTCTGCCCTTCCCCAGCCCGAAAGATGACTGCACCACTCGGACCACGTTTCCCTTTCCCCTCTCTCTTTTTTCAAAGACACCCAAATAAAAACCATGCGCAACAGGATTCTGGTTTTTTGGTACTAGGGCGTTCTTGCTCGTAAAACTGCGGGAGGAATCACGTGACCCCGCTTAGAAACAACCCCCCCCCCCTCCTCCAATTGACTATTCCGTCACCCCCCGGTTTCCCAGGCTATAAGGATTCGATCGTGACGAATGCGTGCCCCCTCATCCAAATTGCCTCGACCGCTCCCTTAAGGACAATTTTTTTCCCCCTTTTTTGTTTTTTTTTTTCCTCACAAAACCAGTCTTTACCAAGTACTCGCCGGTGGAACGGGCACTTGACGCACGTACGTCTATAACGTTCCCCTTTGAGTTTTGATCCCCGGGAGGAAAAGGCAAAGTAAGATGTGCATCCCCTCCCCCAGTCTCGAGAAGGTTGTGAAGTCTCCTTGACCGCCCGAGGACAAAGATGTAGCAAGGGAGGTGAAAGGTCGGCGGGGCCGTGTGTGGAGAATCTGCTCACGCCAAACCGGCTTTGCCCCCCATGTGCCGATCTCTCCCCGAAATTCATCCATCTTCAACGATTGCTTTACCGTACACTTATCCCCCTGCCGGCCTTGTCTCCCTCCCCTTGATTTTTCCCCTTGAAGATTCACCCACGACAGAGGGCCTCATCAACTGTCGCGGGTTTGGGTCACACCTTTTTCCCCCCCCGGCGCTACGGCGCAACGCGTTTTCGACTCCTGCAACCTTCCCCCAAAACAGACTTGACCTGCACTCCTTTCTCTTCGCCCCCCAACATGCGCATGAGAAGCACTCTGAGTCTCCCTATCGATCTGGGCATCGATTCGATACTCTTCGCATCAACGGTAAGCTTAACGTTCCTCTGCAATTGGTTGTAGGATCTGTCCCCCCTTCGATTCCTAACAAAACGTGATTCACTCCCAATGAGTCCATCAACCTCTGGGAACCGGTTGGTTGGGTGGTGCATGTTGACAACGCACCAGGAAAGACTCTATCCTGCGCAAAACCTTTTATCCTGTGAACTACTAGAAGACACAACCTGTCTCTTTCCTCCATTTGATAGTGTTAGGAAATGGAACTTTTTCCTTTACGTTTTTTTTGCACAAGGAGAATTACCCTCCCAATCTCCCCCCCGACCGCTGTTTAGATTGGCTCCCCCACCTCCTAATTTCCCGCGCGTGAACCTCATACGATTCTCACCATCATGCCTCCTAGATCCCTCCCCGCTCAGCTGGTCCAGATTCTCGCCCCAGCGTTGTGAACGTGGCGCCTCTCTCCACCTTCCCATGACGCGATACGGACTTCTGCACATCTTCTTCCCCCCTCTCATCGTTTTTTTTGACGACCTTCCTCGCCGCTTGCCTTGTTTTTTTTTTTTCGACCATAGTGCCCTTCCTTCCCCTCCCCCTCTTTTTTTCCAAGGCTTTTTCTTTAATGGTTTTGGAAAAACTTTCCATTGCCTCCGAGCAACTTTTCTATGATTCCCCGGGGCTTAGGCAGGCCATGTTTCCAAAACGCGACTTTCCTTTCTTGAGGCTTTCCTCTCCCTTTCGGTTATTGTTCTGTCAAAAGGCAATTTTCCCTCGTTTATGTCGTGCCATTGGTTTGCCGGCACTTATGCCAAGGAGCCAACACCCTAATTCTCGTCCCTTCTGTTCCCTCTTCTTTTCCCTGAGTATTCCAAAATTGATGTCCTAGATCCTTTTCTTAGACAGTCTGTTCTAGGCGCTTGGGACAGCGGTTCTAGGCCTGCTCGCTGAGTCTCAAACGTTGTATCTCCCCCTTTCATTTTTTACCTTTTTTTTTGAAAAGCGACAGTGCTATCGTGATTCGACAATGTCTTGTCGACTTTTCCGACTCTACATGAACCGGCGCTAAATGCCGGCACTTCGACGTCCCTGAAAGGCCAGCGAAGTCTTTTGACTGCTTCATTTTTTGGTTTGGCCCCTATTTTTTTTCTTTTATTTCTGTAAACTCCCCTCGAAGAGACCCTTTACCAGCTTCCGGCTTCTCTTGTCATTCCGTCACTCTCTTGGCTTGAGCTTTCGTGGGTGCTGACCGGTCATGTCCCCCTCCCTTTCCCCCCCCCCAAAAGGAATCTTGCCCTTTTTCACCGGGTCACCCGATCTTTCCCTTTGTTTTACGCAACTTGTGCGGCCCAATGCATGTTTTACTGACTCCTGTCAATTGATCCTTTTCCACATTCGTTTAGAGAATAGAATCCGTCACCTGTTCACGATGTGTTCGCTTGAGGCATCTAGTGTGCTGGTCGTCCCACGGGTGCACGCCACCTCTCCCACCGCCAGTGTAGTAAGACGCCCCCCGTGGGTGTTTTTGGTTTTTTCTTTCTTCAGTAGTCTCACCTTGCGGAGGACCTTTTTTTTTTTTGTTTGTTTTGACAATCTTCTTTTTTTCATGAGAGTTGAGGTCAATTTGAGACAAGGTGCACCATTGGTTGTCTCGGATTGTATTAATTTTTTTTCTAAGCCCTTTTTTTTTCCCCCAGACTCAACGGGGGGTGTTGTTTGGAACCCAGCGCCCAGAGTTCACTCCTCCCAGCGACCTTCACAGGTAGAGTAGATGTCAGTCATGACTTGGTTTAACACAGTCTCCCCTCCTCCATCCCCTCCCTTCCTCTGTAGGCGCAAATGGTAGGTGTCCAATTCTTTTCTTGAAGGTCCCCAGCCCTCTCAGATGAGCGAAAATTGCGTATTCAATCAATCCACCAGACAACTTTGCGTCCAACTCCGGTCCCACCCGGTTTTCTTTTTTCTTCCCTTCCTTTAAGAAAGGTCCAGAGGTTCCGTACTTCTGCAAACTTTTCCTGACTCGATCGACATTTTGACCGCGCTTTGCGTGTTAAGTGATATCTCTTCCTCCTGTCCCTTTCCTTTTTTGTGTTTTAGTTTTTCCATCCTCCGAGCCCGGAGCGCCCCCCCAGTGACCTAGATCTAAAGGACGTGTGGTCCTATTTGTTCTTTTTCCTCTTCCTTACGGAAACCTCACGGCAAGCCGTCTGGCTTGAACTTCATTCCTTTCCAAAGATACCGTTGTTACCTTGCTAGTTTCCCGAAATTGCAGTTGCTGTTTGATGTCGCCTATCGACGACCATTTTTCGTCCGACGGCGTTCTGATTCCTCGTTTTTTTGATCCATCGGAGGCCTCTTTCCCAACCTGAACTTTCCGCCGACAGTAATTCCACTTATTCGGCAGGCTCGTTTTTCCCCCTCCAATCCTTCCGATTAGAAATCCATTAGCAGGACTGTGGTAGTTCGCTTGGCTTAAATGGGGTTGCTCCGAGAGTCTCCATTCCCCTTCCCTCGTTCACAAACTGACGTTGCCCCCCACCACAACTTCCACTCCCCTTTCCCTCACCCTTTGTCGGAACTCGTCGAGATAAACCTCGCTGTACCTTCCAGACCCAGTTTAACCAACACCTGTTCGTTTTATAAGGATTGCCGTCCTACTTAAGAACTCCCTACTTTCCCCCCTCCCCTTTACCATCAACAACCCACCTTCTTCGGCAGGACATCCGTTTGGCGTGTTTTTTCCTGTTTGCACTTTGCCTCGACCAACGCGATGGCAGACACTGGCGGCGCCGTCCCCCCCATCCCCCCTGGCTCTAATGATTACGATTATCTGTTCCATTTTTTCCTCACCAACTGTGACCGCGCACAGGAACTTCTGTCGCCCCCTTAAATTTTAAACCCGAGGAGTGCATAGAGTAAAAATGATACCACCTCCCAAGGTTGAGTTGGCAATTTCTCTTAATTCCGATAGTACCAATCAATCTTCAAAAGAGGAACGTGAACCCGAACCCGTATTCGCATTTAAGCGTGTTTCTCGGCACCCTGGTTTTTGAAAGATACCGACAATTTTTATTCAACCCTTCCCCCTAACGAAAAGGCAGGATCTATCGCGGTCTTGTTTTTCCCCCTATCCTTTCAATTAAACAACCTTCCTGATACGTCGGATATTTTTTAAGAACCTACAGGGTTGTCCCCTCTTGTCAACGGGCGCGGTCGTTCATCCTGGCCCCGCGTCTTTTGCACGTGTTGGCGCCCCGGGGTCGTTTTTGCCGTTATACCGTTGGGGTTCTGGGGCCCTGTTTTTGGCCGGTGAGGTGTGTGGCAACCCCCCACATTAGGCGCGAGCGCCTTATCCCTTGTGAGCTCAGAACTTCCTCCTCCTTCATACAACCGGACCCCCTGGCCTTCTACAGCTGCTTTGCGGAAGCCTCAACTTTTTTTTCCTCTGGGAATCAATTTTGTTTCGGGGCGACATTCACGGAACTCTCCTTTGCCTCCCAAATTTTTTTGTCGGTAGGTTTTCTCATGCAACAACAAGACATCCTCCACAAGACGACTAACGCTGTGGGTAAAAAGGTGGTTTAGGTCCCCCTCCCATGAAACCAAAGAGATCGGCTGACCCCATTATTTCGCCTTTCCCCTATCGAACGGAAAACGGGATAATATTCTGGAAGTTTTTCCTTTGGAGGTCATGGCCCCCCCCATTAACGGAACAAATGAGTTCCCCTCCCCCTCTTCCGAAATCCGAAAGATGGCGTAATATCCAATATCCCTTGTTTTTTGCACATCACTCTCTCTCCCAATCTACTAAGGTGTTGTGTTTCGCGTCATGCTTGACCTTCCCCCTTTTTTTTGCTTTCCTTAGTGATATCTCCCCAAATAGTGCCGCAGGTTTTCAAACGATTGTTCAACCTCATGCCTGCCGTTGCCCCAAGTGCCATAACGAGAAAGGTCCGGCTTCCGAGGAGAAGCTTTTCAACGGATCCCCTGTTAGGAAAAGACCGAGGTCGGGATGGATTCTTGCTTTGAAGTGGAGATTTACGGCCCCTTTTCCCCCCCCCCAGGTTGTGCCCCTGGTAGATTGTCAAATTGTTTCCATCGCCCCCCCCCTGTGACCTCTCTTTTCCCAACCCCCCCAACTTGTCATTGCTTTTATTTAACTAGTGAGGCCTTTTCCTTGCGGCTCCAGCCTACTCCCCCCCACACATTTTTTCCCATGTATCTAATAGCTGCATTCCCCTATAGACTACGCCTGAGCCTGTGGTCGCTAGGATGAGGCATTTTCCTTTAGCCTTCCTCCTCCCGCACAGGATCAAGTGACCGGGAATTAAATGGGGGTGCACGAGAACGTTCCTCGAGTGCCTTTCCCCAATGTTCGTAAGAGAGCGGACCCCGAAGCGAGGTTGGTTCTTAAATTTGCTCCTTTCCAATGAAAATGTTGAGATATGATAATTTTTCGCCCCCTGGTCGTTGACATGCATGCAAATGTGAAAACTCCCATTGGCCCTTTTGATCACTTTTTTTAAAAGTCCCTTAGATTAGTTCCCCCCCCTTGAAGACTCCTTCTTGGCTTTGTCCTATGCGTCGTTATCGCCTTCTTACGTTTTCTGGGTTTGATGATTGGAGAGTCAATTTTAATTACAGGTCCCACGTATTTCAGGCGCCTTTTTTTGCTCCTTTTTCCCCTAGTCACCGTGCTGTGTGTCAAGAACTGAGTCCCCTTGACCCGTCCTTGTGTCTTTCCGTGTCGTCAGCCAGTGGAGAGTTTCCCCCGCGGAGAAGA
>Ga0179593_1374918_pt1 | contig 24236 bp, 30 predicted proteins | sample CZODoug2_1_08_16_FD_185931 | JGI IMG/M metagenome (GOLD analysis project Ga0179593, IMG submission 185931) | Vadose zone soil fungal communities from Angelo Coast Range Reserve, California, USA - CZODoug2_1_08_16fungal (PacBio error correction) | ecosystem: Environmental > Terrestrial > Soil >... | reverse complement strand
CGATTGGTTCGAGCCCACGAACATTCATTAAGGCGCCGTCTTGGTTGATGCCCATCCCTTGCTCTTTACCAGGGTATTCGCTCATCGTGCCTTGTCCTGACCGTTCGTTCGCCCCGTCTCGCTTTTTCACGATGAAGTCGTATATTCATGACTGTCAGTGAAACTTATTTTTTGACGTTTCCTGCCCGACGAATCTCCAAATCCTGGGAAGATTTCCCCTTCCGCCCCTTACGCTCTCAAATCGCACTGCCGTCCTCCTGTGATTGATCCTTAAATTTTCTCCTTCTTCGCTCGCCGCTGCCAAGGCGAGTTCCCGATACACCTGAGTTCCATAGAGGCACATGTTCTGCTTAAACTCGCGGTAGTGATGATTTTTAACCCACTTTTTACAGTTTCCTCTGTTTGCCTAGAAAATCCCAGATTGGCGACAAAAGCTGTCGCTGGTCTTTTCGACTTGTTCCTACCCCCTTTTGAACTCCTTCCCCATTGAGTATTTTTTTTCCCCATGGGAAAGTCGTTTAGCGGTCTGGTGTTCACCCAATTTAAGCGCCGGTCCCTTTCGTTTGGTTCCGCAATTCTGCATTAACGGCCTGCCTAACCCAGTTTTCCGCGTTTTTTTTTTTGCTTAAAGACTCCGAACCCACACCCTGGTTTATTTGGCCTTCGCTCCAGCCTTTTATTCCGGTTCCCTCCTCCTGACTTTTGGCCTCTCCAAACCCTGCCACTTCGATGGAGCCGCTGCTCTGCTTCGTGATATTAGATGACATTTTGTAACGACCCATGATACGCCTTATCTATCACAGCTACCCCGGTTTCCTTCAGTTTTTAGTCCCCCCCAATCCCTAACGATTCCTTCTTACCCGCTCGAAACCCCCCATGAGGAGGTCTCGTTTCTTCTAGTCACGAACATCCTCAGGTCCTTTTCAAAACCCCGAAGCCTCTTCGTGACTGCTCTCCCAAACCTCCTCTCCGCGAGCGACACCACGCTGTATAAATTTCATGAAGTATGGCTATCGACTTCTGCCTCTCATTCCTCTTACTTTTTCTCTTACCTTCGGATGTCACGAGATGAAACCTTTCCCCTAGGTAGCGGTATGTTTGACGCCCTTTTCTGTTGCAAATTCCCTTTCTTGGATGCGCCATTCTTAACCTGTTTTCAATTTGCACGTCCCCCCAATGCTTCGTGTACTTCTATTCGGATATTCTATTTCTTCGCGTGGCGCGGGCTGAGAGACTCCCATTTGACTTGAGCAGGCGTTCCTCGATGGCTTTTTCTTTGACTTTTTTCCAGCTTTTTCTTTTCCCTGTTCACCCTTGGCGTCGCTTTCTCCCCCCTCAAATAGTTCTAAATCTCAATGTATATTTTTCCATCGTGCGTAAACGCGTTGGTGACGATGTCGCAGGCTCCGAGCTCGCGTTTGTCCAAAGAATTACTCCCCCCTACGTTTTTTTTCCCTTTTTTGGATTATTAGAGAACCTCCCCGCGTGAGCACAATTGCCTTGTTGTGAGAGTTGAGCCCAAAGCTCTTCCTTCCCTTTTCGCTGGCTTGCGATGGCCCCGGCCGTATTAGTTGGTGACTCTCCCTTCCAAAACCCGGGTCCTCTTCGTCTTCGTTCCCATCATCCGGCCCTCCCCCTTCTACCGGTTTTCAAGTCTACCAATCACCTTTTCTGGCTGGCTACGAAAAACGCTTAAGAAACGCCATGCAACCCCCGCGTTGCGGTTTGCTTGAGCAGTTTTTATGCCACTAGCTTCTGGAGCCTGCAAATTCTCCCCACAAGGAATTTTTGTTCCCTTCTCACCCCCCAGCGCATTGGATGCCCCTCCGCTGTTCTTTATCACGTTTCCTTGGATTTTTCATCCCTTTCTGAGGTCCTCATATGGAATCCCTACCTGCGCACCCCCTCTTATATGTATATTTTGTCCCCAGTATGATAAACTGCCCTTGATTATGCCCTTTTCCTGGCAATCGAGCTTACTTGCCGCTCCCCTTTCCGAGTTCCCCTTCTTACGTCTTCTTGTTTACCCTGCGTTCCCCTTCCTTTTCAAAAAGCTTTCCTTGGTTAGCAGGTTGTCGCGCGTCCAGTTACCCATGTGAGTTCAAATTCGCGAATGATTCTTACTGCGCTTTTTTTAGAACTCATGGCTGTTTTTCTCCGCCCCCCCTAGTTTCTTCAACCACCCGCATATTTCCTCGAGACGAGTTGTTTAACATTAGCATTTCCAACTTTCCGGCCCCCCCCGTGCCTCGTCCTCCTCTCCTTTTGCGTTTTCCATTTTTCTCTCCCCCCGTCCTAACTCAGAGTGATTTTTCGTTTCATGCTGTCTTGGGCTATTAATTTACTCTTTGTCGCCGGTCCCAACCCCTTCCCCCACGTCACCTTTTCACATATCCCCCCTGTCTACTACTGGCCATGACCCGATTAATGATGTAAGGGGGAAAAAATTCTTCTTCAGTGTAGCATGGTAGTGCGTTCTCCTTGCCTCCCCCGTTCTCGCGATTCCCCCCCAACTCTTTTCCACGCTTCACTGTGTTTCCCGTCATACTAGGTCGTGACTTTCCCCTCAACATGCAAGTTGTCACCCATCAGCTCGACGGTCTTAGTGTTCCGCCTTCTACGCTTAGCTCTTTTCACACCTCCGTGTCACAGTCCGATCTTTTCTTGATGATAGCCCTCTAGGTGAACCAGAATAACCGGGTGTGCCCGTTTTGCACATTCCCGTCGCCTTCCCCTTCCCTCCCCCCCCCCGACGCCTTTAACCTGGAACTATGCCTTCGAAATCAGAATCCTTACAAGATTTATGCTCTCCCCATTCGATTATTCTTCCCATCTGGTCTTCCTCCCTCCTCCCTTCACTGCAGCCCTCGACCTTGACAATCGCAAATCGACCTTGACTCGAGTCTTTTTTCTAGTTTCGCTGAGACCGATCAGTGGCAGTTGACTGGTGGGGCTTCGTGCGTTTTTTTCCTTCTCCCCTCTTTCTGCAGGCTCATCCCCCATTGCGAACGCTTTCTAGCCTTATGGGCTTGGATGAGTGACCGCAACCCCCTCAGGGTAGAATTGGAACATTCCTTTCAAGGCGAATAATTTATCAACGTTTCCCTTACAACGCGAATTTTCTTTTTTGAAAGCGTTTTTGTCACTTGGTCCGTATATTTTCTTCTAGGGACGGATAAACTTCGATCGTGTGATCTCTCTGATGGACCCAGGGTCTTCGACCACCCTTTTATACCTTGTCGATCCCTCCTTCTCGTCCGTTGTTCTTACGTTACCCTGGACTATCTTCGCAATCTTCCGAGGCGGGACCTAAAACACTTTTCTCTCCCCGCCTCTTCTCAATTTCATCGAACACTCGCTGAAACTTGGTTTCCTTCCTTCGTTCTTCCCTTCGGGATTTTCTGTTTTTTTCCCCTCCCCGCCCCTCACTTTGAATGTAGAGGTGCCTGAGCATGCGTCATCCAACGAGTCATTGGTTCGCGGTCCCTTTGGAAAAATTTGCCATTCCTGAAGACTCCGGGGCAGTAGTACCGTCTTCTTGAACGTGCAAAGTTTTTTTTATTTTCGATTCCGGCCTTAGCCCGTTTCCTTATTGGCCTGTCCTATGCATCCCCTGCGCCCGCACCGCGGTGTCCGTCCTGAGGGTGGAGGGGGGACTGAATTTCCTTGGTCCATAATAACGCGCTGTGTGAACATCCAACAGCGGTTTTCGTTTATCCCCTTTTCATCCTGTTTTTTTCTTCTCCAAAGTTTTGCCGCCGCTTTTTTGCGTTCACCATCAGTTTTTTTTCTTTCTCTTAATCTGCCTACCATCACAAGCCGTCCAGACCCCAGCGGCCCTTTCAGGTTTTGTGAGTGATGCACTTCGTCATATTCAACCGCTGCGGAGTCTGCAACCCTCATCTGCCCCCTTGTTGCCTTTTTCCCACGTATTCTTCCGAGGCCCCTTTATTATGTCAGGCACAAGTCAGGACCGGTTTATGACCTGCATTGGATGCATGTCTAACTTGTCTCCTGCTTCTTTCCCCTTTCGTCTTTTTCCCTTGAAACGATGCCCGTCTTGTCCACTACGGATAACGTTTGTTCTCCTTAGTTTTATTCTAGAGCTAGCTGTCCGTTCTTTTTATGGTCCGCCTTTCTGGTCTTGTAATCTTTCCTTCACTTTGTTTCGGTACTCCCTTTCTCCCGGGAGCGTTGAATCGAACCCAACAATTGTTTTTCTTCCTGGCCCTATCGCAAAGATCCATACGAACCCCTTTTTTTTTTCCCGTTCTTTCCCCAATCCTCCCCCCACTTACTGGAACCGCAGTTCAAAATCATTCTTTCAAGCGACTTCTCCCTTTGACTCTTTGCGACCTTTGTCACAGAAGTCACCGAACTGTCCTTCAATCCCCCCGCGTTTGCGTGAACACGTCCTCCCTATTCTTTCCCCCCCCCGCGGGTCGACTCCAAGTTTCGTCAGATTCCCAAGGAGTTGTCTCCTTCAAAACTCCACCGCGCAACCCCCCGAAGCTGCCGGCTCGGCTTTCTCCTCCTACACATATAACCCAAGACTTCTCCGTCACTTCTCCTTTCGCTTCTTGAGTCTTTTTTTTCTTTTATTCGCTTACTCTACAGCCCTCTCATCGCAAGCTTGACTTTCTGCTGACGTCAGTGAAGTCGGCTGCCGTCAAGCAAGTTCGTTACCTTTTCCAGGTACGATCGTCACGGACTGAATTCAAACCCTCCGGTCCAACACTAGTTTGATGGTAGTCTACCCCCGTGGCGATCAGCCCCGCCGCTTCTTCCTTTACTGTCACGTCTTGTTTCGATCGGTTTTTCTCCCATCCGGCACACGTTATTGGCGAGTGAGTCAGTCGCAGATTCTGCCCGTTTTTTTTTCTTTCCTTTTCGTCTCAAAATTTCCCGACCGAGGCTCTTGAGGAAGATCCCCTTGTACAGGCCTGCGAATAAACGCTAGTAATGTTACGGAACCACCCGCATCCCGGCAAACCCCCCCTGGGCCTAAGTGGGAATTTTCCCCCATTAGCTTCTGGCCATTGGATACCCGGGATAGTTTTCCGTGGTTCGTTCGTTTGATGGTTGTGCCTTCTGTCCCCACCCCTTTCCCCTCCTCTGAGGAGCCTCTCTCTATCTCTACCATCACTAGTATTTATGCTTTTGAGTTGAAAGTGTTCCAAAGCGTTCCTCCCGGGCTCTCGCTAGGCACTGCCTTGCCCGTGGACCTGGCCCTCCCCTCGTCGCGAATCAGTCTGGTGTTTTATCCCGTTGTGGACCTTCTTTTCGAAACTGAACGCCATATGTCATCCTTCTAAGAATTTATCCTTTTCCCCTTTCACAATTGTCCCTCTTTTGTTCTCGAGCACCGCCACCCCTCACCCCTCCCTTTTTCCTCTCCGTTTTGCGTCTCGTGCCCCTTTTGGTCCGACTCTATCCCCCGGACTCTTTTGCCCCCCACACAGCAACCACCACCCACAGCCGGCGCGGCCTTCCGCTCGATTTCCCTTCGCTGCCATTTTTCCGTTACCCCTTTTTTTGCGCACAAAAGAGCCAGGTTCTCAGACATTGGCATTCAATTCGTGTTCCGTTTGGGAGGCAGGCCTTCCAGTTTATGCACGCTGTCCGCCATGCGTGTTGACTGCTGACAGCGGCTTTTCCCATCCCCCCCCTTCTTGTTTCTTTGCTACTGCTTAACGCAGATCCTAAGCTTTGTGCGAATGGCCGCTCCGTAGTTTTTTACCCATCTCCTCCCGTCCTCACCGCACCGCCCTTTTGTTTCCTTTTTGTTTGCTCGCTTTTTTCGTAATCCGCCTCCCAGTGTTTCATTGCATGTGCTTCGGAGTGATCTGTCCGTCCTGCTGTTCCACTTCCATCCTTCTTCTTTCTTTCACTTAGCACCCGATCCTTTCTTTCTCGCAAGCCGAAGTTTCTTCCGTATTGACCCAAAGGATGGGTGCCGCGATCACCCCCATTCCCTTTTTCTCCCCCCCTTTTTTTTTCTCTTTCTCCTTTCCACACCCCCGTGTTATTGCACCCAGCGTATTGTGCCTTAATCTTTCAATCGCGCCGCAAGGTCATGGCCCCAAGCAGATAGCACGCCCGATGTTGACAAGGTCCTCTTGTGCACCCCCCCTCGTGTCTTTTTCTCCCCTCGGTTTGGATATTGTTTTTTTTCTCCTACGCTCGTCGTGTGCGCGGGTACCCCACGGCCTCGGAGGTCACTCATCCGCAAGCCTTCCCTTCCTTTTCAGACACATTCCCATCATATTTTAACACGCCGAGACGCGTCCCCCGCCTTGGTCTGAGCACCATCTGGAAATCCTAATCCCCCCAATCCAGCGATTCCTTTCCCGTTTTCCCCTTCTCGTTCCCATGAACCCCCCTGCCCCCCCAATGCATTTTTTCACCCTCCCGCCTGCTCCATCACCCAGAAGTTCATCCGTTTCTTTCCATTCCCCGCTTTTTACTGCTCAACTCCTCCCTTGCTATTTTTCGACTTTCGCGAATTAGGTGTCATTCCCTTTTTATACCGCGGTGTCGGGTGCGCGGATGACGATTTTATCTTACCACAGGACCTCGCTTACTCCTTTTTTCTCTTTGTTGAACAATTCTTCGTATTTAGTTTCGCTATGTCCCGTGAACAGCTTCGAGCATTTTTTTTCTCCTTTTGTACCCCAGTTCCACTCGCTTCAGATTCTTTTTTTTCCCTCTCCCTCTCCCCCTTTCTCGCTCGCCTTTTGTCTCGTTTTCTGATTCCGCCCTTCTCTCCCGTGTCAAGCGTTTTTGCATGCGGGCACTCGGAAAATGCTTTGCTGATCTGCCCTCCCGTCGGTTCTTCTGGAACCTTCACTCCCCCTTTTTTCCTTTTTCTGGCACCCCTGCCCAGTTTGTTCTTGATTTCCGAACAAGTGCATTTTCTTCCCGCACTGTTTTTGGTCGCCTTCCGTTCTATACGAACTGCCCGGCCCCCGGCCCCCCCCTCTTTCGGCGCTTCGATCGTTTTTTTTATATTACCCCAGTGCAAGCTAAGACGACGTTCCCAATCATTAGCGCCAGGTTCCCCCATTCGATTCTCCTTCGCAATATCGCAGCCCCACAGCGCATCCACTCTTTCTTCTCCCACGCGTGATACTTTACCGGACCGTTTCCAATTTCCTCCTCCCATCATCCCCGACCGCTAGTTTCCTCGTGCTTACTCTTGCAGCGCGATGTCCCTCTGTTAGTGATAGTGACCTTTTTTGCTTTTTTTGCGTTTCGAGATTAATGCGCCATCTTCGGATACAATCCTTTTGCCTCCCTGCGATTTTATGCGTTCGCTTTGGAATGGGGAAAGTTGGTTCCCCCTTCTTATTTTTATCCTCTTGTCGTTTTCCTTACAACTTCCCCTTTGGGAATTTTCACCTTTCAGGGTTTCATCCTACCTCTTTTTTGGTTGTCCTCCTTACCAGATAAGTCCCCTCGCCTTGGATCAAGTAGTGCTTAGTTATAACCCCTGTGTACGGCTCCGTGCTTTTCCCCCCCCCCTCCCCCGTGGTTTTTCCCTTCTCCCATCTCCTTTCGGCGTGATCTTGTCTCTTGATTCGGTCATTAGGGATTTTCTCTTCATCACTCAGTGGTTTTGATTCTATCCCCTTGCATGATGGCCGACTTTCTTCGAGACCCCTCTTCCTTCCCACTATTTCTTTGTCCTCGCGCGGGGTTGTCGCCCCCTTCTCCGGCCCGTGGTATTTCTTATCACGCCCTCGTTAGCCGACGGCCGCTAGGTGAAGAAAACTAACCTGCGTCTGCATGAACCGCCCTCCTTTAACCTCCCTGTTTCTTCCCGACATCTTCCTCCCTCTGCCGACTTCACCCCAATCATGATGGACGCTCCCTTCCTTTTTCCCCCTCAAGTACGCAAATATTCAGATCGTCATCATTTTGGATCTCCAATCTTTGATCTTCTCGCCCTCTCCCTTTCCAAAGGCGAGTAACCTCATTGCCACTCTTTCCTCTATTCTTCAATTCCCTCTAAGCACCCCTTTTCAACTGCTCCGGTCGTCTGATGGAGGGACTTTTCACAGCAGGCTGTTTGAACTATAAAATCACAGCTTGGGCCCCCGAGTGATGTCTCCTTTTCGGTTTCTTTTGCGCCTCTCTTTGAATTTTGCCGATGGCGTCTTCATGAAAGTTTTAGGGAGCTTCTGGTTTTCTATAAATATCCCTCCTCCTCCCTTTCCCCTTTCCCTTTTTTGGGCATTTTTTCCTTCCCGGCCTTCGACCACCGGTTGTTAGCGTATTGCAGCTCGGTTGGCAACGATCCCCCTCAACCCCCCCTTTTTTTTCGTTTCTAGCCAGCAGTTTATCAGCCTTCCTGGCCTATCTAACCCGCCAATTTTCTCCTGGCGCCGTCCTCGCTTGCCTCTCCTTTCTATTGAAGCCGGCGGAATTCCCCGTTCTACGCGCCGAATTATCGTCGCCCTGGCGGTATTAGAAAAGTCCCGATCATGGTGCTCCCGCTCGACCCCAACTTGGTCCTCTTTTTGGCATTGTCGATCCTGTCCTCAAATACCTCGAAGTCCTTTTTTTCAAACACTTATGTCGGGTGTTAAATTCGATTCTCGCACCTGCCCTCCTCGCGCGCGGCCTCCCCCGTCTGTCCCCCACCTTTCATGACGTTCTTTCCTCTTCTCGAAAATCTGCCGTTGCAAGATGCATGGATACCGGATAAGGATTCAAATGTTTAACTTCTGTTCTTCTCCCGCCTTTTTCTGTGAACGCCGTCACCTTTTCTTGTTGCACTGCCCTTCCGGTGGATTTACATGCAAGATTAAAGGGATACCATGCTTCTTAGTATTATTTTCCAAACTTAAATTATATTTTATCTTCTTCCTCTGATGGTGCTCCCTCACCTTTTTTGGGCCTCTGTACTCTATCCCTCTCAAGGGTCCTTTTTGAGCCAGTGATTCCCCCGATATGTGCGTTCCTTTCCCGGGAGATGCCCAAGTTCGACCGTCCATGATGCGGAGTCCCACCCAGCAATCTCCACCTTTAAATCCAGAGTTTAAATTCCTTCCTTTTCAACAGGCTTGCGGCCACGCGGATTGTGCGGCCATTGGTCTCCTGGATATAGCGAGCACCTGTGTCCCTCCATTTACCAGGAGCCGTGAAAATGGTTTGTGCTTCGAGAACATCGATGAGAACTGAATGGTTTTTTCCTTCTCCTGCACCAGCTTTTTTCAAGGACGGTTTTCATTTTACCTCCATGCTGGGCGGGCCTGTCCTCTTATTTCTTTTTCCGTAAACCCAACCTTCCCTCCTGATTATGAAGTTTTAACCTCATCGGCCATTATGGAAATGTGAACGCGGAACTTCCCTGCCGACTTGCCTTTCAGTTCTACACCCCCCCCTTACCATCCACATGACCCCGTTGCGGTACTGAGCCTTCTTCTCCCCCTTCTCTCCTTCGCCTGGAACATTCGACCCCCCTTCTGATTTTTTCACTTCCCCACAGTCCTTTCTTGTCCCTTCCCGCTGCCCAGTCAGTCAACATCTTGTGGGATCCCTCTTGAATACATTTTTCTCGTCAGAATAGGACCTCCCTAAAATTGCCTTCCCAAATTTTATCACATGGGTTTTTGGCGTCCCCTCCCCTTCTTCCCTGGACCGGATTTTTCATTCCTCAATGCGCGAGTTGCCGCTCCAGACTGTTTTTTCTAGCAGTCGTATCGTCACCGCGGGCCCGCGTCTCAACGTTTTTCCTTGCTTGGGGTTTCGGTTTCCCCCCTTTTTTTTCTGCAACCCGATGCCCCCCCCCCTTTTTCCACCTTCAATTAGCTTAATGCTTCTACTTCTCTGAGACTAACTCGGGGGTTGTGGGGGGGGCTGGGGGGCTTTTCATGCTCACAGAGTTTCGTATACCCCCTCTTTTTTTTCTCGAGACGATGTGAAAATAGCCTTTTCCAACTTTCGGCCGTGCCTCGTACTATAGACAGTACTCCGTTAAATCGTGCACCAGTCGCTAGTCTATCCTGCGCCGCTTCCTTTTCGTCTCTTCGTTTTCTTTTCTTCTTTCGCCTTTCCCACCACCCCCCCATCACGAACCCGTCCCCCCAAACGTATTTGGTGCAGACGGCTGAACCCGATTAATTAGTCTTGCGGCCAAACTAACACATAGTACCTCCTCGGTGACTCCCCCCCGTTTTACCCGCCTTGCTTCTTTTTATAGCCTTCACTAACCCTGACTTTTTTCGCCTGTCTTTTTTCACCGATTACTGGACCCAATCCCTCGTTTGAATTTTCATCGAAATGCCCATTTCGATTGCTCCCGCACCCTCAGTCCCCCCTAGTAGTTCTTACGACTTTCCTCTAGATTTTTTTTTTTTTCACCCCCGTGTCCCTTCCTATCTTTTGCTGATCGCCCCCTTCAGTTTAAAGCCCCTCCGATCCCCCTTTTTTTTTACCGCTTAATTCCTAGTTTTACGCTCTTTACCTTTCTTTCCCTTCACTTCGGCAATAAGACGTTCCACTTACCTCTCTATTATTCTCTCCCCTTGATTATGTCGGACCCAGTTCCTATATCCAGCGAATCAATGCCACCCCCCCCCCCCCCCCCCCCCCCCCCCCCAGCCAACGACTCTTACATTTCACCCCAAGTTTCGAGTTCTCTTCTTTTCTTGTTTTCTCGTTCCTCTAGACCTCCCTCCCTTGGCCAGATGCTGGTGTTCGTTCTTTTATTGAAAGCATCCAGCGTTTTGAACAACTGTAATGGACCGCCCTCACCGCATCTGGGGCTTTTGGGCCCTCCCCCCTTTTTCTTGACCTCCCCCCTCGTCTGCTGTACCCAAGGCGAAGAATTGATCCCCCACAGTTACAGACCCCCCCACAACTACCACAACAACCAACAAACCCTAAAAAAAAAAACAACAAAAACCCCCACCAAACACCACAACAAAACCCCAACCAAAAAAAAAAAATGATTTTCCCCCCCCCCAACCCCCCCCCCCCCCACCCCCCACAACAAAACAACCCCCAAAAAACAAACCCCAACCCCCCACCAATACCACAAAAAAAAAACCCAAAAACAAAAACCCCCCCACCACACCCCCAAAAAAACACAACAACCCCCAACAAAAAAAAAAAAAACCAACCAACCAAAAACAAAACCAACACAACCCAAAAACCCCCCCCCCCACCCCCAAAAAAAAAAAAAACCCAAAAAACCAAACACAAAAACACAACCAAAACCCACACACAAAAAAACAACCACCCACCCCCCCTCTCCCCCCCACCCACAAAAAACCCCCAACCCAACCAAACCAAAATACAACCCACCCACCCCCCCACAACACCACCCCCCTCCCCCCCAACCCCCCCCCCCAAAAACAAAAAAACAAAACAACAACAAAACAAAAAAACAACAACAACCCCAACCACACCCCCAAAACCCCCCCACCCCAAACCCCACCCCACCACCCCCAAAAAAAAAAAAAAAAAAAAACACAACCTCACACAAAAACCACACCCCCTTTCGAAGTCTTTTGAAAGCGTTTTTCTTGTGTAACTGCGGTTTCCAGTCTATTCGGCTCTGTTTCCGGTCCCTATACGCGTTAGTTGGGAGCTTACGACTCTTTGACCCTTTGATTTACCCCCCAATTTCATCCCCCTTTTTTTCTCTTTTCTCGTTCCTTTTATACCATTACGATATTTTCCGCTTTAATAGGCGACTAAACCCGGAGCTCTCTCCTTTTCGCTTGCTTTCTCTTGTTGGACCCGTTTACCTCCGTAGTGTTGCCAAGCGGCTCTCAGCTCCCCCTACTTAATGTAGACCGGTCCTCGCACAGTCGGTTTTTACGCGTGTCCTGGTCCCGTTTGGTTTACCATTTTTGCAAGTCACTGCAGTCACTAGGTCTTTTACTCTCCCTTTCCCCTGGCACCCCTGGGCATCTTTTTGACTCTTTCCTTACTAGTACGAGCATTTCCTCTCTTTTACCACTTGGGCTCCCTCCCCGCCAGGGTCTTTCTCTTTCTTCTTCTTTATTCCCCTGCTCTTCGAGAATCCCAAGCCCCTCTGCTGAAGAAAACGATTCTTTCGTTTATCTCTCCTCTTTCCCCCTTTCCCCCCTGTTGTTTTCTCTCGCATTAACACGGTAAAGCCGGTTCCATCCACTCCTTGGTGTAGTATCTCCTCGGCCAGGACCAAGCAGAAAGACTTCGTTCCCCCCTGTGCTTTTGATTTCCCTCCGTTATGCCACTTTCTCTCAATAAGGCACATCTCTATGAAGTAAGCCCCACAGAAGCTGCCGTTCCCAGTGTCAGGAGCTTTCACGCCTGACCCCGCTGATTATGAAGGTCCTGCACACCAGTTTCCCCCTTCCCGGCGACCTCCCGCCTGCCTGGAGAAATGCCAAGATTTGCACTTAAAGGGATAAGAATGTTAGGATAATTTTAAGAGACGATTGGTTTGGGGTGTGGGGGGGTTTTGTTGTTGTTTTTTGGGTGTGTGGTTGGGGTGTTGGGGGGGGGGGGGGGGTTTGTGTTTCGGGGAGGGGGGGGTTTTTTGGGGGGGTGGGGGTCTTTTTTTGGTGGCTGGGGAGGGGGGGTGGTTTTTGGGTGGGGGATTGGGTGGGTTTGGGGGGTGGGGTAAACCAAAAAAACAAACAAAAAAAAAAAAAAAAAAACAACAAAAAAAACAAACCAAAAAAAAAAAAACAAAGGGAGGGACTGGTTTTGTTGGTTGTTTTGGCTTTGGTTTGTGGTGGTAAGTGGGCGTGTGTGTGGGAGGGTTGTTGGGGGGACGGTGGGGGGGGGGGGGGGGGCGGGTGGGGGGGGGTTGGGTTGTTTTTTTGGGGGGGGGGGGGGGGGGGGTGGGCGTGTGGAGGGGGGTGGGGTGGGGGGGGGGGTGGGTTTTGGGTTGTTTGGTGTGGGGGGGGGGGGTGGGGGGTTGGGTGGTGTTTTTTGGGGGTGGGGGGGGACGGGGGGGCGGTTTGTTTTGGGGTGGGGGGGGGGGGGTGGGTTGGGACCCCACCCAACCCCCCCAACCCAACAACACACCAACCCAAACCAACAAAACCAACAAAAAAACCCCAACCCCCCCCCCCCCCAAAACAAAAACAAACAATAACTAACCAAAAAACACAACAAACCCCTTTTTTTTTTTTTTTTTTTTTGTTTTACGGATCCCCAAGTTTCCAACGCTCTTTCTTCCTGCTCTTGTGAAGACACCTATATAGTCTCCCTTCCCTTTTTAGTTTCTCCTTCCTCCTTTTCGGACGTCTCCCTTGTAATTTTGTCTCCCCGTGCGAGACCTCGACAATTAAATTTGTGAATCCCGGTCCTGTCGAACGCCTTCCCCCGAATCGATAGATGGTTTCCCGCCTTCCCCCCAATTCTTTTTTTCCAATTAGTCTTGGAACCGCCCCAGACCCCCCTAAAGCTTTCGCGTTCGCCCTTTTCGAAATTATTTTTTCATTTTCGCCCTTGCAGCTCACCTTTTCCACTTTCCTAATCCGCCTTTTTTCGTTCCCCGGTTTCCCAGCCTTCTGCGTTGCATCGTTTTTGCAGGACGTGATTCGATTGCCTGAACCGGGTCTTTTCGCTTTTTTCCACAACTCACGCTCCCCTCCCTCTTACAACTGATCGTCTTTCTCATGCGCAAATATTTTTTTTTTTTTTTTTAAACACCGGAGAGAGTCACTTGACTTTGTTTCGGGTCGTTTGGTCCGTCTCTTCCTTTTTTTTTGTTCTATGCGAAGACCATTCGAATATCGCCGGTCTACATACTCCTGAAGTATCTTGTCAGTGAACGTTCCTTATGCCCGAATATTGTGAACTTTTTGCACTTTTTACCGATCGTCCCCGACCCGGGTCCTTCCAACCTCCTTTTCACCCGGTGATGTATGCGTCTTTACCCCCTCTGGCGATCAGCAAGCGCTCTTTCCACGGCTGTACCGAACTCTCCTCCGTTCTCCCCCTTTTCGAACAATACGAACCTTCTCTCTTTATTGCCTTTGGAGCTCCTTTCCAGGGGCAGGTTCTGTCCGAAAATTACAGACCTAGGTTCTTGCTGAGAAGCCATTTAAACGGGTTCACATAGTTTCTTCCGGCCGAAAAGATACCCTTTCCTTCCTTTACGGCACCCCTTAATCCCTGCTACCCCACTGTTTCCCTCCCGTTTGGCCGCCCCCTGAAACATTAATCTTTGCTTGCCTTCGTTCCACCGGTTTTATATTTTCGTGGTCGTTTTTGCTGTTGTCCCGGCCGACACGATCAACTTAATCCCGGCATTCGACAGAGCTTTTTAAGCGTCGAGACCCTCCACTAGTCTTTCTCTTTTTCGAGAAACGATTTTTCCCTCCTTCGACTGGCGCGCCGATCGTCGTTTCTTTGGCCTGGCCCTTGGAAATTTTTTCAAATTGGATACTGACTCCCCCTTCTTTTTTTCCCCTTGAAACTCGTCGCACCGTCACCCCCCCCTCCTATGTCCTCTCCGATCATCCTTCCGCTTTCCTTTGCACTCACCCTGTCCAATTTGGCATGCTTCGAGACCGAAACCAAACAACAAGCAATTCCTTTTATCCTTTTGCGAGATAGTGCCCCTTTTACCCTCCGTCAGACCCTTCCGCGGCGTGACAACGCAGTGCTGTTCAGGCCTTCGTCGCGCTTGCAGGAAAGCAGGCAACCTCCCTTTCTTAATCTGGCTGGCTCCCCACCAGATCCCTTGTTTTTCTAAGGACCTTGGCCTTGCCCTTTTTTTCGAGGCTGTCCTCTTTCGTCGGCCTTCTCTGCTTTTATGGCAACTCGGTCCAATCCATGTTTCACTGAGGACAGAGGTGTAATCCCTTCGGCTTTTTTCGTTTGAACGAACCTATCTTTCTCCCCCCGTTTGTCATTTCCCAAGGCTCCGTAGTCTCACCTTTTCTAACGCAATCACGCCAAACGCGGTTTGTCTTTATTTTTTTTCGTTTTTTTCGTAATACTGGAAGCAGGTTCCTTTTCTTTTCTTTTTTCCCCCTTCGTTTCTTTTATTGCATCCATGCTGTTCCCCTTAATACCTGTTCTTGTCTTTTTTACGGAGCACCAGAATACTCCTGCGTACATAGATGCCCGTCCGCCAAGGCTGGTTGTTCTCTGTTCACCCCCAGGCCAGTGTTCTCTTCGCTGTCTCTGTCCTCACCCCCCCGTGCCAAGGTCTTTTTTCGTTATTTTCCACTCCTTTCGCCGCTTAGATATTTTTCCAATGTCCTCCCCTCTTTCCGCCCCTATTGTTTCCTTCTGAAGTTTTTAACTCTGGATTTTTAGAACGGTTAGTTGCTGTGGCTAACTTTCCCTTTTCGTGTGAGCGGGAATCCCCACTTAGCTCGTCCCCTCCGCCCCCCCGGTTTCCGTCATCGCCCCCTCTATGCACGCGCCTTCAAGTCCATTATCCTATTCGCCTCTTTTTTCGAGCACCAAGCAGTGCCCGAATAAAAAGACCCGCGACCTTTCTTTCCTTTTCCCATTTCGTACCCTGTCGCATCCCTCCTGCATTTCCCTAACATGGCCCTGTAAAGTAATCTGCTACGGATTCCTTTTAATCGTTGACATAACCTTAGCGACCTTCCTTATGGTCCTTCAATTTTTCTCTTTGCCAGACTTCTTGCCATTTTTATACCGAGTTTTCTTCGCCTGGCCCTGATGCTTTTGAGGTATAGCCCCCCGACGGCTGTCTTTTTCTCGTTTGAAACCATTATTTTCTCTCGCGCTAGTTACTCGACAAGCCCCCCTCGCGCATTTTTTTTGAGCCGGGTAATCACATTGAATGCTCGATGATTTTGCTATCCCCTGAAAATGTATTCCGATACAAGGTTCTCCCTTTGATCTACTTCCTCTGTTATCGGTTCCTCTTAGCCTTGCTTCATCTAAGCCTCGCAAGCGAAGCGCGTGCGAGAAAGTTGGGTTGATGTTCCCTCCGTTCGGCTGCTGGTCCGTTATAAATTCTGGCTCCCCCTTGAGTCCCGACCCCCTTTTTTTTCTCGTTTTGACCGCTGCAAGGCCTCGGCAACCCTGTTGTTGCTTAGCTGTTAATTCATGCCGGACACGCCCTTTTTCCGGCGCTGATCTATATGAACACAAGACCTCTCCCTCGTTCCGTCCAATCATGACTGGCCGCATTGCTATTTCTCCTTTTGCAAGATCGAAGCAGGAACGCTAATCCCGCTTTTCCTCCCCTTCTTTCTTCCCCTTTTTTCCCCGCTGAAATGTTTCACCCCTTTAATACTCCCTCATAACGGATAGCGTTGCTCGCCGGTTTTAAGTGCCAGTGTCCCTTTTTCTGCTCGTGCCCTTTCTCTTTGAGGAGGTTTCGCTCGAGTCTTTATTCCCCCCCTCTTTCTTGATCCCCTTCCCCCCCCTGATGTTAACGCTATGCGATTTTCATCGCTAATTTGTAGGACTTGAGATTCTTACCCATCCTTCTTTCCTCTAGATTTCGTCGGCGTTTTTTTTTTAACCTTCCCCTCCTCCTTGTTCAATTTTAACCTTCCCTGGTTGTCATCCTTGACTACTTCTTTTTGGTTGCGCGCGGCTTTTCCGTCGCTCACTGACATGTATAAATACCCACGGTGGCCTGAGCTTGGGCATAACCCTCTGTCTCTCCACTCTTCTTCCTTCCGTTCGACGATGTTTTCTCGCCGATTTCGGATCCGTTACCGAGCGAGTCTTTCCTCCTCCTCGGTGTTGTTGTTGGGTTTTAGACCGTCCGTCCTATGCCGACCTCGGTCCTCTGCCCCCTTTTCGAACTTTTCTTATCCGCTTTTGCCTCATCGCTTTTGTTGCTTCCCCTCACGGCGCCGGTCCCCTCTCTTATCACGACCCCCTTGGCCGACTCCGGTCGCCGGAGCGTCAACTCCCCGAAGTAAGGATTTTTCTGACGGTGAAACATTTCACTCTTCTGTCTCCTTTATTTTTCGTGACTGACATCCTCCCCCCTTTCCCCTTTATTTGCCAGTGTTTCCCTTTCCGACAGTTTTTTTCCGTCAAATCGTTACGTTATCATGATTGTTCCCCTACCGAGTGTGCTTTCTCTTGATCCAAAGGAGAGTCCCCTCTCGACACCTCTTCCCTTCTTCGCACGCTTCGCCGGCTAGCAACTCGCGGTTTCTTATTTTATTTCTGACTTCATGTGTTTATCAGAAAAATCCCCCCAGCCCCGTTTTGCGCCACCTCCTTTGCCCTACCCACCCTTTCTTTCGATCTTGCGACGCGCTTTCGGCATGTGCCTTGGCTCTTAATGATTGTACAGTCGCCTTTCGCCCGGTCTTTGTTAATATCTTCATAGATTGCGTGTGGAAGGCTCCACGTGCCTTCCCCTTCTTTACACCCAGGTTTCCCTGTTTGCCTGCTGGTTCGTCCCCTATCCTAACACTTTTTCGTTATCCGAGACGCTAAGGCCTCAGCAGACGGTTTGCAGTAGCAGCAACGCCCCCGTTCGCTCTGGCGCCGCTTCGCCTTTTTTTTCCTCTTGCGATCTATGAAGCCGGTTTAAACCCCCCGAGTTCAGCTCTTAAGTCCCACAGGGTCTTCGTTTCTCTTCTGAAACCCCACTCCCTCGAAGTTTTCATGTTACACTTTAAACACCTCGGCGGGTTCCTTTTCGATTCTCCTCTCCACCCTCCGACTGTCACTTTTTTCCCAAATGCGCGCGGCGTCTTTCCAATGGATTTCCTTAACCCCTCCTCTCATCCCTTTTGCCCGACCCGCTGCATAACACCTTTGGACGTTGTCGCTTTCGCGCAACTTTGTTGCTCGTGTTCGCTTACCTCTTCACGGATGCCCTTCTGAAAATTTGCAGCTCCAGCTTTTTTTCCCTATCATCTTTTTGCCCTTTGCCCTGTCGGGATGCGACCTGTTCCGTTATTCCGGGAAGGTTTAGTCGCTGATTTTTTTTATTGATTTGTCTTGTTCTCTCCGGTTTTTTGGCCCAGTATCGATCCCTCCTTCGGACCGGCGTGGCCCCGCTTTGGCTGTCTGAGTTTACCCGCGAGGCGTATTTGTGCGCGACACGACCGTTTTACAGTTTCTTCCCCCCCATGCCATATCAATCTTCCTAAATTCCCCTCTTTTTTTCTTCCTGTCCCCCATGGCCTGCGGACACGCGGCTGTTTCTTTTACCATTAGACGAGGCGTTCTTGTTGCAAGAAATTAGCCCAGCGTCTTTTTCTACACTTTGTTTGTTTTTGTCTTCCGAATTCGTGGCCACCAATGCATTGGTGACCCCACGAAAAATTTTCAGTACCGTCTAACATCCGCTGGGTGTCCCGGGGCTGACCGCTTCCTATTCCGTAACAGAAGTATCCGGTCTGTAGTTGCACAGCCTTCCCGGCCATCGGGCTTCCTATGTTGAAAGCGAACCTGCAATGTTACCTCTGGCTGAGTTGCCTTCGTTTCACTCCCTCTAGCCAACCTTTTTAAAGTACCCACGCGTTGCGGTGTTGCAGGGACAACAATTAGTACCCTTCTCCCGCACCTTAGCACCCCCCGATTTTTTTTCTTTTCAGCGCCCCCGCTACGGGCTTAAACTCCGCTGTCCCTCCCCCCCCCTGCTATTTCGTTGATCAACTTTAGTTTTTATCTGCTCATCCTTCCTTTGACACGTCATTTCCCCCCCTGTCTTATAACTGGCTCTTTTGTGCTTTCCCCGGATGACGTTGACATTGCCCTCCGCCCCCTTCAGCGCCCATTGCCGTTCCAGCCTTTTTTTTTCCCTCCTCGTCAGTTCTTATCGTCTTCCAAGGTGGCACGAGTCGCCCCCTGTAGCTACTCTCTTTGTTTTCGTTTTTCTGCTCCTCAGGGCCACGTGTCCCCCCCTGGCAAAGTTCCCAAGCGGAACTTTCTGACCTTCATGAGACATAATCGTTTTCACTTTTCGCCCCCCCTCTGTTTTTTGGCTTCAACCCCCTATCTGATTCTTCAGCCGACTGTGAAAATAGATTTGCCTCCCCTTTCTTGCTGTCTCGTAGCGATCGTTTGCGTAGCAGCGCTTTCCTTTTTTTTTCTCAAAAGTATACTCCCCGTCTTTCTCTCCGGCGTCGCTGATCTCTCCGCCTTGTTCTCCTGCCGCATTAATCAGTTTCGCCGGTTACCCAACTTTACAATACAATAGTAAAATTTCGAGCTGGACACCCGTCTCGATTTAAGTGCTTCCAACTTTATGACCAGTTTGTATCCATGGCCTTCGTGTTGAAGTAACCCTGCCTTCCGCTCGATTCAAACTAGGTCACCCGATGAACTGCGTCAATACCATCCTCCCCCTCTTTTTCCTTTCATTTTTTTCCGCACATGCCCCCCCTGGGCATCTTGCTCCTTGCCATCCTCTCGCAATATTCGTGTTCCCGAGGATTACGTTATACAGTTTTTCCTTCCCACCCCCCCCCACCCCTCGTTTACCGTCCCGATCGTCGTTTTCTCATCAGTTTAACGTACGCCTCATCACCGGCGTTTCCTTCTTTTTGAAACTTCTTTTTTGTTTGTTCCGATTAACTTGGTCGTTTCCTTCTGCCATTTCCTCCCGTCCACTGCCAAGCTAGTCTTTTCTTTCTCCCTATTTTGTTTTAAAGTTCTTTCTTCTAGCGATTACACTCGAAGCCAACTCTCTGCCAATCGCACCTTTCGACGTTCCGCCTCGTCTTTATGTTTTGATGCCTCCCGCTAGTGGAAGCTTCTTGTTGTTGTTTTGTTAGTTTTTTAATTCTTACCCTCCTTTCTGCCTTCTGAATCACTGTCATTTCGAACTCTTCCGCTTCCTTATCTGCAAGCAAGCTTTTCACATCCTTCCCATTTTCCCCTGTTGCTGCCCAGGTTCCTGCCTTTTTCTCCCCCCGTTTCACGGAAAAGTCAGACGGCGCTTCCCCGCGTTCTTTTCCCCTTCCTGTTCCAGTATATTTGCGGCGCGCATGTAAGGTCCCATCTCATCCCCCAGTGATCTTATTGGGAGAGTCTCCGATTCCCCTTTCTTCCCAACCCTTTCATCCCTTTGTCCTTTTCTCAGCGCGCCGTGGGATCTGCCCGACGATCTTCGCACCTGACGCTTTCTCCCCCCGCTTCTGATCTTTTTCGAAATAAGAGACCCCTCGATTTCCACAGTGGGCCGGTGGCGCCCCTGGATCTGTTTCCCGTAGCCATACCCGTCCCGTAGCCGGCATTCGCGCCGTTCTAAGTTCCCACCCCCTTTTTGAGACGTCCTGGTTTCTCCGTTCCATTGTGTCACTTGCAATTCCCTGCAGACTCCAGCGGCCTTCGTAATCGTCATTTGACCCTGGAAACATGGAAGATGCTTTGCGGCCTGCAGCTGTCGCGTTCCTTCTTGCGAGATTGGCCTTTTTTTCAAAGTGCGCCAGCCGCACGGTCCTCTTTTTATCGTCCGGCTTTTTCCTCCGAGATTCAGAATCACGCCCGGTGCTTTTGAACGCCACAGTCTTCTTTCTTTTCTCTCTCCTTTTCTATCCTTGTGTTTGGGCGCTCGGCTCAAACTACGCCGCGTTTTCGACCCCCCCCGCGCGTTTTTCCTTTAGAATATCCGCTTCAATCCCCGTCCGACCTCTCCGGTCCCTTTCGGTGCTTTCTCAAGTTGATGTTCCCCCCTTCTCGTCCCCCCTTACAGGCCCCTCGATCTTCTTAAGTCCCTTTTTCCAAGAAGGCCCTTTCCTTTGTCCAACGTACTCCTTACGCACTTGCCCTCTTTCTTTTGGACGTGAACCGTTTCACCTGGTCCCTGCGACCCTCGCTCCTTTAAGGTCCTCCTTTGCTCCCCTTGTATGCCTTTCTCAATTTCGTTGTTACGGGAAACGATCACCCTTTTTTTTCCGCCCTCGTCCTTAAGTTTTTCCCCCCGCTCTTGTTCTATGAGTCTCATAGCTCATCTTTCCGTTGCTGTTCTTGTAGTCGGGATATTCGTTGTAATGATACACAACGGCTCGCGAGAATAGAAAACGGTTTTTTTTTGTAGTAATCATGTTTTCAGGAAAGCTCCCCCACCTGAAATCGTATCTGTGGGACCCTTCCGGACCCGCCGCAAATAGAATTTCACACCCCACGTCGTTAACTCCCTCCTTGCGCTGTGCCCTTTTCCTCAACATTCCCTTCTTTCGCCTTTGCAGGCAGAGTCACTGTTTTCCTTCAATACCGCGTTTGCGGGCCACGGTCCCCCTCCCCATTAATGATTGGGCATACCGTTTCTCAATGGACAGTCTCGCCTGCAGAAAGGCGGGTCGACTTCAAACCTAACGCCGCCACAGTCAGTCACGGATCGGCTTTCTCCTGCCGAAAAATCCTTCCCCCCCACAAGAATCGTTGTCCTTTCCCTTCCTTAGAAGTTTCTTTCTTGTATGCATTTACTTGCGGGTCATGCCGGACCGACCTGTTTTCCGCTTAATGGTAAAAACATGACTTTTTCCGGGAACGTCTTTCTTTTTGTTTTTGGTCCCTTTTCCTTATATCTACGACGGGAATTTTTCAAAAACCCCCGCGGTCCAAACCCCTCCTGATGTCTTCTTCCGTTAAACCTGATTCGTCAGCACGCCGATACTGTTCCCCGGCATGGTTTTTACTAAAGCTTTCTTCTCGTATCCTTCGGACCTCCGGACTATTTCCTAGCTGATTTGCGGTAGACTCTTTTCGTTCTTCATCCCTTTCACGAATATATTGTTGAGGAAGTTAATTTTTACGACCCCCTTTTGTGAATCTTTTCGTGAAACTTACGTCTTGTTACGGAAACTTTATGCTTTCCAACACTTGGTCACTTGTTTCCCCCCCTCCTATGGTTCTTTTTTTTTGGCCAGTCTGTCTCCCTTTTTTTTCCTTTGCGTTTGTTCTTGGTGTTCTGTTTGTTACGGGCCCCTCAACTATACCCTTAAGAGGCACCTGCTCGGGAGCTTCCCTGTCCGCCTATCACTCGTCTTTATTGCTTTTGATCCCCCTCTGTCACGCGCTTGTCTCCGTGGCGATGTATCGAGGTTCCCCCTGTCCTGAAAGTGGATTCCTTTTTCCCTTCTATTTTCACAGTCTCAGAAGCCCTGTGTTTAATACGGACATCGCACACTGTGTACCACCAAACCCTCCCTTATTGTTCCTCCCTCTCCGTCCATCATTCTCCTACATTTGCACTTCCACTTTCCAATCTTTCTTCTCCCTCCACAGAACCGAAAACAAATTTCTTTGTTCGAATCGTGTCCTTTACTCCGCTACGTTCCCTTTCAGTGAGGGACAACGCAGTTTCGTCGCGGCATTTTGCTCGCTACATGGACAACCCCGCGTAATTAATCTTTTCCGACACCAAACCTTCGCCAGTGACAGACATGTGGATTCAACTTCTTTGCTGGTCCTCTTCGTCGGCTTCTCAAATGGTTTCGGCATCTTCTCCCCGCTATTTTATTATGGACATCTTTTTTGTCGCTTTTCTTCTTTTACCACGAACTCTCCGTATCGTGTTTTCCTTTTTCACTCGTTAGCTAATTTGCTTTATACCTGCTCCTTCCCCGCCACTTGGGTTGGATTTCTTTTTTCTCCTTTTTTCTAAATCCTCTGACCCTTCGGTAAATGGGAGGTCTATTTAATGCGGCTCCCCTCACGGCCTTTCCCTTAATGCTGTCCAATATAATTCGTCGTCTTTTTTTCCCCTGGCCCATACTACCTGCTCCCTGCTCCAGCCCATATCTTATAATGAAACTGCTTTTGAGTCGGTCCCAGTCAATTGTTCTCCTATTTCTTCCTACTGCCCCCCGTGTTCCCCCGTTTATTTTTCCGTTAGTAAAGAGAGCCGACTCCTGATTCCCCCCTGCAGCCCAAGCGCGTTTGACCTCGATGTGACCCGGTCCGCCTTTGCCCACTTGATTTTTCTATTGAATGAGGGATTTTTCTCTAAGTCGAGGATTTTTTGACGCTTCGGCCTTCGCCCGGGTCCAGTTCCTCCTCCCCAGCGTGTCCCGCGCCTTGCTCCCACTTCTGGTACTTCGTCCCTCGCCAAGGTTTTAGTCACCTCCTTTGGTTACCCCACCCCTTTCACTTTTACGTTCTTTACTCTTATCTGGTCTTTTGCATTCTCTGGCATTTCCCACCCCCCAAATTTCGTTTCCCCCCCCAGACCCGTCCTTTTAAAGAACCTCATTCATAGTTTCCTGACCTGGTTAAGGCGCCCACTTCATCGATTCCTCCCCCTGTCGTTTCAGAGTTTTTTCTCGCAGTGGTAAGGACGGTGTACCCCTGTTGCGCCTGGTGCGATGATTCGGTTAGTGAAATTCCCGTCCATTTCACGCGGCTTGACTTCGTCTTTTGTCCAAAATTCTCTTTGTTCTTTCTTTAGGAAGACCCGCATTTTTTCGATCCTGGTGTATCAAAATCTCCCCTCTTTATTACTTTTTTTCCTCATATAACATGCCTTCCCTTTTTTATCATAGCGGCTTTTTGTTAGCCTCCCCGTAATCAGTGTCATCCTTCCCCCCCCGAGCGCATGGCCGCATCTAGAAACTGTGAGGTTGATGCTTTGCCATCTTAGGATGTTAGACCGGAAACTAAATTTATTTATCTGCCCAACTTTTTTCGGACGCAAGACCAGCGTCTAAGACCTCTGTCAACCTTTTGTTTTTGGTGGACCTTCTTCCGCCAGAATGCGCCCCAGTTCCTTGGAATGAGCATTAGCTATCATGAACACCCTTACCGCTGAACAGCCTTTCCAATGCATGCCGCGGCCCCCTTGCCGATATCGTCGCCAGATAGCCTTTGAAAGATCCTTCCACGCTTTTCTCCCAAGTCTGGATTTTTTCCCGTCTTTTCCCCCTTTGTCCCTGTGAAAACGTCCGAAGAAAATCACCCAGCGAGTCGGTGCTTATCTTTTCTTCCTGCCCTTTCTTCGGATCGTTGAATCCTTTTTTGCGCTTGTTTCTCGCGATGAATGCACCTCTTTTCCTTTCTTCCCCCCCTTCATCGCTGAGCTGGTCCCACGGTGTTTTTAAAGCGGCTCCTCAATGGTCGCGGATTTCGTTGTTGTAAAAAAGTATACCTCCCTTCATGTTAATTTCTCCCCGTCATCCTTCTTTCCTTCTCCTCATCTTTCGGTTTTTCCTCGCAGGCGAGCTTGTGCTCCCGGAGTGATACGTTCATCCTAATACGGGTGGACTTGGTCCATACCCCCATTGTCCCCCCAGACATCCACACACCGTGCTTTTTGCCTTTTCCCCCCCCGAGCTTTGAATCGAATTAAGGTTCGCGACTCGCGTTTCACGGCG
>Ga0179593_1565642_pt1 | contig 24239 bp, 31 predicted proteins | sample CZODoug2_1_08_16_FD_185931 | JGI IMG/M metagenome (GOLD analysis project Ga0179593, IMG submission 185931) | Vadose zone soil fungal communities from Angelo Coast Range Reserve, California, USA - CZODoug2_1_08_16fungal (PacBio error correction) | ecosystem: Environmental > Terrestrial > Soil >... | reverse complement strand
GTAGCAGAGTCTTTTTTTTTTTCTCCCTTTCTCCCTTCAGTCCATTGTATGCGCGAGTTAGTCGGCCGTCCCCCTTCCTCTCTCTGCGACGTTTCTTCCAGAGCCGCCATCAGGTGGAGAAGATTTCCCCTTCTTTCCCTCTCTTTTCGCGATCGTGTTAGCCGGCAACCCTTCCCCCTTTTTCCTTCTCAGACGAATTTTTAGAGTCGTATTTTCGGGGTTAAGCAGGTATTCCTCTTTTTTCTTGATCCGCTCGAGAGTAGAGGGGGCGAGATCACCTATTTTCTTTATTTTTCCCTTCCTGAAGACATTCATTTCCACGTGGGTCGGTTCTTCTCTGTCGGGAACGCCAAGTCCGGCTGTCCCCCTCCTCCTTCCCCCAGCCGGAAGCGTGGAGGATCTGCTCTCTTTTTCTCTGGTAAGCCTTGTCTCGAGATCGGCCTCCGGCACTCAACCTCTCTTTCGCCCGGGCCGAAGCAGCATTGGTGCTTTTTTTTTCCTCCCCCTTTAGCCGATCCCTCTTTTTTCCCTCCCGCGAAAAATATGTTCCCTTCTTTTTTTTCCTCTGAGATCTTTCCCGCTCTTACTTCGCAGGATCTGCTAGGAGTGCCCCCCCTCTTTTTTACCGGTCACGATGATGCGTAGACCTTTTTTCTTTCGAAAACCCGAGAGACTCGCCGTCCCCTCTTCTTCCCCGCTTACCGCGCCTTTGCACGTAGTGGTCGGAAAGGTCTCCTTGACGCAACCAAGGAGCGGTCTTTTTTCTCTCTCTGGTTCCTCCCAGGACCGCCCTTTTTTTCTGGAAATGGCTTTTTGAGTTAAGAAGGCCGCTTGGGTGGCGAACAGTTCGGGTTTTTTCTTCCCCCCTTTTTTTTCTAGCAAGACTGGTTCCTTCTTTTCCTTTCCTCCAGCCTCAAGCCCGTAGGGAACTTGACCCTGATTTTCCCCCTCCTAGTCAGCGCGTCAATCCTTTTCTCCTTCTGCGTCACCCTCCCTTCGACATTGCGCTCGGCCCCCTTTTTCCCTTCCCTACACGTCTGTCGCGTTTCCCACGGCTGCAAGGGTGCGACCGGTTTTTTGGACCAGCAGCTGAGAACCCCCCCTTTGTGAACGTCCCTTTTTCCCCCCTACATCGTCCTCTTGTACATGGACAATTCCCTCACCCCGTAAGACACGTACATCTCCTCTTTTCTCTTCTTTATGAACATAAGGAAGGAGTCGCGCTTCTTTCCTTTTTCTTCCCCCCTCAAACACCTTCCTCAGGTTGAGCCACTGCTATACCCTTTTCGAAACGAGAGATAATAGCAACCCCCCCTTCCTTCGGCGACTGGGTGTAGATAATGATCATCCTGTTTCCCCCCTTCTCCACACAAGGTAGACTACCTTCAATATACAGTTTTTTCCTCCCCCCTGCGGAGACTTTTTTCTCTCTACAAACATTTCTCTGAGTGCTCGAAATTTCATCTCACATCGACATGTGGTGATGGACAGATCTTCTTCCTATCCCTGATTGCTGGTAGACGTGACTATTTTTTTTTCAGTTCCCTCGGTAAGCGCGTGCTCCTTCCGGCGGCTGGGAAGAGATATTATCCTCTCTTTTTCTTTCTCTATCTTGACTTACTTTCGGTGAGAAAAAGGTGGGACCGACTCCTTCTTTTTTCGCGTCCCTACCCGGCCCAGGCACTATACCTCTTCCCCCGATCAGATAACCCCCTCCCTCTCCTCCGACACCAGCTAGGATGAGACACCGTTCCTTTTTTTTCTTTCCCGATCAACCGCGCGGCCAGCGACGGGGAGCACGTGCTTTTCTAAGTGAAGAAATGGTGTCTTTTTTCCCTTCCCCGCCGAGTGGCGAAAGAAAAAACACGTGTTTCCCTCTATCTTTAGGCGCTGTTTGAATCTAAACCGCGCCGCCCCCCCCCAGTAGCAGATCAGGATTTCTTTTTCTCTTCTTGATGATCGAGCGTCGTTTCCTCCTCTTAACGATTGATCGGTCCCCCCAGTAAAACCTCCCTCGCGGAGGGATACGATTCTTTTTTTTTTCCCTCAGCGGTCCTTGAAAAGGTGCCCTATTTCTCTCAGCCGAGACAGTTCTTCCCTTTTTTTCCCTCCCTTACACGACTCAGTGGGACGGGTTCACTCCCTGACCCCCTCCTCTGGTCGAGTCGTTGTAGCAGGCGATGCCGGGTTCTCAAAGAACGAACCCCCCCCCCCCTGCTCGTCTTCACAAACCGTGGTTTCTTTCTTTGGTAGCATCGATCAAAAGATTTTTTTTCTTCCCGCCAAATGGAAGGCCTGTTTATCCTTTCCTCTATGCTCTCCCCACGGACTCGAGGCAATTTTTTCTCCCCTAAAAAAGATCGTGACCCTTTTCCCTTCTTCCCCGTTCTTGAACGGAGTAATAATGACATCCCCCCTCCTTTTCTCTTTCCCGGGGTGAACCAGCAAAGCGGACGCTCCGGGAGGACCTTCCTTCCCTACGGCATGGCGAGGGACTCCGTGCACCCTCCTTTTCTTCTTCTTCTTTTGACTCCCTCCTTCAACGGAGTGCTCCGTTTACAACCTAAAAACGGGTTCTCTCTTTTTGGAAATGGGTGCGTTAGGGTAGATGCGAGGCGGGCCCTCTTCTTTTTCCCCGAGGGCGTTCTGACCCGACAAAGAGCGAACACGAGCTTTTCTTCTTGAGAAGAATGAAGAACCTTTTCTCTTCCATTCACCGTCGCGGTAGACGTCCAGAGAGAGCTTCCCCCCTACCCTCCTCAAGTCAAGGTCCAACTTAGGAGAATTGCCCTTTCCTCTTCTTTTAATCCTAATAAGTGTTCTATTTATTCTCCCAATCCTGCCAAGTTGCAAGGCGGCCCCAATTCCCCTTGCCCCTGACTGACGGTTTTCGGCGACAGGAGGAAGGTGTCCCCCCCTTGGAGAGAAGTCGCTGTTCGGTGCCTTTCTTCCTCCCCAATCCCCCCCTGGACGTTCATTCTTTTCTAGTGGGACATCGGGGGCTTCCTTCCTCTTCGAAGAAGATAAAGTAGGAGAGTTTTCTTTTCCGGACATCGAAACGAAAAGCAAAAATGTCATGATCATTTCTGTGGTGAAGCCCCCCCCATTGGTTTCTTTCCCCTCTTATAAGGTCTCTCCTTTGAAAGAGAATTAAAAATGCCCCCCCCCCCCTTCGGTTCCCTTCAAGGAGAAACAGTAGAAGACTTTCTTCATCCGCCATAGACGGAGTCCTCCTTTAGGGTCCCCGGCGAGTTTTGTGTAAATGATGAAGAAGTTCCCCCCCCCCCCTTTAGCATCATGAGGGAGCAAGATGCTATTTTATCCTTCCAGGTAGCTTGAAAATAACAATTTCCCTATTCTCCTCTGTAGAGAATCTCGTCCTCACGCCCCATAACCCAAGTCGCTTCCCTTCTCCACCTCCGGAGGAGTCCCAGAGGGGGATGATCCTTTTGAACAGAAAGTAGATGAGACCCCTTTTCCCCTCGGTGACCTCTAGCCCGAAGCGTTGTGCTCCAGTGATTTGAGAGTCCCCCCGACTGGCGAAAATAGGGCCTCGACACCCCATTTTCTTCCGGTGCGGTTTTTAGATTTCCCCCGCAAAGGCCTTTCCTCTCCCTTCAACGTAGAAGACGTGCTCTTCCCTCCTCCGCCTCGTTCAACGTTTTGCCGACGAGCTGTGGATTTCTCTTTTCCGTCGTAGCCAAGTTCCCGCGCGAGTCCCGGCGATGCCTCTTTTTCGCTCCGGTGACGAACCCCGACTCCTCAGCATCCGCCCCACTCCCCCCTTCCCCCCTGATCGGCGCACTAGCACAGTAACCGGGCGGCCGGCTCCCCGGGTGAGAGGCCTCCTCTCATGCGTGAGAACCCAGGTTTTTCTTTTTCCTTTTTTTTCCGAGAAGCAACCAGGGTTCTCTTTCCCTCTCGCAGACGAGCTCCAGGTTGCCCCCCTCTTGTTGAGAGGATTTTCTATGGTAAAAAAAAGAAAGTAAGCCCTTTTTCTCTACCCTTTTTTCTCGAGATAGATAGATTTCTTTTTCTCCCTTTCCTGATAGTGCCTCAGTTTTAGGGAAGATCCTTTCCTTAGTAGGAAAAAGGTTGACTCCCTCACCCCCCTCCCCTACGTCGCGTAAGGCATCGCCTTCCCTCGGCCGCCTCCAAGATCTTCTCTCGTAGGAAGAAACGCGCGTAAAGATGCGGGAACCCTCCTCTTTTCACCTTTCGGAACCAGCCCCCCTTAGGCGGTCTCTAAAGGTAAAGAACAACCTTTTCTCTTGGACACGCGGAAGTGAGTCTTTTTTCTTCTCAGGAATCAGTCCGGTCCCGCCTCGACTACGAGAGGTTGATGTCCGTCTTCCCCCCCTCTCCCCCTCTCTTGTGGGTGAGAAAGAAGGATGTCTCCTCTTTTCCTTTTTCCAAAAGTCTCCGGAGGAGGTTTGGAGAGGATTATAGAGTTTCCCCCGCTTCTGGAAGAGGGTTAAGTCTGATACAGGAGCCCCCCCTTTGAATAGGTGTTGGAGTTGAGTACGACTTCTCCCTCCCGAAATTGTCTAGGTCGGGATAATCGCGCCCTCTCATGTAGGGGTAGAAGGTGAGTCCTCCTTCCCCTTTCTTACTATTTCTAGGTTTGGAATGTACTCTTTCCCCCCTCCCCTCGTAGCCAGAGAGGTTCCTCCTCAGAACGCCTCCCCTTCTTTTTCCACACATGCCGAAGGTTATATACCTGCGAACCCTTTTCTTTCCTCTCCTGTCAAGAAGAGGACATTCTAGCAGAGATGAAATGTCCTCCTTCTCAGAGAGATTTTCTCCCCCGCGAAGAGGAAGTGAATCGCAAGATCTCCATTTCAAACCCCCGCTGATGGAGCTGGTCTTCTTTCTTTGTAAGGAATTGAAACGGCACTCTTTTTTTCCTACGAGGTCCCCATAAGGCAAACGAACGTTTTTCCAAGTGAGGAATTATTAATATAGGAATCTTCTTTCTCCTTACTGTCGACGCGGGTCTGGGGAGGAAACATACCACTTTACGATTTCAAGAGCGCGGTTTTGGAGGAAGACTGCCCCCTTCTTGGAAGGACGGAGACTTTCTTCTTTCTCTTCCCGATCGATCCTTGATTGGCGATCGTTCTCTCTTCAGAGATGGTTTTTTTTCAACGACCATAATCGGTGAAAGGTAACAGGCCCCCCCCCCCTACCTTCTTTCCCGTAGAGCAGATCTATACAGTACATTCGCTTCAGATCTAGAAGAATAGACTCTCCCCCCCCCCCTTTTACTGGGACCTACTTCAGCAGATGTTTTATTTTGACAGCTTTCGAGGCACTGTTCGACTCCACTCCCTCCTTTCCTTCAGGAGAAAGATGGTGCCAAGGACGTTTCACGCCCTTTCTTTCCCTCGGATGGACCCTTCTCTGACCTCGACCTTTTTCCCACGATTAGGCTGTGGATTTTAGCGAGTGGCAGTTCCCCCGATCTTTCCTTTTTCCCTCTTCCACGACCCGACCCTTCCAGGCTAGTTTCGTCGTGAAACCTTCTCCTTCTGCTTGCTCGCCACAAAGAGATCTCCTTTTTCTTTCGACCGCGAACACGGGTGATCATCGTCCCTCTTTCTTTTTCTTTTATCGTCGCGTTCCAGCCATGCAGGACGTTTTTTCCGAACACGATAGGAGACTTTTTCTCCTTTCTTAGTACTTCGGAGCAACAGGATGGCGGTTCTGGTGTTCCTTTTTTATTTTCGAACTTGTTTGTCCCCCCTTTCGAGATCGGCAGCATTGACTTCCCTCCGCGCTCCTGGAATGACAGGTAAGAATAGATCCTCCCCACGCGACTAGCGACATCCCTTCCCCCCTTTTTTTTCTTTTGAGAGAGATGGATGTCGCGAGTCTTTTTCCTTCTTTCTTCTCCCCCGGCAGTCTTTCCGATTTTCGTCGGCGGGTCCTCTCCCTGAGCAAGTTGTAGGTTAAAGGCGCCCCCCCTTTCCCCCGTTGTTCGCCTGAAGTACTTCCGAGACCTCTACCTTTCCTTTTTTTCTCCGGAACACGTCCCCCAGGGACGGCTTCAAGACCGCGCCCTGGCCATTCTGTGACGATGATAACAGGTTTTCTTCCTCCCAGGGGGTGATCGCTTAGAGAGTCTTGTGGGCTTCTCTTTTTCTTTCTCGACGGGTCCCCTATAAAAGCGCCTTGACCCTCTCTTCTCCCCTCCGATCTAGGAGTCGATTCTTTTTTTCTTCCGGCTGGCCATAGGAAGTAAACATGCCGAGAGTGTAGATCCCTTTCCTATGTAGTAGAGTTCCCCCCGATGGCCCCCTGAAAGAAGGAACATAAACTCCTTCTCAAGCAGCAAGTTGGGGAGAGGGTCTGACCCTTCCTTATCCTCTCGCCCTCCTAACACATAAACGCCTCCCCCCTTCCCCCGGTGGTGGTGTGAACCATAGAGGAGATCGTCCCTCCGGTAACATTGAGAAGGATCTGATCGACTTGCCGCTCTCTCCCCTCCCTCTCTTAAACGAGATGTTCGAAAAGCTCGTAGACTCCTTTTCTCTCTTCCTTCTATAGAAGTATTAGATAGTGAAGAAGTCCTCCTCTCTCCCGGCACCCGCGTGGTAGGAAAGGAAGCGGGTTCCTCCTCTCCTTTCCACCCCACCCAGGAGCTTGGGGAATGTCAAGCACCCCCGGCTTGAATAAAAGAAACCTTCTATCCCTAACAGAGAGCTCCCTTTCTCTCTTAAGAAGGCCGCACTTTCTTTTAGTGGTGGCTACCCCTTCCCCCTGAGGCCAGAGTAGAAGCCTTCTCCCACTTACTACCGCTCCAGAAGTAGGCCTTTTACCTCGAAGGTTTTTCCTCCTCTCTTTCCCCACCCCCTCTCCTCGTCGCGCTTCCGCTCGCGCGGCGTCCCCCCTTTTTCCTGTCCTCGGAGTGACGGCTTCTTTTCTCGCCCGGATAGAACGGCGGCATGTTTTTCTCCCCTTTTTCGCTGGCGTCTCGTTACCCGCTCAAAGAGGCGTTGTCCCCCCCCTTCATGAGCAGGCCACCTCTTAATAAGAGTAAATCTTCCCAGTTAGCCACCTTCTGACTAGCGGCCGAAACGTCTTTAAGAAAACCTCTATGAACATAAGGAATTTCCTTCCGCGTTCCGCAAAACAGATTTCTTTTTCTATATACACGCGTTTTTTTTTTCGATCACCGCCACCACCGCGAAAGGCGGACGGTTTCTTTCCTTTCTCATCGGCTTCTTTACAACAACAAGGTCTCCCCTCCCCAAAATATAAGAGATTGTTCTCCTCTCCTACAGCATCGATCCAAACCCAGTTTTTTCTTTATTTTCAGAGGCCTTCTCGACCCGTCTTTAGACCTGTTCCCCCCTTCCCCTTCTGAGATAGAAGATCAGAGTGGCTGTTTCCTCTTCCTTTTTCCAGTTCCAGAAGGGGTACCTCTCTTCTATCGACGAGAAGGAGATGGCCATTTCCACAAAATAATGAAGGGACGAAGTATCTCCTTCCTCTTGAAGAACCTTCTCCCCCCCTCCGACAGAGCCCTCCTGGAGCGTTCTTCCCCACGGGCGGAACGCTTTTCTGAGATAAGCTAATAGATATCCCCCCTTTCCCCGACACCCTTTATGGACCCCCCGAGGTTTCCCAAGCGACCGGCCCACCCGGACGCTAGGAAGCGCTACTTCGACTTACTCTTTTCTTGCAACGAGTGGCTTACACACCGGGCTGTCCCCTCCTCCTGGATGCGATGTCTTCCCTCGCCGAAAGGACGTTGCTTGGCCCCCCATCTTTTAAGAGCTTCTGATGCTCGAGGCGCCTTTCCTCTTTCTCAGAGGGATAGGCCCCCTTCCTCCCTTCTCTACCTTCCTTCCCCTTCTCCCCCTCTAGCGTCTCGATGACCGGTGAACCGATGGCTATCTCTCTCCTAGAAATAGTAGACGTTTTTCCATCTTTTTACACGACATCCGTTGACGGGTGTAACTCGGACCGCCACTCCCCCCCTTCTTTCCTGACGAGGTTCACCCCCCCCGGAGATTCCGGTTTCTCTTCTTACCTCTAGGTAGTAGAGGAAAAACCGTTTTTTTTTCCCTTGGGGTAGGTGCATCGATTCGCCTGGCCCCCCCCTCCCCCCCCCTCTACATCGGTCCCTAAAAGTCTTTATGATGGAAAAGACGTCTCTCTACCCCAAAGAATATAGAAGCGCACCTCTTCCCCCCCTTTCCTTCACTCACACAATTTTCTCACGAAAGATGATCTCCCTTTTTCAGGAGGAAATAATGACCCCCCCGGACGAGGGTGACCCGACTCTTTTCTTTTCCTTCGACGGGCTTCCTTGCTCATACCGGAGACGCGCCCTTCTGAGAAGTTCCCTTTCGGTGGGCATGGTTCCTGAAAGAGCGCGAATTACCCAATAGCCCCCCTCCCACCCGTGTTAGTCAAAAACCAGAGCGCATTGTCCCCCCTTTTCCTTTTTTCTTGGGTAGATTCTTATTCGGCGAGAAACGCCCCTCTTTTCTGCGGAAGAGAGTGCGATTTTCTGCACCGACAAAGAGGCCGCGATTTTACTCCTTTTTCTCTTTCCCGGAGATAACTTGACCCAGGAATGCTCCCCGGTGGTTCCTCGTTCGCAGTAACGGAGACTTTCCTCCCTCGAAAGTCAAGGTCTCCTTTTCCCTTCCCATTGAACTTTTGGATCTGCTCTCTCTCTTTCCTCCCACCTCCCCTCTAGAGAGAAATTACTGAAAAGTGACCTTTCTCCCCCCCCAAGAATGCCCCTTACCATCTCCTCTTGTGTAAGATTTTGTTAAATGGCGAACGCCCACCCCCTCTCCCCCAGCAGGGGAGCATCCCCCCTCTCTCCCCTGAGTGAGATCAGGACCCATCTCCTTCCGAGGGCCCCCTTTTTCCCCGCCAAGCAGCAGGTCTCCTCCCGTACTACTCCTAGGGCCCATTCCGTCTATCCCCCCCCACGAAAGAAAAAATGTAATGGATCACCCCGCTCGTTGGTTTAACAGAACCCCCTTTCTTCCGGTGTACTGAAGGAGGACCCCTGCAAGTTAGTCTTCTCTTAAAATCTTCAAAAACTGCCTTCTCTCTCTACATGAAGATTCGGCCCCATCCCCTCCCTTCCTGGACACAGCGGTTCTCCCCCCGGAAGGAGAAAGAGTTCCCTCCCTCGACCGTTCCAGAGAGAGATATTCTTTTATCACGAGCTTTCTCCTTACATAGGTGCCATCACCCCTCATTTGACTTGTAGACGAAGATAGACCCCTTCTCCATCCATAAGTCCCGGTGGGATTCTCCTGTACTATGGCATCCTCTTTGACAGAAAGTCCTCCTTCACGAAACAAAAGCTCCACACCCCCTCTCTTCTTAGAAGAGAGTACTGGTATCGGTTTCTCTTTCTCTTTTTTTCCCACCCCCGGAATACCATGAGCTTAAACTAGGAATCAGACAGTCTCCCCGGTTCTTCCCTTGAAAAGGGAGTAGTGTAACGACACCCCCCCCCCTCCTATTGATAGCCCCCAGAATAGAAATCTACTGACGAGAACACTCCGCGAGAATAGCGAGCCCTCTAGCGAGTTTTCTCCTTTAAGGATAAATAAGGCTCGCCTTTTCCTTTTCTGCCCTCGAATACTCGATCATCACGCCCCCTTCCATTCAACTGTCTCGGATCAATTAAGCAAGTAAGGGGTGGAAGTTCCCCCTCTCCCCCTTCAGCGCATTCTAGCAATGCGCTTTTTTTGTGGATGAGAAACCCTTTCCCTCCAAGCAAAAACTCGTCCCTACTTTCCTTTTTTATATCAAAGAAGAGAGTTCTTCTCCCTGTAGATGAAGGGCTTGGGGGATAGGGGTACCCCCCTTAGTCTGTACTCCTCCCTGTCGAGAAGATTAGGTTGTCTAGACTTCTTCTCTATGCCGAATCACTTTATTTTTCTTTCCGCAGACGAACGTATCTTCTGCCCCACCGGATTCTTTTCCCCTCCCCTTTTTCTTCCAGTCGCTTCAGGACGAACTCGGAAAGAGACAAGCGCGATAGTAGGGCCTCTCTCTGTACAGATGCTTCCTAATGCCGCAGCCCTATCCTTCTGAGAACAGACATACGAGCGGGAGAGCTCAAGTATTCGTTCCCTTTCTCCCCCTTCTTCTCTAACTTCTCTTTGAGACAGCGGAAACTCTATCTGATATAGAAATGGTTCCACCTTTTTCAGAGCAATTCGTAATTCCCTTTCTAGGTATAGTATCTCCTGACATTGTTGGTGGGGCGCCCTTCCTTCTCGAAAAAAAAGTAGAAGTGCTCGCCGGAACCGGTGGACTCCTCCTAGGTAGCAGAGTAGGGAAGAGGTTTATATGGAGGAGACCGGTATCCCTTGTTGTATGTACTCTCTTCCTCCCCTCTTCTTCTTCTGTTATGCCTGTAGGTGGGCTTCTCTGGTAAGGGCTTCACTGCAGGGGTAGAAGTTTTTTTCCTTCTCCCTCGAGGACTCGTCGCGGGTTTGGCCTCCTTTTTCTTCTTCAAGAAGAGTGTTAGAAGAGTTTTTTTTCCCCTTTCCTCATGACAGCAGAAGACTACACTTTCTCTTCCCCTTTCTATTTTATCACTGCGACGAAAACGGTTGTGCGAGACGTCACGCCGTCTTCTCTTTTTTATATCGCAAGTAGACGGTTTAGCTCAGCCAGATGCTCTTCCTTTCCAGAGGAATAGTTGAACTCGCATTTCCCATTCGAGGTAAAGTCCCCCTTTTTTTTTCTTCGTCAAGTTCCGAGAGGATTTTTTTCTAAGAGGGAAGAGTCCCCCCCCGCAACCACCCCCTTGCCTTGCTTTCCCCCTCTCTCTCCCGCCGCTCCTTTTACTTTCCGCGACGTTTTTTTTAGGAAACAGATCTCGGAATTCTTCCTTCCCCTCCTCTTTTTCCTCTTTAGGACCGCTGCCGCCTCTCCTCCCCGGGTGAAGAAGAGCAGCGGAGTTCTTCCTCCTCGAATACGGCGAGGAGCTAGGGTCTCTACTTCTTCCCCTCTCTGTTCTACGCATCTCGTTTTTTTTTTCTGGTAGGCCCGACACCGCCCTCTTTTTTCGAGAAGATAATGGAATCCCCTCTCTCCCGAGGGCACAACACAACAAGGGGGACTGGGACCCCTCTCTTTCCGTTAAAGCGGCTCTCGACAGTGTTCTACTCCCCTCCCTTCGATTAGTCGGGCGACCGCATTCTGCCGGCGTTAAAGCACCTTCTCCTCTATTCTCCTCCCTGGTCTTACTCACTTCGACGTTTTTTTGTGGGAAGGCGATGGAAAAGCCGATGGCAGTTTTCACCGACTCAGAGATCCTACCTCTTCTCCCCCCGAAGGTTCACTGTGTTCGCGTGAACCCCCGGTGATGCTAGCACTCTCCCCCGAGCGGATCACCAAAAGTGTCTACTTTTCCCTTTTTCTCTCTCTCCTTTCACAGACGAAGTTTCTTTTGACCTTCTTTTTCGGGGTCCGCTTCCCTGTTTTCCTTCCCGAACACGATCGCGCCCCCTCTAGTATTCGGAGAACACCTTCTTTGGCGTCCTTTTTCTCCGGTAACCGCTAACCTTGTCGATCGGGCCTCCCTGCCCTTCGCCGCGATAATGGATGACGGTACGAATCGCTCCTTCGAACATCCATCTCTCTATTTTCATCCTCCCCTTCCCCGTTTTCTCTCTCTCTCTTCATTCCTCTCTTCTAGGCGGAGATCGATTTCAATCGCAGGGAGCGCTCTTTTTTTTCCTTCGGCAGATAGCCAGAGCGAGCACGTTCTCTCTTTCCCCCCTACCACCAAGAGAACAGCAATCTTTCTTCTAACTCTCCCTCTTATTCCGCGATCGTTTCCACGGCAACACGTGTCGCCCCTCCCTCAGTCCAGTAGACGTCGGCGGTGACGATTTTTCCGGTCTCAACGAGGTGTTTTCCTCTCCTCCCCTCTTTGTCTCTCATCAAAGAGGGATTTTTTTTTCCGGGTTCACGTCTCCCTCCCCTTTGTAGGCGAGATTGTACGTTCTTTCAATGAAACGTCTTCTTTTCCCACCCCTTCCCCTCTCCTCGTTGAGCTAAATCCGATCTGCGTAGCGGTTCCCCCCCTCCTGAGATAAGGTGAACCGTTTCCCCCACGAGATGCTTTTCCCTTCCTCCCTCCCAGTTGGTGGCTATCTTCTTTCCCTTAGAAGATAGAAGCTTCACACGCGAAAGATTTCTTCCCTTTGGGAGGTGGTGGAGTGGAAATAGATCCTATTCTCCCCTTGCGAGGGATATGCTCGACGTGCCCTCAGCTTCCCCTTCTTCTCCTTTCCACTTTATCCCACGATTGATTCCTCTAAAAGTCGTATTACGAAGGCTTCTGCTCCCCCTCCGCAGTATCGATAGTCCGCCTCTCCTCCCGTCGTGGTCGGCAAGGAAGCGGCTTCCTTCTCTCCCCCCTTCCTTGATCTCTTTCGGGCATGCACACTCCGGATATCTGGTTCTTCCTCTTCCCCTGAAAAGAAGCGACTTCTCGGGAAGAGGAACGCATTTTCTTTCTTCTTTTTTCTTTCCCTTTTTTTGCCGCGTCGTGTCGTCCCTCCTCTTTCAGAATGGAAGCCAGCCCTGGCATTGACTAGAATGGGCTTCCTTCCCTTCTTCCCCTTTCCCCTCGTCGAGCGTCATCTCTCCCAGCGAGGAGTCACCTCCCCTTCTTTTTCTCCTCCCAGGACAATGTAATAGGCGTGACCGGCCCCTTTAGAACCGGGAGAGAAGGGGCGTACATCCCTTCTTTTTTTTTCTTTCTCTGGACCCTCCCCGCTCCACAACGGCTTTAGAAGGACAACATAACCCCCCCCCTTCCAAGCTTCGCCACCTTAGAACCCTCGTTCCTTCCTTCCTCCTCTTAGGAGACCCATGGTTTTGAATGAACATCCTTCCTTTCTCTTTTTTTTCAAGACCCCTTCCTGCGATGCTATAAAAGAGTAAAAGAAGCGTCCCTTCCCTCCCCCTTTTCTCCCCCCACCGCTCTTGCGACTGGTGTGTCGATCCCCTCTCTTTTTCGAACAAAAAAAAAAGGTCTCCCTCCCTCAGACCCCCCCCTCTTGTTCTTCGAAAGTTTAACGCACCCCCCCCCCCTGTAGAGATGATACCGTGTAAGCCTTATTTCCTTCCCCCTTTAGGTTCAGGAACATATCGTTATCTCCTTTCTTGGATGTAGAACTATCTGTTGATGAGGCGTCTCTTTACGCGCGTTTTCTTCTCTCGATAAGACTCTTTTCTCCTCTCTTCCCGAGCGATTCATCCTTTCTTCCTAGGACGGCTTAGGCGGATCAACCTTTCTAGAAGATTGCGGTCGTCTCTCGAGCATGCACGTGCTCGGCTCCCTTCCTCTTTCACCCCCCTGCGCCGACACCTTCTATGTCAAAATCTTGTGTACAAGATCACCTTCTTCAGCGAAGGGGAGCCCCTTTCCCTCTCCCCTCTCCTTCCTCCGCCCTTTTGTGCGTATCGGCAACTCTTTTGTTTAATCCACCACCGTTTTTCTCTACTTATGAGATGAGTATGGCATCCTCCCCCCTCCGGGTACGTATCTCCTCCTTTCTCTTCTTTTTTCCTTCCCATGTCTGATGCTCGAGGTCGACTAGTCAACGGGAGGCGAGTCGAGCTCTTTCTTCCTTCCGTTAAAAATAGACTTTTTCTGGTGAGCACGACGTAGCCCCCCCCCCCCCTTCCCTCCCTTTTTTTCCCCGAGGGCGAGGAGTAGCGTATCTCCTTTTAAGAGGTCGAGACATACTTTCGACAGAAACCAGCAAGAGCTGTTCTCCTCCTTTTCTCATTCTCTTCCGGTGTAATAGAACATCATTTTCCTCACAACGTCGGCTCGTCTTTCACCCCTCTTTTTTGTAGAATAGACGTGATGTCACCCCTCTCGCTACATCAGGTAAAGGCCCCCATTTCTTCTGCTGACCCTCCTTATTCGAGATGAAATATCAGACATCTCTAAGGCCCTCCTCTCCCCTCTTTCCATAATAAAAAAGATAGGATCCCGCTCTTCTTAACCCTTGTAATAATGAACTATCCCTTTCCTTCTGTTCTACAGCCAGCTGGCGCCGTCTCTTTGGGAATAGGAAAGTCCCTTCTTCACCGCACTGGTGGGTCCTTTTTCTCTCCCCTTCCCTCTCTTCTACAGCATACCCTCTCCACCTCCCCCCCTTTCATGATAAAGGACATGGGTGCGTTCGGTTCCGGACGAAGTGATATGCGCCCCTCGTCTTTTTTCCCTCCCCCCCCCTTTCCGCTGAGATGAAAGGCAAGTTTCAGTCTGCAGGAGCTCACTTTTTACCTTTCTCCCCCTCCCGAGATGAGGATTACCGTTTTCTTTTATCCGGAGAGCTGAAAAAAAGAAGTCGAAATCTCCAATCCCTTCCCTCATTGAAACTCCCCCTTGGTCCAAGGATGACTCTTCTCTCTTCAATCCCTCCTCTTCTTCAAATATGAAAAGGTGCAGGCCCCCTTCGCCGAATTGAACTGAATTTAGATCTTCGTTCTTTTTTTTTGTGGGTGTAAGATATAAGGGATTTTTCCTCCAAGCCGGGGAGAAGTACGATCCTTCTACCTCTCTTCCCCCTACCCAATGGAAGTTCCCCACACGGGACTGTGGGTTTTTCGGAAGAAGCGATCACGTCGGCCTCTCTCACTCCTAGGCATAGAAAAAGAACCCCCCTTCTTGACTTTTCATTGTCTCGGTGGTGAAGACCCGGTCGGAGGTGTAGGCCGCCTCCCCCAGTAGAGATAGTGATCTCCAGGCGGTATTGCACTTCTCTCCTTTCCTCTCTTAGAAGAGGTCCCCATCCCTTCTGTAAGGGGCGTATTTCCGGAGACGAGGTGATTTTCTTTTATCTTCCTCTCTTAATATGAGGGAGAACCGATTCTTTTTGAGGATTGATTCCCCATTTTCATTAGAGATGATTGAGAGAAGCCCCTATTTCTACACGCCTTTTCTTCCCCTTACCGATGTCATTCTTTCCCTTCCCTCTATGAAGAAAAAAACAGCCTTTAAGAGAAGAGTTGTGAGTTATTTTACATTTCTACTTCCGTCATTTACTCGACAAAGGAATAGACCCTTGATTTGTTAGTTTGACCCTAGAGTGAAAGGAAAATGCGTAGTTCAGTTCTCCTCCCCCCTTTTTACGAATTGATTACGACTTCGACTGTGAAACTCCTCCCTTTCTACGGACGTAATAGAACGTCTTTTGGTGCCATGAATCCCTCTGATAGATCCCCCGCTTGCCGACACTCTACTCCTCCATTCCCCCTCCACTTTTCCAAATGATAGGAGAATTCAGACCCGAAGGTGGAGATCTCCTTTCCCCTTCCTCATCCTCTCATGAGTGAGACCAGGCTTCAGCAAATCTATTCCTCTTCTTTGTAAAGTAGAGAATTCCCTATTCTCCCCCAAGTAGCTGAAGGGCGATTTTTTTTCGGTGGGTCCGGTTACAAAACTCCTCCTCAGGAGATGTAGGTCCCTTTCCCTTCCTTATCTGTAAGAAGAGAATCCGTCGTTGGACTGCCTTTTTCCCTCCCTTATAGAGGTAGTGGAAAAAAGGTTGCTCACCTCCCTTCTTTCTAAGTAGACTCGGATCTGACCTCCTCCGAGGAAAGAGCAGCTTCGTTAGGAAGAACTCTCCTTCTCTCCCAAGATGAGGACGACTCATCCCTTTCCCTTACGAACAATCTCCGGAGCCCCTCTCTTTCCCCTCTCGGTATCCATCACTTTCCCTTCTAGGAGGAAACACTCCCCTTCTTCATCTTCGACAGTTTTTTTCTTCCTTCGGTAGTCTTTTCTCTCATTTGCAAGAACAACCCTCACCTTAGTAGTCGACAATGGTGTCCCCTTTTCCCTCCCCTGGAATGAGAAGGATTTCCCAAACAGTCTCCTTTCTGGTTTCCCCGCGGGTAGACTTTTTTCCCCTTGGTTAGATCGCCAGTCTCCCCCTCTTCTCTTCTTGAAAGAGTTCGAGACCCTCCGGCTTCTTCCCTCCCCCTCCCCTTCTTTGGGCTCTAGGCACTCTTCTTTAACTTCTTTTTCTCCCTTTTTTTCTCCATTCCCCCCTCTCCTCTTCGAGGTTTTTTGCTCCTGGCGTTCACTCCCTTTTGTTTTAGCAGCCCCTCCTGACGCCAGCAGAACGCGGAAACCCTTACCTTCCCCTTCTCTTCTCCTGAGAAAGAACGGTTGAGCCCCTTCACTGAGGCCTTTTTTTTCTCCCTGTAGAAGGCGGTTTCCCCTGAGAGATGAGAGAAGAACGACCCTCCTTTTTCCCTTCCCCTTTCCTCTTCTCAGCCAATTAGATTGGATAAGTCCCTACTTTCTCTTATTCTTCTTCTTCTCCCTTCTGACAAGAAGAAGGACATCTCGGGAGAGGCCACCTCCTCCCCACTCACCGTGACGGGCCCTTCCCATCATCTCCATTCTTCTTCCTTTTCCCCTAGAGAAGGGTATGGGAGAACACATATCCCTTTTTGAACGAGAAAGAAGGTGGTTTTCTTTCCTTTCTCTCCCACCTCCCCCCCGAAGTGCCTACTTCTCCTTTCTTCCTCCCTTTGGCAGGCGGACTCCTCATATTGAGGGCGACCTTTATCTTCCTCCTTTCCTTTCGTATAAGGCTCATAATGAGGTGACCTTTACCCTTCCCCCCCCCTTCTTGCACGTCAGAGCAGATCAAATCTTTCACCAATTTTACCTCGTTCTCCTTTTCTTTCACAAAAACAACAGGGGACTGGACTCTTCTCCAGGGAAACAGGGACTCTCTCCTCTAAGTGTTAGAACTCCAACTCTCCACCCTTCATCCCTTTCCGGAGAAAGAATCCCGGATGCCTTCCTCTTCTCTATCTCTCCCTTTCCGCGCGTGGACGACCTCTGACTTTCCCCTCTTTTTATTGTAGGAAGGCCGATGGCCCCTCGTGGAAGTTCCCCCCCTCCTTCCCGAAGATAGACCCCCTCCTCTTCCCCCTCCGTTAAAGAGATGTAGTCTGTGACATTTTTTTCTAGAACCACAAGAAGATCTATCCCCCCCCTCGTGGAAAAGAGACCCCTTCTTTTCAATTCGTCACCGACTCCTTTCCTTTCTTCTTGCTTAACGCTCCATGATGACGTGTTGCCTCATCCCCCTCTTCCTTTTTATCTTCCTTCGTGAGCCACCGTTGGTAGGGTGGTAGCCCTGAACCGCGAACAACGTTCTATTCTTTTTTCTTTTTTTCCTCTACGACCCTGGCGCTCCTGGACTGCCTGTACCCTAATGATTCCCCCTCTCCTCTCCCCCTTTTCTTTTTTCATAATCACTACGTTGTTGTTGTTGATCTTCCTTCGTTTTTCCGGAGATCGATTCGTAAAGGAAGTAAAGGAGCTCCCCTTTCCCCTCTTTTTCCTCCTTCTCATCTTCCGATAGAGAACGTTGTCTCCTGTCCGTTGCTCCCCACCCTTTTCTTTTCTTTTCCGAATCCTTCGAGAACAGAGTCTTCTCTCTCCGGCAACAAAAAGTCCCATTTCTTCTCTTTACCCTTTCCTCATTTCCGTATACGTCGTACGGTGACGTCATAAGCATTTTCTCTTTTCTCCCCCCTCTCTTTCTCCCGCTCGAGCGTCTGGGGGCGATCTTTTGACGGGTTCAGAGAACTTCCTTTCCTTCTTTCTCTTCCCCCCGATCCGGAGTAGGGGACTCTTCACGTTTGCCCCGCCTCCACTCCCCCTTCCCCCCCTCTTAGGTCGTAGAGGTCAGCTCCCCTTTTCACGCCGGAACCCTCCCCCTCCCCGATGCCGGTAGAAGGGCTCCAGCATCCCATTCCTTCTCCCCTTTGATTCGAACAAGTAGCAGATCTCTGGTAACGACATAAACCTTCCTCTTTTTTCCCCTCCTGCTTTTTTTTGTGCCACTAGAGGAGATAGCATCCCTTGGTTACTCCCCCTCCTTATATAGATCGACGTGAAAGAAGATGCTTCCTTTTCCCTCTCCCCCTCTTTTCTGCCGCCGACAAAGATAGTACGTCCGAATTTCTGTTTCCTCCCCCTCTCCTTTCTTAGATCGTCACGCCTCCTCATCTCCGCGCCGTATGAAAAGTCTCTTGGCAGGACTCCCCTTTTTCTGGGAAGAAAACGGCCTTCGGGAATGAAGAAGATCCCTTTGCCTTCCCCCTCCTTCTCGATTAAAAGAGCGTAGCCCCTGCCTATGCTTACTTCTTCTGGTGGCGACCATTTTCTCGGGAAGAGTATGAGCCTCTTCCCCCCCCTTTCAGACTGAAGACCCTAAGCCCATTCTTAGTTCCCTCTACCTTCCTCATTCTTTTTCCTTTTTCAGTGCACAGTACTCGTAGAGCAGTCCTTCTTCTTTCGTAAACATAAGTAACATTTCTCTTCCCTGTCCCCGGTCCTCGGCCTTCCCTCCTTCCGAAAAACGTTCTGTTCTTCTACCTCCCCCCTTTCCTGGCAATTTCTTTTCCAATCTCTTCTACTGTTCGATGGAGTCCCCTGAGATTCCCCACCGAGGCGTTCCGATCCTATCCCCTTCGAAATAGTCATAGAAGTCTCTTTCCAAATTCGACAAAGATCCCCCTACCCTTTCCTTACCTCGCCGACTGAGCCAAAATACCTTTAGTTCACGCCCATCCTTTACTTTTTCTTTCCGCGTTACACGCAACCTTTCTCTCTTTCCCCCCTTCCCCTAAAGAGTCTCCCCTTCTATCATCGCCAACACCCCGGCCCTCTCCTGTTGTGTCGCCCCCCTCCTCCTTTTTCTGCCCACAAACAAGGGTCGAGAACTTCTTCTTCGAAGTGAGCGATCTCTCTTCCCCCCCCCCTTTCTCTCTGCTCCGACTTACGTCTTGCCTTTCTGACTCCTCACTCCTTTTTCTTCTTTCCCCTTTCTCTCTCCTCTAGAGTGATGGTCGACCTCTCTTTTTTAAAGGAAGGAGGTACTTTTCCTTCTTCTCGATCACGCGGAGATGGGATTTTCTCCTTCTCCTCCCTGAAGGAAAGTTAGGTGAGCCATGACTAAAGAGATCCCCCTCTCTCCCCCCTTTCTTTTTTTTTCCTACCCTTTTCTGCAAGAGCATGAAAGTGACTCCTCTCACTCTTCTCCTCTCTTCTCCTTCCTCCCCCTCCGGATGGACACGTAAGAGGTGGCCCAAGATAAAAGCAGAAAGGAAGCTCTTCCCTTTTTCTTCTCTCCCTTCATCTCTACTTCGACTTGAAAGGTCGCGTCTAGGACCGATTTTCTCCTCCCCCCCCACTGCATGCATATGGATTCATGCTCCGAGAGAAAGGAAGCTTTGTCTTTTCCCTTTCTTCTCAGTTGGGAAGTGCACACAAGGTTCTGCCCTCCCTTTTAGAGTTCGTCAACCCTTTATAGGCAAGGCAATCTCCTTCCCCGCGCCGCGGGATAAGACGTCGGGCCTCCCCTTTCTTCCTCCCCTTTTGCAAGAGGGCGAGGATCCTTGACTGTGCAGAGGTAGTCTTCCCCCCTTCTTGCTGGTTTTCAATAGAAAGAACCCACTCCCCCTCCTTTCCTTCTCTCCTTATTCGACAGGCGCTCGGTGTAATAGAACTCCCTCTTTCCCTCACAACTCTCGGCTCTTAGGTCACAAAAGTTTTTTCAATCTTTTTTTCTTCCCCTCTTCTTTTCTACAACCCACGAGAGCTAAATCTTTCCTTTTTATGAATGGAACGAACATTCCCCCCCCCCTTTCTCTACAAGAATATCCCCAAGCTCGAACTTTTCCTCTCCCCAAGATAGTGATCACGCATCCCCCCTCGAGGAAAGGAGTCCCCTCTCCCATCACCTAGGAGAAGGACTGGTCTCGCCCCTCCCCCTCCCTTTCCTCTCTTCGGGGAGGATTCCGAATGTAGAATTTTTGCACCGAAATGGTGGTCCTTATTTCATCCTATCTTTCTCTCTCGACGGCATCCTCTCAAAACGGGTTCAGTAACAACCGAGAAGCTTCCTTTCTTTCCTCCCTTTCGTTTTCGACTGCCGAGGCGGAGCAACGGCCGACTTCTCGGAGTTCCTCCCCCCTTCTCTTTACTTCCCTCCGAGATGAACTGCCATTTTCTTTCTTAGAAATCGGAATGCTCAAAGGCTTTTCCCCCCCTTTTTCCCTCTTCCATTCTCGATGAAAAAAGACTCTTTTGACATCCCCCCTTTTATCCTCTTCTCCTACTTGACCATTTCTCCCAATAATACTAAGTTCCTCCTCTCCCCCCACCCTTCCAATGTGATAAGGTTGCAAATTCTTCATCCCCTTTTCTACACCTCCTCTTCTATTTTTTTCCGGAGGAAAGGAGAACGGTGAATCCCCTCCTCTCCAGTTAGGACTCCTTTCCTCATTTCCCGGTTCATACTAAGAGAGGAATATCTGGCCTGTCCTCTCTGTTTCTCGCTTCCCCCGTAGGAAGCGTGCGCCCTCCCCCCCCGAAAGCAACAAATGTACTGTTTTTCCCTGGTGCGGTACGAACCAGGGGTGGAGGTGTTCTTTCCTATTCTCCCCCCCCTTATCTGAGAATAACCAATTTCCTGTTTGAAAGGAGCCCCCTTCCCCTATTTAGCCGATCCCCTCCCTTTTTCCCTTCCCTGGAACGCGGGCGGTCCTCCCGGACAAGATTTCTTTTTTCATGTATAGGAGAAGTGTACCTAGCCTCCCCCCCCTTTCTCCCCCCCCTATATCTTGGTGAGGATGAGCGGTGCCCCCCTCCCCTTAGAGATGATTCCTCTCTCTGAACGGACCGTTTTCCCTCCTCCCCTTTTTCCCCTTGACACAGATGTCTCGAATACCAGCACGTAGAGGAGAACAACTCCCCCCCCCCCCTTTGCGGTGGAACAAACGACGCCGAGAGTTTCCCCCCCCGGTAGGTTGATGACGATTTCCCTCCTGCGACAATCGCGACATCTACCGCGCTTCCCCTTTTTACTTTCCCCCCTCTTAGAGTGAAAAATCTTCCCTCTTTGGTCTACCCTCCCTCTCCGAGTGATACATGTCTTTTCATAGAAATCAGTGTCCTAATTTCCTGCGAGATATCCTCTTTTTAGCACCGCTTTCATGCGAGGTGGGAAGGTATTCCTTGAGATAAATTTTTGGAAGAACCTCGCATCAGTCACACGGCAATTCCCCCTTTTCGTCCTTCTTCTCTTTCTTCCCCTCCTTGGCCCCCTCTTCGAGGCAAAAGGAATAAGCTCTCCCCTGCGTGCGACCCGGTGGTTTTTTCCCTCCTTCCTCTTTTCTTTCCCCTAGACAAACCAGGTAGTCTCTTCGTTAGAGCATGTTTTTTTTCTGCTCCACGTACAGATGACGGTTGTCTTTTTCCTTCTTACCCAACCCGCTCCTTCCCTCTCGTCCTTCGGGTCGAGATAGAACGGAGCTTGCCTATTGCAATTCTCTTGCCTCCCTCCCTTTTCTCCGACAGAAATATCCTTAGTCGGAAAACGGTTGATCAGAACCTGACTCTTCCTTTCCTCAGGTCAGGATATAATCTTTCCTCCCCGAGTGCTTCGTCGGAAGACCTCTCTCGTACCGATGCAGGACCCTTTCACATAAAAGGCTCCACTCGAGCACAGGCGAGAATACCGCCCCTCCCCTCCCTTCCCCTTCCTTTCTTCTTGACACGAGGAATTCTATCATCTCCTCCCTTTTGGGATCAGGAGGTCGAGCACTTTCCCCTCCTCTGGTTCTGTAGCGTAGAACTTGTTGGGGGCTCCTTTCTTCCTTATCTGGAAAAAAAGTCGTCAATTTGGTGGGTTCTCCTCTTTTTATCGCGGGTGCAGCTTAGGGAAGAGGGTATCTGCTTTCTCCTCCTCCTCCGTGTTTGGAGTTTTCACCCCGAGTACGAGGACACTTCTGTTCAGCAAGAAGGTAGGTGGGATAATAGCCGCTCTCTTTTCTTCTCGGGTCGAATCTTTTTTTTTACTTCCCTTTCACTTAGAGGAAGACTTCTTATGAGCGTAGAACGACCAGCCTTTGTTCTCCTTTTTTCCCGCGAAGACACGCGATCCCCCCTCTTGCAAAAAGCCGCCTCTCCTTCTTTCCCCAGGAACGGACTTTCTCTCCTTCACGAATCCCCCCTGGGCCGAGAGCTGAAATGTCGAAGTTTTGCGCCCTCTTCGTAGCTGACTCCTCTTCTCTTTCTCGGAATGTGAACTCTTCCCAGAGGTACAAGGAAAAAAGAATGTTTGCTGTCTCCCTCATACGTCAAGCTCCCCCTACAGCGGGAAGAGGACAAAAAGAACCTTATCCCCCTTTCTCCTTCTAATCATCTTGCCTCTCGCGATAGGTGAATTCCTTCTTTAAACCAAGATTCGGCGGCATGAACCTCGATCTTTTCCTTTTCTCCCTCGCCGAAGATTCTCTATCCTCCCCCCCCTCCTTTCCGAAGGCTGCAGGATCTGATGCGTCCCCGGAGAGGAGACTCGGGTTCGGACGCCGAAGCTTCGTCTCGCTTCTCCCTTCCCCTCTTTTCCTGTAAAGGGCCCCGACCGTCCTTCTTCCTCTTCTCTCTTCTTCGCAAAGTACACTCGATCCCTCCCCCCCACCAGGGGACTGGGAAAAATCTTTCAGCGGTGGCTTCCTCTCATATGCTACGTGTAGATACCTCTTTTCCGCCCCCCACCCTCTTTTTTTCCCCCTCCGCATTAATAGAGTTGATGGTGCCTGTTCCTCTGTTATTCGAGATCCAATCCTCTATTTTTCCTCGGATTAGATAGAGATCACTCCTTCCCTGCTTCTCTCCTCCCCCTCCCTCAGTGCAGTTCCCTCTTCCCCCCCCTCCCAGAGTAAAGGAGCCTCTGAACCCGTAGAAAAATCCCTCTTTTTTTTCTCTTCCTCCCAAAAGAAGCTCGAGGGATCCCCTCCTTTCCAAACGGCTGATTAATCGTCCCCAGAAAGACGTTTCCCTCTCCTGGCTTCGCTCCCTGATGGAAGTGTTGCCTCTAACCCCCTCCTTTCCCCCCTTTAGTAATTAGGCGAAAAGGATGGCGGCTCGGGGTGGTTCTTCCTCTCGATCGGAGATAGACTCCTTTTTCTCTCTTTACTGCGGTACGAACAGATATCCGCTCCTCTCTTTAATAATAATAAGTTGTTAGTTGCTGAGTCTCCTTTTCTTCCCCGAGATCGATGCGTACCGTCAGTCCTTCTCCTTCTTCCTTTTTTCTTCTTTTTTTGGCAAGGCGGCGATCTCTTTCTAAGTTGTAGAGGTACCACACCAGAAGTTTTTTCCCGTAGGCGCCGAAGTACTTCCTATAACTTCCTCCTCTTTTCTGTCGCCGGAAACCGTTACATCAGTTATTCCTCTCTGAAGGGGTCCCTTAGACGTATCCTGGTTCTTGTGGTTAGAGAAGGTATCCACTATTTTCTCTTCGATGCGTTTGGGGTCGATCTCCTTTTATGGAGTTAGAAGAGGTCAAGACTAAACAGCGCCTTGACCATGTATCTCTTTCGATATCGGTGTAGGGGACCTCCACCTTTCCCCTTTTCTCCGCTCCCCCCCACCATCCGAAGCGTGGAGCTCCCCTACCTCTCCCTGGTCAAGAAGAGGGATCTCGAGGATAAGGCAATACCCTGCCATCCCTTTTCTTTATTTTTCGGTCCTTTCGTGGACACCATACAAACGCGATTTCCCCCCCCTTTCTCTTCCTCAGAAAAGTTGGGGAGAGGGAGTCGAACAAGTAGCCGCCCCCTCCCCCCTCAAAAAAACTTTCCTTTACAGTACCCGGGTGGTGGTGTGCCCTACTATTCCTCTCCCTTTACCTCCTTGAGAAGGATAGGATGACTTCTACTTTCCTTTTTTCCCGGGTACCGGTAAACGATTATCCTTCCCTCCTCCTTAAGAAGAAGGAGAAGGCGCGCACGAGAGCCCTCCTCCCCCTCCAGCAGACAGATAAGCCTCCTCCTTTCCAGTAAGTGGTCGTAACTTCCTCTTTTCCCTCGAGGAAGAAAAGGTCCACCAAGAGCATTGGGAGGGTCCCTCTCCTCTTTTTATAACAGGAACCTTCGCTCTTACCTCTGTGGAGAAATGGCTTCCCCCTCCTCCTTCCCGAAAGGGGAGGGTATCTTAAAAGTTCTACGCTTATTCCCTAGGAAAGAGTAGATTCCCCCCCCCTTCCCTTGGTAAGAATGAAGAAAGATAATCATTCCTTTCCTACTTGGCCTGAGATATTGAGAGTTCCCTTTCCTAGTATATGCCTCCCTTCTTTCAGAGACGCCCCTCCTTTTGGAAGAGAATAGGCCACCTATCCCTT